>Ga0315542_1001412_pt1 | contig 14991 bp, 13 predicted proteins | sample SalMarSW160120MG_FD_202541 | JGI IMG/M metagenome (GOLD analysis project Ga0315542, IMG submission 202541) | Salt marsh sediment microbial communities from the Plum Island Ecosystem LTER, Massachusetts, United States - Salt Marsh Sediment SW1601-20 ...
CTGACCAGCGGAAGCGCCGTCGAACCGAAAGTCCAGAGATAGCCGGAAGCGAATGATTCCTCGCCGGCAATGCGCCTGCCACGGGTAGCACTGTTATCCGTGCGGTTCTCATTCATAGTGTGACTGGATCACGGGAAATGATCCTCGAGGACATCAGCTATCCTGCCGGCTGTCTTTCCGTCCCACAATGGAGGCAGTGAATGTTCCCCGGGGCCGTTATCGAGTATATCCGTCACGGCTGCCTCCACCCTGGCCGGATCCGTCCCCGCGAGCACGTTCGTGCCTACCTCGATGGTGATGGGGCGCTCGGTGTTCTCGCGGACCGTCACGCACGGGATGCCGAGGACCGTCGTCTCTTCCTGGATCCCGCCCGAGTCGGTGACCACGATGCCCGCCGATTTCATGAGGCCCACGAATTCCAGGTAGCCGACCGGATCGATGAGGTTGAGGCGATCGGAAAGGGAGACAGGCGGATCGGCCGATCCGAGCATCTTCTTTGTCCTCGGATGGATCGGCAGCACCACCGGCATGCGCTCCGCCAGCCTGGAAAGCATCGAGAAGAGCTCGCGCAACTCGGCGGGGTCGTCCACGTTCGAGGGCCTGTGGAGCGTGACCAGCATGTACTCCTTCTCGGCCAGGCCCAGGCGGTCAAGTATCGCTGAACCGTCCGCCTTGCCGAGATACTTCAGGAGGGAATCGATCATTATATTGCCGACGAAGAATATCCTTTCCTTGCCTACTCCCTCCCTCATCAGGTTCGTCTCAGCCTCAGGAGAAGTCGTAAAGCAGAACCGGGAGAGGATGTCGGTCACCATCCTGTTTATTTCCTCGGGCATCGAGAGGTCGAAGCTCCTCAGGCCGGCCTCGACGTGCGCGACCGGGATCCAGAGCTTCGAACCGACGATCGAGCAGGCGAGTGTCGAGTTGACATCCCCCACGACGATTATCAGATCGGGCCGGTCGTCGAGGACGACCTTCTCGAACTCGACCATGACCCGGGCGGTCTGCTCGGCGTGGCTGCCCGATCCTATGCCGAGATATATATCGGGCTCGGGAAGCTCGAGGTCCTCGAAAAAGACCTTCGACATATTCTCGTCGTAATGTTGGCCGGTGTGCACCAGGCGGGCCTCTATCCCTGCGCGTCCGGCGAACTCGCGCATCAGCGGTGACGCCTTCATGAAATTCGGTCTCGCGCCTACGACAACGACGGCTTTCAAACCTTCCTGCCTCCCTCTATCTTTCCCGAATACATCTTTCTATAGTATCTCTTGAAGCTTCCCTCTCGCACCGGCTTCCACCAGTCCTCGTTCTGCTTGTACCATCGCACCGTCTTCTTCAACCCTTCGTCGAATCCAGTCTTCTTACGCCATCCGAGCGCTTTGATCTTCCGCGTCGAGACCGAGTACCGCCTGTCGTGGCCGGGCCTGTCCGAGACAAGCGTCAGCAGAGACGGATCGACCCCGGTAAGCTCGACGATTTTGCGCGCGATGTAGATATTTGTCTTCTCGTCCCCGGCCCCGATGTTATAGACCTCTCCGGTCTTTCCCTTGCGGCCGACGAGCTCGATGGCCCTGCAGTTGTCCTCCACGTATATCCAGTCACGGACATTCTTTCCGTCGCCGTAAAGCGGCAGCGGCATACCCTCTATCGCGTTCGTCGTGAAAAGGGGAATGAACTTCTCCGGGTGCTGGTAGGGCCCGTAGTTGTTGGAGCTCCTCGTGATCAAGGTGGGCAGGCCGTAGGTCCTGTGAAAGGCCCTTACGAGCATATCGGCTCCCGCCTTGCTCGCCGAATACGGGCTGTTCGGCCGAATGGGGTCGGTTTCACGGAACGATCCCGTGAGCACGCTGCCGTAGACCTCGTCCGTCGAGACCTGTACGAAACGCGGCACTCCGTACTCGAGCGTCTTCTGGAGCAGAGTGTACGTGCCGACCACGTCCGTCCTCACGAAGCTGCCCGCCTCGAGTATCGACCTGTCCACGTGGGTCTCCGCCGCGAAATTATATATGATGTCCGTTCCCGGCAGTATCTCAGCGAGAAGCTTCGCGTTGCAGATGTCTCCCTTTACGAATCTGAATCTTCTGTCCCTGTCCAGCCCGGCGAGATTGGCGAGGTTCCCCGCGTAGGTGAGCCTGTCAAGGACTGTCACCATGGCGGCGCTCCTTCGGCCAAGGAGCATCCTGACGAAATTGGAGCCGATGAACCCGGCCCCGCCCGTGACGACGATATTCTTCATCTATCCTCCCATCAGATCCACGGACCAGTCAGGTCCCGATCACTCAGATATCGGCGTTGCCAGGCCGCCCGAACGAATGGTACCTGAACCCTAGCCTGTTCATGACGGACGGCTTGTAGATATTGCGGCAGTCTATGACGACCGGCTCGGCAAGCACATCCTTTATCTTGTCGAGGTCCAGCTGCCTGAACTCGTTCCACTCGGTCATTATAATGAGCGCCTCCGCGCCGTCCATCGCCGAATACGCGTCGTCGTTGAACTCGACCCTTTCGCCGTAGGCCGCTCTGGCGTTTTCCATTGCAATCGGATCGTACGCGGCGACCCGGGCACCTCTCTCGAGCAGGAGATCTATGAGCCTCAGCGAGGGGGCGTGCCTGAGATCGTCGGTGTTGGGCTTGAACGAAAGGCCCAGTATCGTTATCTTCCTGCCGGAGAAATCGGGCATCTCGGTCTCCAGTTTTCCGATCAACCTGTCGATGCGCGACATGTTGATGTCGCTCGCCGCCCTGATGACCCTCAGTTCCGCGTCGGCGTCATCCGCCGTCCGAAGGATAGCGGAAACGTCCTTCGGGAGGCAGGAGCCGCCGTAGCCGACACCGGCGTGGAGGAACTTGGGGCCTATCCTTTTGTCCAGACCCAGGCCCTTGGCGACCTCGCTGACGTTCGCGCCGGTCTTCTCGCAGAGGTCCGCTATCTCGTTGATGAACGAGATCTTTACCGCCAGGAATGCGTTGCTCGCGTATTTGATCAGCTCGGCCGTGCGTATCGAAGTGAAGACTATCGGCGTCTCGAGCAGGTAGAGGGGACGGTAGATATCCCTCATGATCTCCCTGGCCTTGTCGCTCTCGGCACCTATGACGACCCTGTTAGGCCTCATGAAATCCTCTATCGCCGAACCTTCGCGGAGAAACTCGGGATTGGAGACCCGGTCGAACGGGATATCGCCCTTGAGGTTCTCGCTGATTATCCGGCCGACTTCCTCGGATGTGCCAACGGGGACGGTGCTCTTCTGGACGAACACCTTGTATCCGTCCATGGCTAGAGCGACATCCCTGGAGACGGTGTAGACCGCGCCGAGATCGGCTGCTCCGTCGTCGCCCATCGGCGTGCCTACGGCGCAGAAGATGACATCCGACTTCCTGACGGAGTCCGCGAGATCTGTCGTGAAATGCAGTCTGCCGGCATCGAAGTTCCTCGCGACCAGTTCCTTCAGCCCGGGCTCGTATATCGGCATGATGCCCTTGCGGATATCCTTGATCCTGTCGCTGTCTATATCGACGCAGATCACTTCATTACCGAAATCGGCCAGGCAGGCCCCGCTCACCAGTCCGACATATCCTGTCCCGACCATGCAGATCTTAGGCATCAAGCACTCCTTGTTTCAGCTGTCCGCGCCCTGCGGACGATGTGTCTTAGTCTTCTGTCCTGCGGCCACCGACGCCTGCCGCTTCCCGCTGGCGGCCACCGACGCCTCCCACCACTCGAAGAGGTCGCTGAGCATCTTATCCCTTCCGATGACGGCGGACCAGCCACAATCGCTGGCGAGTCTTCCGTTGTCTCCTGTCAGGACCGGCACGTCAGCCGGCCTGAAAAGCTTCGGGTCCTGCTCCACGGGGATCTCCATCCCGGTCATCTCCGTCAGCCGTTTAAGCGCGTCGGAGAGAGCGAGGCCCGTGCCCGAGCAGACATTGTAAGTAGCGCCGGGCGTCCCCCGCTCGGCGAGCAGGAGGTAAGCTTCCACGACATCCCTCACATCGAGGAAATCACGTACCACATCGAGATTCCCGGTACGGATCACGGGTTCCCTCAGCCCGGCCTTTATCTGGGCGCACTGCTTCGAGAAGGACGGAAGGACGAAGGTCTCGGTCTGCCCCGGCCCGGTATGGCTGAAGCTCCTCGTCGCGATGACCTCGATGCCGAAGGCGCGATGGTACTGCATAGCCAGGATGTTCTGCGCGGCTTTGCTCGCGGCGTAAGGGCTTACCGGCTCTATGGGGGAACTCTCCGTCAGAGGCATCTCGCCAGCTGCCCGTCTTCCGTACTCTTCGGCCGAACCGGTCACGATGACCCTGGCCTTTCCTCCCCTGCGGACCGCCTCGAGCAGGTTGAGCGTCCCCATGACGTTTATCTGCACGGTCCCGCCCGGGTCGTTGAACGATCTGGCGGCCGAGCTCTGGGCGGCAAGATGGAAGATAACGTCCGGACCCCAGTCGGATACGGCCTGCACCACCGCGCCCGCGTCGAGCAGGTCGCACAGCCTTATCTCGACCCCCTCTCCAGGCAGCGGCGGCGGCAGCAGCCGGCCGTCGATAAGGCGGGAGCCGCGGCCGTCACCGGAGCCGGGGGCTCCGTCCGTCGGCGGGACCACCGCGTCGAGCCCGAGTACGTCGGCCCCGCCCGCGGCGAGCCGCGAGACGAGATATCCCCCTACAAATCCGGATGCACCTGTGACCAGCGCTTTCATCATCCGTCTTTCCCTCCGGCGGTCAGCGCCGGAGCGGGCAGCTCCTCCAGAAATCGAGAAGATCAGACAGTGTCTTTTCCATGGGTATCTCGGGCTTCCAGCCTGTATCGCCGGAGAACAGGCTGTTGTCTCCCTGGAGCAGGGGCACGTCGCTCGGCCTCAGCCGCCCCTTGTCGGTCCTCACCTCGACCTTTACGCCGCTGATCTCGATCAGCATGTCGAGGATCTCCTGGATGCTGAAGCTTGTGCCTGTGCAGATATTGTATGCGGTGCCTGGTTTTCCCTTTTCAAGCGCGAGCCAGTAAGCGCGGACCATATCCCGAACGTCGGTAAAATCCCTTCTCGCGTCGAGATTCCCCACCTCCATGTAGGGCTCGCGCAGGCCTTTCTCTATATCGACGATCTGCTTGGCGAAATCGCTGCACACGAAGACGGGGCCCCGCCTCGGACCCGTATGGTTGAATCCGCGCGTGCGGACGATCTTCATCCCGTAGCTCATGTAGTACTGGTAGCCGAGCATATCCTGCCCGACCTTGCTGACGCCGTAGGGGCTGAGCGGCCTGAGCGGATTCGATTCTTTTATCGGCACCTCGTCGGGATGGACCATCCCGTATTCCTCGCTCGAGCAGGCTATCTGGATCGCGCAGTCGATATCGAGCTTGCGGACAGCCTCGAACACGTTTACCTGGCCGATTATGTTGGTCGTGAGCGATTCGGTCGGCGCCTTCCACGATGTGGGCACGAAGCTCTGCGCCGCGAGGTGGAAGATCCTGTCCGGCCTTATCTCCTCGATGACGTCGCGCGTCGACGAGGCATCCCTGAGGTCGCACTCGAGCAGTCTTAGCCTGTCCCATATATGTTCGATGTTCTCCGTCCGGCTCCTCCAGCGGATGATGCCGTAGACCTCGACATCCTTCTTCGTGAGACACAGGTCGGCGAGATGGCTGCCCGCGAAACCCGTTATCCCCGTTATAAGTACTCTCATCTGGCTGCCCTTTCCTGCGCCTCCCCGTGGCGCATGAGGAGAACGTCATTATCGAATAGAAATTAAATTATATCAGACACCGGTCCGCATCGCAAACCGAAAGGGAACCCTCGTCAGCATGCCCGCCCGAGTCCCTCTCGGAACGCCCGCTTCACGCCTGTTCCTGTCCCTCGCGGGAACGCCTGATCCGCTACCCTAGGGTATGACATGATATATGTACTTATATACAAGATAAAGGGCCAGATACGAAGACGCCGTTGCCGCAGCCGTAAACGGCAGCCCGATCCTCATGAAGCCCCAGAAAGAGACAGGCCGCCCCTCCTTTTCCAGGATCCCCATCGCCGTCACGTTGGCGGAAGCGCCTACGGGCGTCACATTGCCCCCCATGCACGATCCGATCAGAAGGCCGAGGACCAGCATTGCCCTGCCCCCCGCACCGAACGAATCCCCGAAAGCCGCGACGATCGGGAGCATCGCGGCTATATAGGGCACGTTGTCGATGAAAGCGGAAACGATGACCGATACCCAGACAATGATCGAGAGTATTACAAACGGGTTTTCTCCCCTGAGGCCTTCCAGTCGATCTACGACAATATCGATGACGCTTGCCTCCTTCGTGACACCGCCCGCCCCGCCTGAAACGTCATAGCTCTTGGAAAGCATATATACAAGTATGAAGATCGCCATCAGAAACAGTGTCGTACGCCAGTGAAGGTTCCATTCATGCCTTTCACCGTCTTTCCCTTTCCTGAGGCCATACCAGGAGACACCGGCCAGAGCCGTCGCCATGCAGATGACGCCAGCCAGCCAGTTCATACCCGGATCGATCAATGGAGATAGAGAGAGAAGCACGACCATCAGGATTATCAGCCAGAAGGGGACCCAGGAACGTATCCTGGCGACCTCTATCCTCTCGGGGCTCTGCCTGTATTCCTTTATATAGGTCCAGAGCACGGCGAAGCCTACCGCGGCCCCGAGCTGGACGAACCAGAATATGCCGGGCCTCCCGCCGTCCCAGAAGAAATCGAGGAAGCTCATCCTCTCCTGTGCGGCAAGGAGCATGCTCGGGATATCGCCGATAAGGATCGCCATGCCCTGGAGATTTGACGATACGGCTAGGCCGATTATCACAGGTACCGGCGAGACCCCCGCCTTTCGAGTCAGCTGCAGGGCTATCGGGGCCACGATCAACACGGTCACCACGTTATCTATGAATATCGATATGAACGACGCAAAGCAGATGACCAGCATCAGTGCGGCGGCGAGATTCTTCGACCTGTTTATAAGCTTGTCTGAGAGCGTCTCGGGCATCCGGGAATACACAAAGAGCTCTGCGAGGACCACCGAACCGAAGAATATGCCGATAAAATTCCATCTGATGGCGGAAAAGAAGATCTCGGGCACCTTTATCAGGCCCAGTACGACCGCGACCGCCACGCCGAGCCAGGCTGTCAGCCAGCGGCCGCGCCTGAATGCTACGAGCCCGATATAGACCGCGGCGAAGACCGCGACGGCCTTCCACATGGGATTCACTTTCCGCCGGCTCCAATCTCGGCGATTATCGCGTCGGCCGCCTCCCCCGGTGATTCCGCCTCGTATATCGGACGTCCTATCACGATATAGTCGGCCCCCGCCTCCATGGCGTCGCTCGGAGTCGCGACCCGCTTCTGGTCACCGGCGGCTGAACCGGCAGGCCTTATGCCTGGTGTGACGATGATGAATCCGTCACCGAATTCCTGGCGGATCCTGCCCGCTTCCCTGACGGACGCCACGATGCCGTCCAGTCCCGACTTCTTAGCCAGCTCCGCACGCCTCAGGACAAGGTCTTCGACGCTCCCGCTGTATCCGGAAGACTCGTCCAGGTCCTCCGAAGAGATGCTCGTAAGCACTGTGACGCCGACCAGCTTAGGCCTGGGCAGCCCGCTTTTTTCGGCGAACGCAGTCGCTTCTGCGACGGCGGCCCTCATCATGGCGCCGCCCCCGGCGGTATGGACTGTCATCAGAAAGACGTGCAGGCCGCACGCGGCCCTGACGGCTCCCGCCACCGTCGCAGGTATGTCGTGGAACTTCAGATCGAGAAAGACCGATCCCCCGGCATCGTTGATCTCGGAGATCATTCCGGGTCCCTCGGCTGTGAATAACCTGCTTCCCACCTTGAAAAGGCTGACCTTACCTCTCAGGTCCGCCACGAGGGAGATTGCGTCGAGCCGACTCTCGACATCCAGCGCGGCTATGATCCTGGGACTTCTCTTTGCGGGTACCATCTGGTTCCTTTCGCCATTATGATTTCATTTTCAGGGCAAGCCGCTTGTCTCAGTCTTCCAGCCCGGACGGTATACCCGTCTCTTCGAGCGCGTCGACGATCCTTTCCGGCAGTCCCGGGTCGTAAAACACCGCGGTGCCGACCTGAATCGCCGTAGCGCCCGCCATGAAGAACTTCATCGCGTCTTCAACGCTGGTTATACCACCGACTCCTATGACCGGGATCTCTACCGTCCTCGAGATCCTCCAGACTGCGTCCAGCGCCATCGGCATCACTGCCGGCCCTGACAGCCCCGCCCGGACCCGTTTGAAGACAGGGCGCCCCGCGGCCATGTCCAGGTCCATGCCCACAACGGTGTTGATCGCAGTGATGCCGTCGGCTCCGGCCTCTTCAGCCACCAGGGCAAGAGCGGCGATGTCGGCGACATTGGGGGTCAGCTTCGCCAGAACGGTCACCCCGGGAAGCGTGCCCTTCGCGTGCCGCACATATCTGGCCAGCAGGTCGGGATTGGTCCCGACGGCCATCCCGCCTCTGTCCACGTTGGGACATGACAGGTTAAGCTCCACGATATCGACCCCGGCGATGCCGGCTGTCGCTTCGAGGAGCATCCTGTAGCCGTCCCAGTCCTCCGCCGCCAGGCTCACGACCGGCTTTATCCCCGCATCAGCCAGAGCGGGCAGTTTCACGGAGAAAAATACCTCGGCTCCAACGTTCTCGAGCCCGATGCTGTTAAGCAGCCCCCCGCCTGTCTCGTGGAGCCGTGTACCGGGATTTCCCTCCCTCGGCTCGAACGAGATCGTCTTGGTCACCACGCCGCCGATGCGCCGCAGGTCTATCAACCCCTCGTATTCGAGTCCATACCCAGCCGGGCCGGAAGCGAGAAGGACCGGATTGCGCAGGGTCACCGCGCCTATCTTCGTCTCGGTCTTGTAACGGCTCATCCTTCCCACCTTCGCCAGTCTATCTCTGAGGCGTCGAAGACAGTCCCGTCGCTGCATATCGCCTTCAGGACAGTGCCTCTGTCCGTCCTTACCGGAACGGTGCATCCACGGCACGCTCCGACACCGCAGGCCATCACGGATTCCAGTGATGTGAGATGCCTGCTGAAAGCCGCCGCTGCTTTTCTTTCGATCGCCCTGACCATTCCGGAAGGTCCGCATGAGTAGAGTACGCCGCCGCCGGCCTTCCTGCCCTTGATAAGCTTCTCCAGCAGCGAGACTGCGTCACCCTCGAATCCGCACGACCCGTCTATTGTGGCGGCATGAACGGCCGTGAAGTCATTCTCGCAGAGCGAGACGAGCAGTTCTTCCTCGCATCCAGCCCCGTATACAAGGTCAGCCCGGCCTAGCGACCCGTCACGTTTCCACGTCCTCGCCGCGAAGATCATGGGGGCCAGCCCCGTTCCGCCCGCCACGAATACGGCGTCCTTCTTTCCGGGGGACGGGAAGGCGGAGCCGCCGAGCGGGCCCGCTATATCCATCCCGGTGCCGCACGGAGCGTGGGCCAGCATTTCGGAACCCATTCCGACCACCTTCACCAGGAGGCAAAGCTCCGTTTCCGTGAGATCCATTATGCTGAAGGGCCGCCGCAGAAGCGGAGTTATCGTCGGGGTGATCCTCAGGGAGACGAACTGTCCCGGCTCTGCGCCGGGAAAGCCGCGCGGCCTTTCAAACACTACAAGATGACTCGAAGGGGAAAGTCTCTCGGTCCTGATGATCCTGCTGGTGAACAGGCCTTTCAACGATCCTCCCTCCCTGCGGACGTTTCCGGGCCGGATACGCTCCCGGACAGACCGCGTTTCACTTCGGGCGGCCGCACAGGTTTCCTTACCGAGGAAGTATCGGCCCGACCACCTGTCGGGTACGTCGTATCTCTCCTGATCTTTTCGCGAGACGGCGCGAAAGTGGTGTCGACGGCAGTCTTCTTCGCGGTCCCGATCGAATCCGCAGCGGTCGGACCGGGTGGCGACTGCTCAGCGCCGATGCTGTCCGCCTTCACGCCGATGCTGTCCGCCGGCGCTTTCACGCTTTCCGTGACAGCCGGTGATGTTAAACTCGAATCCAGCGATGATGCAGCCATAGAGGAGGCCTCCGCCTTTATCCTGTCTTTCTCATGAGCGATGCGGGCAGTATCGGCCACGGCCGAATCGACATATGCCTCGAGCTGATTGCTGAGTGCCTCCTCACCCAGCAACCCGACCTCATACAGAGCGCCCCTGGCCTGAGGCGATATGGGATATCCTCTTATCAAACTCGTAAATGCCTCAACCGCCCGCGTCGTATCCTTCTTTTCCATCCTGTAGATCCAACCGATCGCATAAGCGGCAAGTGGCGCGTAACTCGTCAGCGGGAAGCTGTCGACGACAGACTTGTAATTATCGAGGGCCAGATCAGTCTCGTTAAGTCTCGTCAACTGTATCTCCGCCGCGAGGAACCGCTTCTCGGCTCTTCCTTCCTCGCCCTCGTTTTCCCCGGAACCCTCCTGCAACTCGATGAGCCTCTTGAGGCTGCCCGATCTCTGCAGCGCGATGGCCGCGAATTCCGAACTGGCTGATTCATTGCTTACCTTCGCGTACGCCTGCTGTGCCTGCTGCAGCGAATCCAGCTTCTCGTGGTAGATCACACCGAGATTGAAATATGCTTCCGCTGAATAATTCGATCTTGGAAATGACGAAGCTATGACTTTGTATTCCCTGAGCGCCGCCTGGAGAGAATCCATGCACTCAAGACTCGCCGCTCTCCCCAGCATTACCGCGGGTTTTTCTTTTGTAGTCGTAATCTCTTTGAGCAGACCATCGCAGAGCTCCTTAGCCTCGGCACATCTGCCAAGATGCGTATAGCACTGGGCCAGGGAAAGCGAAACGGTATATCTAATGTTCCAGTCCATGCCCTTTCCGAGGACACTCTCATAACTGGCCGCCGCCTCGGTCCAGTCCTTCATCTGGTAGTAGAGTTCAGCGCTACGCAGAGTGGCTTCTTCCTTGTGCTTCTTATTTCCGGATTCCGTCGCAACCCTCGAGTAATATGCGAGCGCGCCCTCGTAATCCTCGAGCGCCAGGGAGATATCACCCGCGAGGAACATGACTTCGAATCTCATCTTATGCTTCGGGTAGGTGTCAAGGAAACGCTTCGTATATAGGAGGGCCTGATTGTATTCGCCCTTCTCGTAATTCGCGGTGGCCAGCCAGTAGATCGACAGGGGCACGTATCCGCTTTCCGGGAAGTTTGTCGTCAACTCAATGAACTTACGGATCCCCTTATCGTATTCACCCTGCCTGACCAGAGACTGCCCCATGAGGAATATCGCATCATCGACCCACTTGCTGTTCGGGTAATCCCTGATGATGTTGGAACACTTGGTGATTACTTCGTTGTATTTCTCCTTCAGATTTCTGTCTACTTCGCCTTCCTTGTTCTCCCTCAGCTTTTCGGCCTCACCGTAAGTCTTGCGGGCGTTGTACAGGGTGTTGAAGTAGGCGCACGATCCCAGCATCGCTGCGGCAGCGATCACCACGGTGATCAGTGTGATCGTCTTGACGTTATGCCTGTTTTTCACTATCGGATTCCCTGACTCAGGGGCATGCCATCCGTTTCCGTGTCAAAGACTCAGAAGGATCCTATCACTGTTCGAGCCGGTTATCCACGGCCCACTGATATTATATAATAGCCGATAGCCATTTTCCCTCAAGGAAAACTCCCTGCACCCTGCCGGTCAGCTCCCTGCCCAGAAGGGGCGAGTTCGATGATTTCGACCTCAGATTCTCCCTTGCCGGAGTCCAGCGCTCGTCCAGATCGACGAGAACGAGGTCGGCGGGTTCCCCGACCTCCATCTTTCCCCCCGGCAGCTGCAGGACGTCGGCCGGACCACTGGTCATCAGCCGCACCAGGTCTATCAGCTCCAGTTCTCCCCTGGCTACGAGCTCGGTGTTGAGAAGGGCGAAGCATGTTTCCAGACCTATCATCCCGGGAGGCGCCAGATCGAACTCGACTTGCTTGTCAATCGCCGAATGTGGGGCGTGATCGGTCGCTATACAGTCTATCGTGCCATCCCTAAGGGCGGCGCGCAGAGCCGCGATATCTGTCTTTCCGCGCAGTGGCGGATTGACCTTGAGGTTTCTGTCGTAATTTTCGAGCATCGATTCATCAAGAGTCAGGTGGTGAGGCGATGCCTCGGCGGTGACCACAACGCCCCTCTTCTTCGCCTGCCTTATAAGCTCGATCGCTCCGGCGGTCGAGACATGCGCGATGTGAAGCATCGAGCCTGTCAACTCAGCCAGCCTGATATCTCTTGCTACAGCGATCTCCTCGGAAGCGGCATGAGCCCCTTTGAGGCCCAGCTTGGTCGACCAGTACGATTCGTTCATCTGGGATTCGTTTGTCAGATATGGATCCTCGCAGTGAGATATCACAACAAGTCCCAGCATCCCCGCGTATTCCAGTGCGGAACGCATGACCTGACTGTTGGATATGTACTTCCCGTCATCGCTGAGCGATACGGCGCCGGCCTTTTTCAGGTGATGGTACTCGCATATATCCACGCCTTCGAGGCCCTTGGTCACCGCGGCGTTCACGTAGACCCGACAGCTGCCCGATTCGGCGGCGCGCTTCAGGATGTACTTGACTACGCTCGGATCATCGATCACAGGGTCGGTGTTGGCCATGCACACAACTGCGGTGTAACCGCCCGCGGCAGCCGCCGCGGTCCCTGTCTCTATGGTCTCCTTGTCCTCGAATCCCGGCTCTCTCAAGTGCGTATGGATATCAATGAATCCCGGAGCCAGCAGGAGCCCGTCGGCTTCAAGAATCGGCAGATCGGTCTTCACTTTCTTCTGCCAGCTGATCTCCTCGATCAATCCCCTGCGGATGAGGACGGAACCGGTCCTTATCCTTCCGGCGACAGGGTCGGCGATCCTCGTCCCCGCTATCCAGAATTCTTTCTTGTCTTTCCAGTCTATCATCTCGACTCCTTGCTCGGTTCAGGATGCGGCACTTTCAGATTGCGGCTGCTTCTTCCGCATCTTAGCTCGCGATCTCTTCATCTTCGGCTTGCCCGCCGGCCAGCAGGAAGAGGACCGCCATCCTGACGGCGACTCCGTTTTCGACCTGCGGCAGGATCACGGACTGCGGTCCGTCGGCGACTTCCTGCGCTATCTCCACCCCTCTGTTCATCGGACCGGGATGCATCACGATACATCCTGCCGGGGCTCTTTTAAGGACGTCGGGGCTGACTCCGAAGACTTCGAAATACTCTCTGGAGCTGGGAAAGAGTTTCGCCTGCTGCCGCTCGAGTTGTATCCTTAGTATGTTTATCGCGTCGGCGTTCTCAATAGCCCTTGCTAGGTCGTACTCGACCTTAACGCCGCCTTCACCGAGCTGGTCGACATCGATCGGCATCATGGTGGGCGGGCCGCAGAGCGTTACCTTCGCTCCCATTTTAGTGAGCCCCCATATGTTCGAGCGCGCCACCCTGCTGTGCATAATATCGCCGATTATCGTCACCTTTTTCCCGGTGAAAGTCCCCCATTTACCCCGGAGTGTGAGCATGTCCAAGAGCGCCTGGGTAGGATGCGCGTGTCTTCCGTCGCCTGCGTTCACTATCGATGCCTCGAGGAATTCCGAAGCGAACTTGTGCGCGCCCGACGAACCATGGCGCATTACGACTATATCGACTTTCATCGCCTGTATGTTCTCGAGTGTATCCCTTAGGGATTCGCCTTTTTTCACCGAAGACGTGGCTTTGGAGAAATTTATTATGTCGGCGCTTAGCCTCTTCTCAGCGAGCTCGAAACTCATCCTCGTCCTTGTGCTCGGCTCGTAGAATACATTGGCGATAGTCACTCCCCGCAGCGCCGGCACCTTCTTGATCTTCCTCTGAAGGACTTCCTTGAAATTATCCGCCGTGTCGAGGATCAACTTGATCTCCTGGGCGGAGAGGAATTCCAGGCCGAGGAGATTCTTCCTGTTGAGCTGCACCTTTTTCCTGCCTCCTTGTTCATTATCTCTTGTCACGGCGAGGTCACTTTCTGGATTTCTTCCTTGCTGCCCCGGCTTTGGTGACTTTCGCGGATCCTGATTTTGATTTAGCCTTCCCGCCAGTCTTCCTTTTTGCAGGCGCGGCTTTCCGCGCGTTTTTCTTATATCCCGCCGTTTTCCTGTTCGCTTCCTTCTCAAGTGCTGATCTTTTACCGACCTTGGTTTCGTCCTCACTCGCAACAATATCGCAGAGTACGACCTGCTCTTCACCGTCTGTCTCATTGAGAAGGACTTCTATCGTCTCGTTATTGGAGGTGGGAACGTTCTTCCCTACGAAATCCGCCCTGATCGGATATTCCCGGTGCCCGCGGTCGATCAGGACTGCCAGCTGGATCGATTTAGGCCTGCCGAAATCAGTAAGCTCGTCGAGGGCTGCTCGGACCGTCCTCCCGGTGAACAACACATCGTCTACCAGGACGATTACGCGGTCGCTTATGTCCTCGTTTATCTCCGTTTTTCCGACCAGCGGATTAGGGGATATCATCTGTATATCATCGCGATAAAGCGTGATGTCGAGAGCGCCGACTGGCACGCTCGAGCCTTCGAAACTCTCTATGGCCTTTGCTATACGCTCGGCCAGTGGCACTCCCCTGTTCCGGATACCTACCAGTATGATGTCTCTCGTTCCCCCATTACGCTCGATGATCTCATGGGCGATGCGCGTCACGGTACGATGGAGCTGGCTCGTATCCAGTACGATAGCTTTTCTGAGTTTTTTCAAGAAGACCTCCCCGCGTATGGATGGCAAAAAAAATCCTTCCGGCCGGAGGGGCAGAATGGATACGCAGGTCGTTAAGGCGTCCCTTTCCTGGCCTCCCGGGCCAGATTAAAAGGTCGTATTGGAAAGGATACTATATCATGCGCGGGCGGGTTGCAACCCCTTTCTTCCCGGAGTGCCATAAAACACTGACAAGAGCGGGGAAGCGATCCCGGGTGTCGCTTCCCCGCTTTCTCTGTGTCTCTCTCTTGAAGGGCCTCTCAAAGACCACGGTGGGACACCTCAGAGAGATC
>Ga0315542_1001414_pt1 | contig 14979 bp, 15 predicted proteins | sample SalMarSW160120MG_FD_202541 | JGI IMG/M metagenome (GOLD analysis project Ga0315542, IMG submission 202541) | Salt marsh sediment microbial communities from the Plum Island Ecosystem LTER, Massachusetts, United States - Salt Marsh Sediment SW1601-20 ...
GTGTTCGGGCGTGGCACGTGACCATCTTCGGACTGGCCGTTGCGGTCGCCGGGGCCGCGATGATAGGGACGGGCCGGCTGGCGCTCGGAGCTGGGGTCGTTCTGGTGGGTTCCGCGATCGACGCGCTTGACGGCGCGGTCGCGAGGGCCCGGGGAACTGCTTCTGCACGGGGAGCATTGCTCGACTCGGTGACAGACAGGGTGGAGGAGACCGCCATGTGGGCCGGTCTGATGGCGGCGGTTGCCCACACTCCGCTCTGGGTTGGCCTTGGGGCCGTCTCTCTGGGAGGGTCGCTGCTCATCCCGTATCTGAGAGCCAAGGTCGAAGCCGGGGGCTCAGACGGGCGAGGCGGTTTGATGGGAAGAGCAGAGCGGTTGATTCTGTTCGGTGCAGGGCTCATCTTCGGTCTGGTAGGACCGATGCTGTGGGTGATGGTGGTTCTGGTGTGGTTCACGGTCGCGCAGCGCTTCCGAATCGGCTGGAAACGACTCGGCGAGTGAACACTTTCTACAAGCTCGGCATCGCCGTTGGAGGGTGGCTTCCGGAGGCGGTCATGCGCAGAGTGGGTGAGCTGGGCGGTCGGCAGGCCTACCGGCGCGGCGGATGGCGTCGCCAGATGGTGATTCGGCACATGTCCCGAGTCATGGGGTCCGAACACGAAGTAGAGGATGCCGCAAAGCAGGCGTTTGCGGCGTACGGGAGGTACTGGGCCGAGGCATTCTGGGTGCGTCCTCATCGAGTTCCAGGGATCCTCGATGCAATCGAGCGCGATGGAGTGTGGCGGGCGGAGGCAGCGCGAGACGCCGGCACGGGCATGATCTTCGCGCTTCCCCACATCGGCAATTGGGAGGTCGCCGGCACGGTCGCCCACGATCTCGGGCTGGAGTTGATCGCCGTCGCTGAGGCTCTTCCCGACAACGATGTCGTCGACTGGTTCATCGACATCCGTCGCCAGCTCGGTATCGACGTTGTGCTGGCGAACGAACCCCGGATTATCGCGAGGTTGGGAGAAGCGCTCGATCGAGGAGCAGCGGTTGCACTGGTCATGGATCGCAACGTCAGCCGTGGGGGAGTCGAAGTGGACTTCTTCGGGGAGCGAACCACTATGCCGGCTGGTGCGGCAACGCTCGGAATCCGGCACGACGTGCCGGTGTTTCCGGTCGCCGCCTATTTCAAGAAGGGGAGAGGACACGTCCTCGTCGTCGAGAAAGCGGTCGAGATGCCGACGTCGGGAACACCTGAGGAGAACCTCGTTGAGGGAACGGAGCAAATCGCCCGGGCCCTCGAAGAACTGATCCGGCGGGCGCCGACCCAGTGGCACATCGTACAACCGAACTGGCCATCCGACAGGAGATCCAGGTGAAGGTGGCAATCGTCAGTCCCTATGCGCTGGACCGGCATGGTGGCGTACAGGACCAGGCGCGGGGACTCACCCGGCATCTGCGTGACAACGGGCATGATGCTGTGCTGGTTGGGCCGGGCGAGTCCGATGGGAGCTGGATCTCGGTAGGGAACGCGACCGCCATCGAAGCGAACGATGCCACTGCGCCCGTGTGTCTCGATCCATTCTCGATCCAGCGTGTGAAGGAAGCCATCCACGGAGCAGACGTCGTACACGTTCACGAACCGCTTCTCCCGGTGGTCGGACCGGCGGCATGGATCGGTGGGGATCAGCCGACCGTCGGAACGTTCCACGCAGAGCCCGGTCAGATCGTTCGAAGGATCTACAGACATGGAGGTCCTCTCCTTGGAAAGCTGATCGACAAGATGGGTGTTCTCACGGCGGCAAGCGAGGACGCGGCGGCGGCGGTCCGGGGGTTCGCACCGAACGTGGAGGTTGTACCAAATGCCGTTGACGTCGTCGGATTCCCCAACGTTCCTCGGAACGGCCGGCAGGTCGCGTTCGTTGGGAGGGATGATCCTCGCAAAGGTCTGGATGTGCTGCTGGCCGCCTGGACGAAGGTTCGTGCCTCGGTCCCAGATGCGGAGCTGGTGGCCGTTGGGCCCCGGAGGAGTGTCACCATCCCCGGGGTGCGCTTCGAGGGGGCCGTCGACGACGATCGAAAGCGTGAGGTGTTGTCGGGTTCGGGCATCTACTGCGCCCCCAACACAGGCGGGGAGAGCTTCGGCATCACACTCATCGAGGGAATGGCCGCTGGATGCGCCGTCGTGGCGAGCGACCTTCCCGCGTTCCTAGCGGTCGCCGGCGGAGCGGCGATTCACGTCCCGGTGGGGGATGGGAGCCGCCTGGCCGATGCGCTGGTCGGACTCCTCGAAGATCCTGCGGAAAGCAGTCGGATGGGAGAAGAGTCACGCGCACGGGCGGGAACGTTCGACTGGTCGATGGTCTTCGAGACCTGGTTGTCCGTCTACCGACGAGCCATCGATCGGACCGCCGGTAGAATTGAGGGGTAAGGAGGATACGAACGTGGAACGTGGGACAGACCTGGTCAAGCGGGGCCTCGCGGAAATGCTCAAGGGCGGGGTCATCATGGACGTCGTCGATGCCGAACAGGCAATGATCGCAGAGGAAGCGGGCGCAGTCGCAGTCATGGCATTGGAACGTGTCCCTGCCGACATCCGCAAGGAAGGTGGGGTCGCGAGAATGGCGGATCCTACCAAGGTCGAAGAGATCATGAGCTCGGTGAGCATCCCCGTCATGGCGAAAGCCCGAATCGGCCATTTCGTCGAGGCACAGGTGCTCCAGGCACTTGGCGTGGACTACATCGACGAAAGTGAGGTGCTTACCCCTGCCGACGAGGAGCATCACATCGACAAGTGGCAGTTCACCACGCCGTTCGTGTGTGGCGCACGCAACCTGGGCGAAGCACTCCGGCGCATTGGTGAAGGTGCCGCGATGATTCGCACGAAGGGTGAGGCCGGGACAGGCAACATCGTCGAGGCAGTGCGGCACATGCGGACGGTGAACAGGGAATTGCGGGCGCTCACGACGCTAGGCCCCGAGGAGCTGGCAGCCGCTGCGAAGGCACTCGGAGCGCCGGTGACACTCGTGCGAGAGGTGGCCGAAACGGGAAAGCTTCCCGTCGTCAACTTCGCCGCCGGAGGTATTGCCACGCCGTCGGACGCCGCACTCATGATGCAGCTGGGGTGTGAAGGCGTCTTCGTTGGATCAGGCATCTTCAAGAGTGAAGATCCCGCGCCGAGGGCGAGAGCCATCGTGGATGCAGTGACGTTCTTCCAGGATCCGGAGATGCTCGCGAAGGTCTCACGAGGACTGGGCGAGCCTATGCCCGGCATCGAGATGTCACAGCTCTCCGACGCGGAGATGCTTCAGACGCGAGGCTGGTAGGCGTGGGAGACATCGGGATTGTCGCCCTTCAGGGCGATGTGAGAGAACACGCGCGCATTCTCGATGCCCTTGGCGCCTCTACACGCGAGGTCCGCGTGCCTACAGATCTCGAGGGTCTGGATGGTTTGGTATTGCCGGGGGGCGAGTCGACCACGATGGCTCGTCTCGCGGAACGTTTCGGGATGGTCGAACCCCTTCGCGAAACGATTGCGGCAGGCGTGCCGACCTTCGGCACATGTGCAGGGATGATCTTTCTCGCAGCAGGCGTCTCCGAGGGTTCTCAGTTGCAGCTCGGTGTCCTCGACATCACGGTCCGACGGAACGCGTTTGGGCGCCAGAACGACTCCTTTGAATCGAACCTTCGAATCGAGGGACTCGATGATCCGTTTCATGCCGTGTTCATCCGGGGACCGTGGGTGGAGCGGGTTGGGGCGAAGGTTCAGGTGATGGCAGAAGTGGAAGGTCACCCGGTGCTCGTGAGGGAAGGTTCGATCGTGGCCGCCTCGTTCCATCCGGAACTGACGGCGGATACCAGAGTGCATAGGATGGCGTTGAACCTCATGGGAGCAGGGTGATGTCTGGACATTCCAAATGGTCCACGATCAAACACAAGAAGGGTGCCAAGGACGCGCAACGTGGCAAGCTGTTTGCCAAACTCGTGAAAGCGATCGAGGTCGCGGCCAGGGAAGGCGGGGGGGACCCAACCGGCAATGCGACGCTCTCTCACGCGATCGACAAGGCGAAGGCGGCGTCCGTTCCGAACGACAACATCGATCGTGCGATCAAGCGGGGCACCGGTGAGGTGGAAGGTGTCAACTACGAGGAGTTCTGGTACGAGGGCTACGGGCCAGGCGGCGTTGCGCTCCTGCTCCAGATCTTGACGGACAACCGCAATCGGGCCGCATCCGATGTCCGCTCCACCTTCTCACGAAACGGCGGAAACCTGGGTGAGCCGGGTTCGGTGGCGTATCTGTTCGAGCAGAAGGGCTACCTCGTGGTCAAGGGCGACGAAGACGACATCATGCTCGCCGCGCTTGATGCCGGAGCCGAAGATGTGCGTCCTTCGGACGAATCGTTCGAAGTCGTCACCGAACCTGGAGTGTTCAGTGCTGTGCGGGAAGCGGTCGGCTCCGTTGCCACCGACGTGGAGAGTGCCGAAGTGACTCAGCTACCCAAGTCGGTGGTTCCGTTGGACCGATCGAACGCGTCCAAGGTACTTCGACTGGTGGAGGCCCTCGAGGATCTCGACGACGTTCAAGAAGTCTTCTCGAACTTCGATATCCCCGATGAGGTCATGGCTGAGCTGATGGACTGATAGCCGCGAGGCTGTCGGCGACCACGGTTACACTCCCGTACATATGTTCGTTCTCGGAATCGATCCCGGCCTCACGACGACCGGCTACGCGGTCGTCGGTGATGCGAGCGTCGAAGCCTTGGGAGTGGTTCGGACGCACCGCGAGGACCCGATTCCCGTCCGGCTCCTCGAGATCAGGCGGGATATCTCGGGGGTGATCTCGGAGTTCGGACCCGAGGTCATGGCGATCGAACAGGTCTTCGTGAACAGGAACCTCCACACGGCCGCGTCGGTCCTTCGAGCATCCGGAGCAGCGATGATCGCGGCAGCCGAACATGGTATTCCCGTTGTCGAATACACCCCGTCAAGTGTCAAGGCCGCGGTAGCCGGGTATGGAAACGCACCGAAGGAACAAGTCCAGCGGATGGTCGCGATTCGAATGGGGCTTCCGAAACCACCAACCCCCCCTGATGCCGCCGATGCCCTTGCGATCGCGATGTGTCACCTCCAGCAGGAGGCCCTTCGGAGGAGAGTCCGGTGATCGGCGCTCTGCAGGGAAAGGTGGAGACGATCGATACGGATCGGATCGTTCTGTCTGTCGGTGGCGTCGGATTCGAGGTCAGAGTGACTCCAAAGGCCGTTCAGGACGTCGGCCCGAGCGGGTCCGATGTGCTCCTGCACACCCATCTGCATGTGAGGGAAGATGCCCTCGACCTGTATGGCTTCGTTGATCGGAGAGACCGGGACGTGTTTCGACTTCTCCTCGCCGCCTCGGGCGTCGGACCGAAGCTCGCCATGGCAATGATGGGCACGCTCGGCACTGAAGAGATTCGGAGGGCTGTCGTCGCCGAGGACGCCGCAGCCCTGACGGTCGTTCCCGGCATTGGAACGCGCAGTGCCCAGAAGCTCGTTCTCGAGCTGCGGCCACGGTTGGCGGGGGCGGAGGCCGATGTGGTCGGTTCGGGCACCCGGGCCCAGATCCGCGAAGCGCTCGAAGGACTGGGGTACGCCACCGCCGAAGTCAGCGAAGTGGTGGCCGCCCTTCCCGACGAACTGGGAGTGGAACAAGGTCTACGCCTGGCCCTTCAACAACTGGGGAGACAATGAGAGAAGACCTTCTCACGTCCGAACGGCTCCCCGGCGACAGCGACGACACCCTGCGTCCGTCGCGGCTCGACGAGTTCATTGGTCAGGGAAACGTCAAGGAGCGTCTGAGGATCAGTCTCGATGCAGCACGGCAGCTCGCACACCCGCTCGACCACGTGTTGCTGTCGGGCCCCCCTGGCCTGGGCAAGACGACCCTCGCCGGCATTATCGCTACCGAACTCGGTGCCCGCATCAGAGTGACATCGGGCCCCGCATTGGAGCGACCGGGCGATGTCGCATCAATCGTCACCAACCTCGAGGAAGGTGAGGTGCTGTTTATCGACGAGATCCACCGGCTTCCCCGGGCAGTCGAGGAAGTGCTGTATCCGGCGATGGAGGACTTCCGCCTCGACATCGTTCTCGGGAAGGGGCCATCTGCTCAGTCGATCCGCCTCGAGCTGCCACGTTTCACACTGGTTGGAGCCACGACACGCAAGGGCAAAGTGACGGCCCCTCTGAGGGACAGATTCGGAATCGTCGACAAGCTGGAGTTCTACACGGATGACGAGCTGGCCGAGATCGTCTCACGCTCGGCGGGCATCATGGGAGTGGAAACCGATGACGAAGGGGCGATGATCGTGGCGATGCGGTCGCGCGGAACGCCTCGCATCGCCAACCGTCTTCTCGCCCGGGTGAGGGACTACGCGATTGCCAGGGCAGGAGGGATCGTCGACGCCACAACCGCCGATGAAGCGCTCCGGGTCTTCGAAGTGGACGAGCTCGGGTTGGACAGGGTCGATGTCGATATTCTGCGGGCCATCGTCGAAACCTTCAATGGGGGTCCTGTCGGGTTGTCGACACTGGCCATCGTGGTGGGCGAGGAGGCGGAGACGGTGGAGGAGGCATACGAGCCATTCCTCCTCACCAGGGGCCTTCTGAAGCGTACCCCGAGGGGACGAGTGGCAACGCCGGCGGCGTTCCGCCACCTCGGTTTGGAACCTCCGCATCACCAGCAGCTCTTCATCGATTGACTTTGCGCACTGACGACTTCGACTATGAACTGCCGGCACGCGCCATTGCGCAACGCCCTGTGTCGCCTCGTGACGCTGCACGCCTTCTCGACTGCAGAACGCTCGAGAACAGGGCGTTTCGCGACCTGCCGAGGATGCTCGAACCGCGTGACCTCGTCGTCTTGAATACCACGAAGGTTCGTGCAGCACGTCTTCGAGGATCGAAGAAGGGCACCGGAGGCGCCGTCGAGGTGCTGTTGCTCTCCGAGGAGACCGACGGTGCGTGGACCGCGCTGATCCGGCCGTCCCGCCGGGTCCACGCAGGTCAGGAGCTCCAGTTCGGTGATATGGAAGCAACGGTGGAGGCGGATCCCGTGGAGGGTCGCACAACACTTCGGTTCGAAGCCGACGATGTGGAAGGTGCGGTCGCCAGGCTCGGAGAGGTGCCGCTTCCCCCGTACATCACCGCGCCTTTGGCGGACCCATCTGACTACCAGACCGTGTTCGCCGACCGAATCGGGTCTGCCGCCGCGCCCACTGCCGGCCTGCATGTCAGCACAGGCGTCCTCGCGCGATTGCGAGAGCGGGGAATTCGAGTGACGGGAGTCGATCTTCACGTTGGGCTCGACACGTTCAGGCCGATCGCGGTTGACGCCATCGAAGACCATCGAATGCACACCGAGACATTCGACATTCCGCCGGACACAGCCGAAGCGTATGTGTCCACCCGCGAGGCAGGCGGGAGAATCGTTGCGATCGGCACGACCGTGGTGCGGGCCCTCGAATCGTCTGCGTCGAGGGGGGGATTGACGACAGGACCAGGCAGAACGGACCTGTTCATCGCCCCCGGCCATAGGTTCCAGGCCGTGGACGCGATAGTCACGAACTTCCACGTGCCTCGTTCAACGCTCGTCGTGATGATCGCCGCCTTCATGGGGAACCGTTGGAGAGAGGCGTATGAGACTGCGCTGGCACGAGGCTACCGTTTCCTCTCGTTCGGGGACGCGATGTATGTGGAGCGTGCATGAGATTCGAGATCAGCTCTCGAGATGGCGCCGCTCGCACCGGTGTCATGTCGCTGGCACATGGGCAGGTGCGGACGCCCGCGTTCATGCCGGTTGGGACGCGCGGAACCGTCAAGACAGTCGATGGCGAGGATCTTGCAGGTGTCGGGGCCCAGATGGTGTTGGCGAATACCTATCATCTGATGCTTCGTCCTGGCGACGAGGTGGTGCGGGATCTGGGTGGGCTCCACGCGTTCATGAATTGGCCCAAGCCGATCCTTACGGATTCCGGCGGGTATCAGGTGTTCTCGTTGGAGTCCAGAGTCACCGAAGAAGGAGTGGCCTTCCGATCCTCGTACGACGGGTCCAGAGTCGAACTCACGCCTGAACGGGCCGTGTCCGTGCAGGAGAACCTCGGATCCGATGTCGCGATGGTGCTCGATGTACTGGTCGGTCTGCCGAGCCCCCGTGCACAGGTAGAGGGGGCGATGATGAGAACCCTCAGGTGGGGGGCCCGTGCGGCGAAGGCCCGGACACGGGATGATCAAGCCGTGTTCGGGATCGTTCAGGGCGGGATCGATCAGGACCTACGAAGGGAGAGCGCCCTTCGAACGGCTGAGATCGGTTTCGATGGATTCGGAATAGGCGGACTGTCGGTGGGGGAGGCACCCGAGGATCGGGATCGTGCCATTGAGACCGTTGTCGCGGAGCTTCCTACAGACCGAGTTCGATACACCATGGGGCTGGGCGACACCGAAGGCATGCTCGCCGCCATCGCCCGCGGTGTGGACCTGTTCGATTGCGTGTGGCCGACGCGGCTGGCCCGACATGGCAAAGTGCTGACACCAACCGGCGACTACAGCATCCGGAGGGCCGAGTTCACCGTCTCGAACGCCCCGCTCGATGAAACCTGCTCGTGTGCGACGTGCAGGGGGTACAGCCAGGGGTACATCAGACACCTCTTTCGGACAAACGAACCAACTGGCCTCCGACTGGTTACGTTGCACAACTTGACCTACACGGTGAATCTCATGAAACGGGTTCGTGCCGCGATCGAGGAGGGAGCCTTCGAAACGTTTCGGGAAACCGTGATGAAGCGGAGAGTTTCGGAGAATTCTCTGAGTCGCTAGCATGACCGCCGGCTCGCTACGCGTGAGCCTCCACTCACACGAAGAAGGTACTGCGTGCTTGCCCAAACAGCAGAAACGACCGGGAGTGCCTGGCCAACACTGATCTTCCTTGCGCTGTTGATCGCAGCGTTCTACTTCTTGATGGTCAGACCACAGCGAACTCGCCAGAAGCAGCAACAGGAGCTTGCTGCGAGTCTCGAGATTGGTGACAAGGTACAAACGTACGGCGGGGTATACGGGCTGGTGATATCCCTCGACGAGGACACCGTCGTCATCGGACTCGAAGAAGGGCGCATGCGGGTGTCCCGGCGGGCGATCGCCGGGAAACGGGAGAGCTGACCATGCCACGACGGATCATCACCCTGATCATTGTCGCGCTCCTCGCGTATGGGGGGGTGGCGGCGATCCTCGCGACGCACTCGACACCCGAACTCGGACTCGATCTCAAGGGTGGCACTTCCGTCATTCTCCGCGCGCCGGAAGGCACCGATCCGGACGTTCTCGCGAAAGCAGTGGAGATCATGCGCGGACGCATCGAGGCGTTCGGCGTGCAGGAACCGGAGATTTCGATCACGGGAAGCAACGGGGTTCTGGTGCAGCTCCCCGGTGTGACCGACCGTGAACGGGCACTGGAGGCCATCGGGCAAACGGGTGTCCTCTCATTCCGTCCTGTCCTCTCTTCGTCGTTCCAAAGCCCGATCTTCGACACGACAACGACAACCTCGGCGACAACGACGACTACCGGTGACAGTACAACGACTACCGGTGACACCACCTCGACGACCGAAGCGACCACGACGACGAGCCTTCCGGCGGGCGTAGACCCCTCGACCGGATTCACAATCAAGGACACCCCCGAGTTGTTGGCCTCATGGCTACCGGAGTATGCAGACGACGGTTCGCTCACGGCCGGCTATGAAGTGGGAACGCTCTGCAAGACGGATTCGGCCTACATCACGTGTGTCGGTGATGGGAGCGGGAACCCCGTCGACGGCACCGTGGACCCGCTGACGGGCGGGGATATCACGTCCGCTCTCGCAACGTTCAGCCAGACCACCGGACAGTGGCAGGTCGACCTGAAACTCAATGACGACGGAGCTCGCAAGTTCCAGGACCTCACCAGGAACGCAGCCCAGTTCCCAGTTGGCACTGCACAGCGCCAAATCGCGATCGTGCTCGACGGCAAAGTGATTTCGGCACCTCAGGTCTCCGCAAACGTGGACGCGAACACCGGCATTGCAGGTGGGAATGCCGTGATCACAATGGGTACCGGGACGAATCAGCAGCAGCAGGCACAGGATCTTTCCGTTGTGCTCCGCTACGGATCGCTGCCGGTGAGCTTCGTCCAGGACCAGGTTCAAAGCGTGTCGGCGACACTCGGCTCGGACTCGTTGCGATCCGGCCTCATCGCCGGTTTGGCAGGGTTGTTCCTGGTCGCGATCTACATGATGCTCTACTACCGGTCCCTCGGGGCTGTGACCATCGTGGGCCTGACGATCTTCGGATCGTTGATGCTGATCGTGCTGGGCCTGCTGGGCAAGACCGCAGGGCTCACCCTGACGCTCGCGGGTGTTACGGGCATCGTAGTGTCGGTGGGTATCACCGCGGACTCCTATATCGTCTTCTATGAACGGATCAAGGAGGAGCTGCACCGCGGTCGCACCATGCGGGCCGCCGTCGATGAGGGTTTCTCGCGAGCGTTTCATACGATCTTGACGGCAGATACTGTGTCGATTCTCGCTGCCGTTCTCCTATGGCTGCTGGCGGTCGGCCCGGTGAAGGGGTTCGCTCTCACGCTCGGTATCGCCACCTTCCTCGACATCCTCGTGGCCTACTTCTTCACGAGGAACGCCGTGAGCCTGATTGCCCACGGGAACCTCGGTGAGGGAGGCCGATTCAGCATCAGGGCCGCGGCAGGCGGCGTGCAGGAGGCATCATGAATCTCATCACACGCCTGTACAGGGGCGAGACGTCGTTCGACTTCGTCGGAGCAAAGCGCACCTGGCTGATGATCTCGTTGACATTGGTGATCGTGTCGGTTCTCGTTATCACCATCTTCGGTCTGAACCTGAGCTTGGACTTCAAGGGTGGGGTTGCCGTCGAGGCACCCAATCCGAACAACGCAAGCGTTGCAGAGATGCGAAGCGCTCTCGAGAAGCTCGGCCTTGGTGATGCGAAAATCCAGGAGCTCGCCGGTGGAGCTGACCTACGTGTGCAGGTCGGGGCCCTCTCGAGCAGTGAGTCGGAGACGTTCCAGCAGACCGTGGCGGATGTGACGGGGAGCGCCGTGAATGAGATCTCCCTCAATCAGGTTGGCCCGACCTTCGGTGCCGAGATCACCAAGCGGGCAGTCACCGCACTGATCGTCTTCCTGGCGGCGGTTGTGTTGTTCATGTGGTGGCGCCTCGAGTGGAAGATGGCCGTGGCAGGCATCACTGCGCTGTTCCATGACCTGATCATCACGTTCGGGGTGTACGCGATCACCCGCTTCGAGGTAACGCCGGCGACCGTGATCGGCGTGCTCACGATTCTTGGGTACTCGCTGTATGACACGGTCGTGGTGTTCGACAAAGTCAAGGAGAACGTCGAAGAGCTGAACACCGAACGGATGACGATTACCGAACTTGTCAACCGGTCGATGAACCAGGTGCTGATGCGTTCGATCAACACGTCGCTCACCAGCCTTCTGCCGGTAGGAAGCCTCCTGTTCGTCGGTTCCTTCCTGTTGGGCGCCCAGACACTGCGCGACTTCGCTCTCGCGTTGTTCGTCGGTATTGCGGCAGGCACGTATTCGTCGATCGCCGTCGCGTCACCGATCCTCGCGAGTTGGAAAGAATACGAGGACGAGTGGGCACGAGTCCGGCGGCGCCGCGAGCGGAGCCGAGGCGATGCAAAGGAGACTGCCGAGAAGCCCACGGCAAAGGTCAGCAGACAGTCACCCAGCCGCAAGAGCGGCGCAACTCCTCGGCCACCCAAGAAGGGCCGGAAGCGCTGAACGGGTTACAATCGTCAGGTGAATACCCCTGACTTCAAAGCACTGGTTCGCGATGTCCCTGACTTCCCCAAGCCTGGCGTGGTCTTCAAAGACATCACTCCCGTCCTTGCCAACCCAGGCGCGTTCGCCTCACTCGTGGACGAATTGTGTCGACCGTATGAATCCGCGTCCGTGGCCAAGGTTGCCGGTATCGAAGCGCGGGGCTTCATTCTCGCTACTCCCGTGGCCGAACAGCTTGGCGCGGGGTTCATCCCGATCCGCAAGCCAGGCAAGCTGCCTTCTGAAGTCGTACGGGAGACGTACGAACTGGAGTACGGGACGGACGCGCTCGAGATACACAAGGACGCCCTGCGCCCAGGCGACAATGTGCTGATCGTCGATGATGTGCTCGCAACCGGTGGAACCGCGGCCGCAGCAGTTCGTCTCGTTGAGCGCCTCGGCGGTCACGTGATGGGTGTCGCAGTCTTCATCGAGCTTGCGTTTCTCAACGGTCGGGATGCGCTCAATGGCACCGAGGTGCATGCGCTCGTGACATATGGCTGACCTCGCGCAGGAGGGCATGGATCGAGTCATTGCCTCGTTTCGCGCCCACCATCCCGACGCCGACACGTCGATCCTCAACGACGCATTCGAGCTGGCCAGGGATCGCCACCAAGGACAGATGCGCCAGACGGGGGACCCCTACATCACGCATCCGGTCGCCGTCACCGAGATCCTTGCCGACTATGGGCTCGACGTCGAAACGTTGTGCGCAGCGCTTCTCCACGACACGGTGGAAGACACCGACCTGACACTTGAACAAGTGACAGAGGTCTTCGGCAACAGTGTTGCGGCGCTCATCGACGGCGTGACCAAGCTGGACCTCATCAAGTTCGGTTCGAGGGAGGAGGCGCAGGCGGCCACCATCCGCAAGCTCGTCGTCGCCCTCGCAAAGGACGTTCGAGTGCTCCTCATCAAGCTCGCGGACCGTCTGCACAACCTCCGAACGATCTGGCCGTTCCCGGAGGAGAAACAGCAGCGAATCGCGCGAGAGAGCCTCGAGGTGTATGCGCCGCTCGCCCATCGACTCGGCGTGCAGGAGATCAAACACGAGATGGAAGATCGTTGCTTCGCGATTCTCTACCCCCGTCGCAACGCAGAAATCAACGCCCTCATCGAGCAGCGGGCCCCGATGCGTGAGGCGTACCTGAAGGATGTGGTCGCCCGCGTTGGAGAGCTGCTTGATGGGGCGCATATCGATGCCGAGGTCTCGGGGCGACCCAAGCACCAGTACTCGATCTATCGCAAGATGGTCAACACCGGTCTGCCGTTTGAGAACATCCATGACCTCCTCGGCATTCGTGTCATCGTCCATGATGTGCGCGACTGCTACGCCGTGCTTGGGATCGTCCATGCGAATTGGCCCCCCGTCCACGGACGGTTCAAGGACTACATCGCGATGCCCAAGTTCAACCTCTACCAGAGCCTCCACACGACCGTGATCGGTCCGAACGGCGGACCCCTCGAAGTGCAGATCAGGACCAGGGAAATGCACAACCGCGCCGAGTTCGGCATCGCTGCGCACTGGAGATACAAGGAGGGAACGTCTGCGGACTCCCTGCCGTGGATCGCCGATATGCGTTTCCTGCAGGATGAGTACGAGGATCCGACAGAGTTCCTCGCGGGCCTCAAGCTCGATCTCTATCAGGACGAGGTGTTCATCCTCACTCCGAAGGGTGACGTGAAGACGCTTCCCCGAGGAGCCACGCCCGTCGACTTCGCATACAGTGTCCACACCGAGGTAGGGCACCGTTGTATCGGAGCGAAAGTCAACAATCGGCTCGTTCCGTTGGACACGAGACTCGAATCGGGCGACATTGCCGAGATCGTCACCTCGAAAGCGCAGGACGCCGGCCCGAGCAGGGACTGGCTGTCGTTCGTGCGAACGTCACGAGCGCGGGCGAAAATCCGCCAGTGGTTCGGAAAGGAACGACGCGACGCTGCCCTCGTGGAGGGTCGCGACACCATCCTGGCCCTTCTCCGAAAGGAGGGACTTGGCCTCCACTCCAACCGTCGTGACGAACTCCTCAAGGAAGTTGCAGGCCGCATGAACCAAAAGGACCTCGACTCCCTGTTCATTGCGGTCGGTGAAGGGGCAGTTGCGGGGTCAACGGTGGTTGCTCGGCTGGTGAGGCTCGCACGGCCCGAGGAAGAAGAAGCAGTCGAACCCGCCCCTCTGGAACTTCCGCCGATCCGACCGAGGAGTGACGGTGGGGTTGGAATCATCGTTGAAGGGCTCGACGACGTGTGGGTGCGCATCGCACGGTGTTGCGCCCCGGTCCCTGGTGACGACATTGTGGGGTTCGTCACCGTTGGAAGAGGCGTCTCCGTCCACCGGTCCGACTGCACCAACATCGCCGCGTTGGGTGAGGAGCGAATGATCGACGTCAGCTGGGCTCCTGATCGAGTTGGGCGGTTCTCGGTATGGGTGCAGATAGAAGCCCTCGACAGGCCAAGGATGATGCGCGATGTCACCGAGCAGATCTCGGAGGCCGGTGGCGACATCCGTGCATCATCGTCGACGACGAGCAGCGATCGAACCGCTCTGTTGCGGTACGAGGTGGAGCTGTCGGACCCGGGCCAGCTCGATCGCCTCGTGGTAGGTCTCAGAGGTATCGACGGCGTCTACGACGCCTACCGTCTCGTACCCCGGTGAGGTGACTAGACACTTCGTGCAGGTTCACGATCCTTCGACTTTCCACTAAGCCAATTGGCCGTTTCGGCCGATAGCTACCGCATGGCATCCCACCTGCCGCAAGAGGACGGGTTCTCCGTCGTCGAGATCACGATTGCGCTCGTCATCCTCGGCATCGTGATCCTGATGACGGTGGGACCGACGTCGACCGGATTCAACCTCCTGACGAGGGCAGACGTCACCACGGTAGAGACCAACCTCGCGCAGGGGCGCGTCGAGGAGATTCGGAGTCTCGAATACAAGGACGTGGGTTACTCGTCCTCCCTCCCCCAAGGCGTGCTCGAGCCGACCGAAACCGTCACTGTCGGCGGCAAGGACTATCTGGTGGCCACGGATATCTCGTACTTCGGATCCGCCAACGGCGGAGACGTGATTCCCCAGGGTGGCGACGGGGTCGAGGGACACTACGACTCAGG
>Ga0315542_1001415_pt1 | contig 14977 bp, 13 predicted proteins | sample SalMarSW160120MG_FD_202541 | JGI IMG/M metagenome (GOLD analysis project Ga0315542, IMG submission 202541) | Salt marsh sediment microbial communities from the Plum Island Ecosystem LTER, Massachusetts, United States - Salt Marsh Sediment SW1601-20 ...
GGGATGGGTTCATTCAGATCTCTGGGTGTCGGCATGTCGTCCTTTCTGTCAAAATCCGTAAATTTCAGGTTTAAGGCCTTTTCCAGATTCAGTTGCCTTATAGCCATACGTTTCAAATCATTCACGGACGTCTTCCATCCTGTCGCTGCCGAATAAAGCTCGGCCATCTGCAGCAGATCAGTCTGTTCCACATCAAGGCATGTGGTACTGTAAAGGCAGATGCCTAAACAATTGGCGATTCTTGATACGGCCTCCATATATGTTACCGCTTGAGCTTTCCCTTCATATTCAAGGGGATTATCAATATTCTTGACGCCATACACTTCCAAGGCCTTTGCCGGATCCAATCCTGGTGTTGTCTCCAGTACGATGGCTCCGGAGGTATGCCCGCCGCCTCGCGTAGACGTTACCGTTCCAAGCATCCAACCATTGGACCCCCTGCACGGCTCATAGAGATCCTGCCCTTTAATATTAAGAGCATAGTAGCTGCTGTCTCTGCCAAGTATGTCCGATGCCCGGGCGCACCCTTCCGCAAGGAGATCGCCAAAGCCTTTGCGCCAGCTGATCATTTCTATCAGTTGCAGGGCTGTCTCCGCATCACCCCAATCGAGCTTAATACCGCCCGTATCTCTCTCATCTATGATTCCTCTTTGGAAACACTCCATGGCCCATCCGATAGCCCCCCCGGCTGCATCGACGTCAAGGCCCATTTGATTGCAGAGGCTGTTTGCCTTGAACATGAACGTCGGTTCCCAGATGGCCAACCGTGTCTGCAGAGTGCCGACCACTTCGTGCTGACAGGCCTCTGTCTTCAAGCCCGCCCAGGGTCCATCTGTAATGTACACATGCCGCCCGCAGCCCAAAACACATCCGGGAAAACTCTGATGCGACACCTGGTATTTGTCGATAGATCTGTTCGGATCAATGGCTTCCACCATTCCTTCAGGCAGGGAACATTCCTGGAAATTCTTGTAGGAGAGACCGCAGACCTCCTGCTTCCTGGGAAGGCAGAAAAGCGTCCCGTACTTCCGGAATTTCTCCCGAATATTGGCGCGTGCAAACATCTTCCGCACTTTGGCGACAGTCTCCATAAAAAGTGCCGGATCAGCGACCTCAATGCTGCCGGTCCCTTTCGCGACAATCGCCTTGAGGTTCTTCGAACCCATAACGGCGCCTATACCGCAGCGGCCGAAGGCCCTGTTCCTGTCCTGAATGATGCAGGCGCCCCGCGCTAGATTCTCCCCTGCAGGTCCAATGGATATGGCGTGTAAAGTTGAATCCTGAAATCCCTCCCGAAGGGTTGAAAGGGTTTCCCATGTGGTTTTTCCCCACAGATGAGCGGCATCGCGAAGTTCCACATGGTCATCGCATATCCAAATGTACACCGGCTTGTGTGCCCTGCCTTCCAGTATGATTGAATCATATCCCGCGTATTTCAGTTGCCCGCCCACATAGCTGTCACTGCAGCTGCTCGCCCATCCGCCGGTCATGGGTCCCAGAGCGGCCGCATTAAGCTTGCTTGCCCCAGGGGCCGTAGTACCGGCCAAGGCTCCAGCCCCGAAGATAAGCCTGTTCGATGGGTCATAGGGAGTAACCCACGACCGAAGTTCATCGTAAAGGACCTTGACTGCAATGCCGGAAGACCCGATCCATTCCTCAGCATACCTGGATGTCGGCTCGCGCGAGACCGCACCCGTCGACAAGTTTATCCGTAGTATGCTTCCACCATATGAATACAAGGCATCCTCCTTCTCACCTATCCCCTTGCTATTTTTCTCTTCCTGAATTCCTCCAGGATGCCGGTGAGGCCCCCGGCCTCACAGCAGTATTGCACACAGGAAGGGAGTTCATCGCCTGCGCAGAGGTCACATGAAAAGGCTTCGCCATCCCTCTCTTCATACAAAACCACCTCGAAACCGGTGCCTCGCTCTTTCTCAATAATTCGTATGCTGGAGACACTTGGATTGAATTTTCCCATGTGATGAAATGAGCAAGCCATCTCGCACGTACGGCATCCCCCACATTCAGGAAAATCGAACAGCATCAATCTGTCTCCCCATTTCTCGTTCCATGACCTCCCATCCGGGTTACAACATCACCGTCTTCCCGCAACGAATGAAACAGAAGCCGTTTTCAAAAAAGCCCGTTGGGTTTGGAAGGGTCCCCGTATCCGTACTCCCAGCTCTTCTTCCAGTTGAACCGTTCCCGCCAGTCGGGGTACATGTAACGCCCAATATTTTGGTCGTCCGGATGCACATATCGTGCTCCAGGTCGAAGTACGACTGTCTTTATGTTGCCCTTGCTCTTTTTGGCAATGATATATTCCAGCAAATCCGGTTCTTCATAGCAGTTGGCCCAGTTGTCCCAATGCATTGGGATAACCACCTTGGCATTGAGCGCCTCCGCCATGCGCCACACGTCCCAGGGGCTTGCCTTGTCCGTATATCCCGGTGCATTGTTCCCCATATTCACGGTCATCATATCGATCTCATATTCCTCGCCAACCATCCTATACCCGTTGTGATAGTGAGTGTCTCCCAGAAAGGCGAAATTGCCCGCCTCAGTCTTGAATAGATAAGTGACCGTGCATTCTCTGAACGCCATGGGTGTAGTCACGCCCGTATTGATGACCGTTACATCGAAATTAGGTGCAAAGACTACCTCCATGTCTTCGAGGGTGATACTCTTGCCCCACTCGGCCACGGTGATCCGATCTTCGGGTACTCCCATGTTGGTTTTCATCAAATGCGCTGCCTTCGCAGGTGCTATGAACCTGGCGTTGCTCGTTTGCAGAGCCGCCTGGATCGCGTAGTAATCCATGTGGTCCTGATGTTGATGAGTGATAAAAACAGCATCCCATCTCTTGAATTTCCAGGGATCGATGACATGAGGGTTGATCCTCATCCAATGTATCTTATCGGAACCGGCCTGCTTGCAGACCCCGCAATAGGAATAGTCCGTGAACAAAGAGGGGCCTGCGTAGAGGTCAATGGTAAAGACCGCTCCGGCCCGGGACTTCAAGGCATACGAAGGCCCTCCCAAAAACCAGCAGACGCCTTTTCCTTCCTGAACTTCATAGGCATCAATCTCGTAGTTCAGGAATGTTCCCCATTCAGGAAAGACTTCCTTCAGCCATATATCCCGGTTCATGGGACGGCGCAATCCAACGGTGCCGCCATCCATCACACCCATTTCATCATATTTGACGACGCTTTCTTCTGACATAGCATACCTCCTCGATCATGTGATGAATAAGGCCGGGGATCGGTACCACGGCCAATGTTTCCAGACCGCACTTTCCCGGCATCTCCTCGTCCCCGTCTGAGACATTCCCGAACATTCCCGACGGCTTGACATACTCAAATTTCCTTCACGGCGAGATGCAGAATCTCTCTGGCCTCTGCCGGGGTCGCCGGTTCACGATTGGCCATGCGCGCTATGTTTGCCGCTTTTTCCACCTGATCCCAGCTCCCTTTGGCCTTTTCCCTCCTGGCAAAATCGATGTAAATATTATCCTCGAGTCCGACTCGGATGTGGCCGCCTGAAATAGCCGCTGCCATGGCTGCCGGAAAACACGCGGGACCTACGCCGATTGCCTGCCAGGTACTTCCGGCCGGAATGCTGTGGCGGAAGGCATTCAGATTGTCGAGACTGAATTCAATCCCTCCGATTACCCCGAACACGAAACTGAAGTGAAGCGGCTTGTCAAGAAGCCCTTTTTGAGCCACCCAGGAGGTATTTGTCACGTGTCCGATATCAAAGCATTCCAGTTCGGGTTTAATCTTCTTTTCCTGCATGACCTTGGCGAATTTCATGGTTAGGGAAAAGGGATTCAGGTAGGCTCTATCCATGGAAAACTCATTCTTTTTGAAATCATACAGAGAAAAGTTCATTGTACCGGGATTGAGGGATGCCAAATCTGAATCAAAGTTCAGGATTCCGGCGCCCCTCTTTTCAAAATCGTCCTCAAGCCCGATGCCGGTGGTGAGGTTGACCAGCAAATCGGTTTTCTCACGGATGCCCTCCACAATCGGGCCAAGATATTGAGGCTCCATGGTCGGTTCACCCGTATCGGGCTTGCGCCCGTGGATGTGGACCACCGCGGCTCCTGCTTCGCGGCAGCGGACAGCCTCCTCGATAAATTCCTCGGCAGTGTAAGGCACATTCGGATTGCTCTTCTTGTACACCCAACTTCCCGCCAATGCTGCGCTGATAACTATCTTGTCAGTCATCTTTCCTCTCGCTTCTTTTCATGGTCATTATAATATTTGGTTCTAGCCGCAAGGTTGAAAGGGATCTTTTTCCGCCGCCACGGAAGACCTCCCACGTCTAGAGATCCGTCCGCATTTCAGTCAATCCTGTGACAGTCCCCTGCTTTTTCTTTACCTGACTGTTCTTCACTTTTGCCAGCATGATCTCCGTTGTCGTAAATACCTTTGCCTTGAATAAATGGCCGCCGAACAGATTCCCGTATGCCGTCCCTAATGTACAATGAAGATGGATCACCGGGTCACCCTCCTTCAAGTCCCCAAACTTCCCCACCAACGGAACTATATTGCCCTCAAGCGTCAACAACTCGTAGGGGCCGTACTCCTCCATCAGATTTGTCTTGTCCACATTCACCGGCAGATCAATTCCGGTCTTCAGGTCCCGAAATGCCACGTCACACAGGCTTCCTATCCCTGAGAGCACAACCGCTTGCTTAATGCCCTTTTCCTTGACCACCTCCGTCATCCTCCCAAACAAATCCTCCCCAGGTCGAAACCTGGTAAAGTAGACTTCCGATAAGTCCACCTCCTCTATGAACCTGGGCTCCAAATCTTCAAACTTCTTATCCTTAAACATTTCTCATCTCTCCTTTTCCCTTTGATGTTTCTTGCCGCACCCTCTATCAACCCCCGTCTCCCGGCAAAGTCTTCAATTCCTTCAAATCCTCGATCAGATCTTCAAGACCCAACTGTTTCAGTGTTCCAAGAAGGGGCCTTCCTGTGCTGGTATCCCATCCCATTAAATCGTAGTATTTCTCAAGCATCTGGTCCCAACCCTCCATAGGATTATAGCCCACACTTGGACCGTCTATAGGGACGGAACCATATCTTTTCGAAGGTCTTTCCATCTCTCTCCTTAACCCGTGAATGAAATTGAAGACCCTGAGTTGGTTGACGATCCTTTTCCCGATCGTGAATACGTCGTCCAGTTTCAAATCCCAGCCGGTCACTGCATTGAGACATTTGAGCTGGAGTTTGGGGTCAGTTGCCGCTATGCGGCAAGTTCCCAAACAGTCATCAAACATCCGAACGCCATTAAACCTCGCATTCATCTCGGGCATCTCTTCATGCGACAGGGGATCCTTCACAGCAGGCAGATCCACCAGTTGAGGGTGAACCCCGGCCCAAGTGCTCTCAAGCGTACTCGTATTGGTTACGCAGGTATCAAACAGTTCCGAAGACCGCGCACCTCTATGATCATGCGTCCTCGGACTCGACCCTTTGTACGTATACACAGCCCAATCAGCCGCTTCCCCTCCTATCTTTTGAGAAGCCCTCATGACCCCTTCGGCTAACAGATCACCGATTCCTTCCCTCCTCGCGATCTTTCCGAGCATGGTCTTGACCCCTTCCACATTTCCCCATGCCATATCCACTCCGTCAAGGTCCTGCAGGGAAAATGCACCTTTTTCATAACACTCCATGACCCATCCAATGGTCCAGCTAGCCTCGTTACAGTCAAGACCTAATCGATCCACTTCTCTAGCCAGCATGACCACCGCCCCAAGCTCTGTATTTCCAATCTGTGGACCCCAAGACGCCAGCTGCTCGTATTCGGGTTCCTCTCCAATAAACCCTTTATAAGGTCCCTCCGTCACCTCCACTTCTTTTACGTGAGCCACATGACATTGATAGCAAGGTTGCGATTTGATCTTATAATGCGTCCGCATATACTGCCCATTCATCTTCTCATTCTCAGGAAACAGGTTCGTTGCGTAGTTTCTCACCGGCAATGCTCCCATATTATGAATGGGGGAAAATCCTCCACCGGTACCCCACTGATAAAAAGGTCCAAATGTCTTGGCATGGTCAAACATGGCGAGATTGTTCTCTTTTAATCCCTCAGAATCTATAATTGAAAAGTTCCTCTTGCTCCGGTATGTGACGACCGCCTTCAGGTTTTTCGACCCCATTACAGCCCCTAGACCGTTGTGGGCTGCAAAATGGCCATTATCTCCGCCGATTGCGGCATGGCGCACAAGATGCTCACCAGCGGGACCAATTCCATATATGCTTATCTGCTTTCCTTTAACACCCAGCTCCTTTCTCAGTGCATCCTCCATTTCAAACAAATCTTTACCCTTCAAATGACGGGCATCGCGCAGTTCAGCTTTCCCATCCTTGATCAACAGATAGACGAAATCCGGCGCCTTTCCCTGAAAAATGATTCCGTCAAACCCTGAAAACTTGAGATAGGCACCAAAATATCCATTTGCCTGGGAACAGCCGGCCAAGTTCGTCATGGGTCCTTTGCTCGAAACATTGAACGTTCCTGCACCGTACACACCACTCCCGGCAAGGGGTCCGGTCGTCCAGATCATCCGGTTTTCCGGATCCGACCATCCAACTCCGCCGGGGACTTCCTGGTACAGGTATCTGGCGCCAAAACCTACACCGCCCACCCACTTTTCAATGAAAGGGGCATCCAGTTCCTCTGCGACGCTCTTTCCATTCGAGAGGTTCACGCGCATGATCTTTCCAACATATCCGCCTATCGCCACTGTTCTTCCTCCTTGATTTTCTATTCCGCCTTGCTTTTCAATCTACAGAAACTTTTCCAGCAACGCTTCGGCTCGCTTCGTATTGAACACTCCGCACTGGCAGGGCTTGGCCAGTTCGAGTCCGGCTTCCTGAAGTGTCTTCTTTCCTTTCTTAATCTGCCTCACCAATTCTCTTACCAGATTGCTCGCCACCATGCCGTGACCGCACATGGTCGTTATTTCCAACACCGGCTTTTCCGGCAGCAGCTCCACCCTGCCGTGGATTCCGCCTGAAAATTCTACCGTGTGCATCTGCAGCCCGGCCCGTTTGCACTGTCGATTAATGTCCTCCACCAATCCACTCACAACCACTGAATTTCCCAACTGGGCAGCCTCAAGTTCTTCCAATATCTTGCCCACCTCTTTCTTGTCCCTGAACACAAAATGCACAATAGAGGTGTCCTGGATGCCGTGGTAAATGGTATCCCTGTCACAATTCAGGATATTTCCCGTCTTCATGTCCCCGCAATTAACCCAATCATGCTTTTCGAGGATCTCGAAAAATTTGCGCATTTTCCCGGCAGAACCTTTGGCATTTACCGTTTTCGCGGCCATGGTGAAAACGATAAAGTCTTCCCGCAAATTCCGGTCTGTCCCAGCGCGATGAAGTGTATGCGTCATGCCTGATCTCTCTCCTTATCTATCCATTAAATGCAGGGCGTCCCAGTCCCACATTCACTTTCCCGTTCAGTGACCTCTCCAACCCTGCCTTCTCCACTTCAGCAATAATCGGAATGTCCCCGTTGGGGGCGACCTTGCAGATGAGGTCCAGACTAAATACCGTCCCAATCTCAGTCGCCGTCTCCCTGATAACGGAAAAGACCTCCTGTGCCTTCTCAACCGGGATAGTGAACTCCACAATCGCGGACAGGACCTTTTCCTCCAGCACTTCCCTTCGCAACTCTCCGGTGACCGCGTCCGCAATCAACTGGGTCAAGGGGTTATGGGGCTCCAGGGTTATCCCCATCTTCACCAGCCTCTTTATCAATTCCTCGGCATCTCTAAAGCGCGTTCCGGTGCCGGGACGCCCCAATTCCATACCAATCCCTATATAACCATCCGGATACCTTCCGGTTACGTCATTGGTCTTCATCTCCTCCGTCCCCCTCCCGGGAACATCGGTGCCTTCATGTACATAGAGGGGATCACTAAAGGCTTTTCGAAGGATTCGCGGCCATCCGAGTTCCTGCTCATAAATGGCATCCGTGGGGCATACCCCTGTTCGCAGACAGACGGAACATTCAACACATTCGCTGAGATCGATTTCTGCAAAGGATCTCTCCTTTTCTCCCTTCCTCTTCTTATGGAAAATAATCGCCTCCATGGGGCAATAAGGCACACATTTTCCGCACCCTATACAGGTCTCCTTCCGGATGAGCATTTCACTGTCCTCTTTCTCTCGATTGGCCGGCATCCCTCTCAGGATGCCTATTGTTCAAAAAATCAAGCGGCTGGAATTATTCCCACGAAATATCATTCTCCATTAATCTCTTGACGAGGGAGGCAATGTGGTCTTCCATATGCTTCCGGGCTGCTCCAGGGTCATGTTGTTCAATGGCTTTGTAGATCTCTCTGTGATACGCGATCGCAGTTGATACACTTGAAGGCTCCTTCTCAAAATACTTGACAATAAACTGGTGCAGGATTTCCCTTATAATCCCCAGGACCTTTGCCAGGACCCGATTCTTGGAAGCCTTTGATATGTAAATATGAAACAGGACGTCTCTTGATATGAAATTTTCGAGATTTCCCCGGTCAAATTCGCTGGCCATGCCCTCCAACTGGAGTCTTATCCTATCGATATCTTCCTTCCCTGCATGTTCTGCAGCAAGGGCAGCCACAACTGGCTCAATATGAAACCGGGCTTGCAGGAGTTCGGCGGCAGATGCCTTGTCCATAACGAGCAAAGAGGCCAAGGAATTCATGACGTCGGCAGGGGTCGTCATCTTTACAAATGTTCCGGAGCCATGCTTTGCTTCAATAAGTCCCATCAGGGCCAGGCGATTCAGTGCCTCTCGCAATGAGGCCCTGCTCACACCCAAATCCCTGGCCAGCTCATCCTGGGAGGGAAGCATGTCTCCTTCCTTGAATTTGCCGGCGACGATTTTGTCTCTGATCTCCAGAACGATATTATCTATAAGACTGGTACGTTCCAAATTCTCTCCAGACCCTCAAACAAAATTTCAATCCAGGATCAACATGCCTGCCAACCGGCAAAGTTATCTGTTTTCCTGGTCATCAAGTCATCTGATGACCATACTTCTATGAAATCTGTGCCCGCCTGTCAAGAAAAATATTCCTTCTTGGGTGCCTTAAACCAGGATTTCTCGCCTCCTGATAAGGCGAGGTTGAGCCCGCCGCAGCGGCACTGTGTCCCAGTCCCGCCAGAAGGCTGTTGAACACAGGCTTAGTTCCGCGCGGTGCTCAGTTGTGAATCCCCGAAAAGTTTAGTCCAAGCCCTCCTTATCTTTCCTTATCTTCCAGGGCCCGCAGGATCATCTCGGGTGTAGTCGGAAACTCGGTGATCCAGACTCCGATCGCGTCATGGATAGCTGCGGTTATGGCCGGGATCTGGGCGTTCGAGGACATCTCGCAGAATCCTTTCGCCCCGTACGGCCCATCCGGGTGCGGAACCTCGAGTATCTCATAATGATCTTCCACCGGCATGTCAGCAGCAGTGGCGATGACGTAATCCCCCAGCGTGTCCGCAGGAAAATCAACCGAAGGCCAATAGGGATGGGCACTCTCACTCAACGCCATGCCGATTCCCATGGCGGCGCCCCCGTTAATCTGCCCCTTGCATATCAGGGGACTGATGGCCTTCCCGATTTCATACGCATGCGTGCTCTTCAACACCTGGACAACTCCGGTCTCGGTGTCCACCTCCACCTCCACAACACAGGCCGCAAACGCCGCCGCTGAAAGAAGCGGCATCGCCCCTGTCTTGGGATCCGGGGACATCGGACCCGGAGGAATGTATGCGCCCGTCCCTATAAGATACGCGCCTCCGAAGTTCGAGGCCCCGCCGATATCCGCCATGCCCACGCTCTTTTCCGGATTTCCCTTCACAAACACCTTGTTGTCCCCTATTTCCAGCTCTCCCGGCTTTGCCTCAAGCATGGGGGCCGCAAATTCCCGCATCTTCCTCTTTAAATCTTCGCAGGCAGCGATAATCGCATTCCCCCCCACGAACGTCGCGCGGCTCGCAAACGCGCCCAGACACATGGGGATAAAATCCGTGTCGCTGTTATTCAGCGCAATAGACTCAACCGGCACATCCAGGGCTTCGGCCGCAATCTGCCGGTAGGCGGTCTTGCACCCCTGCCCCAGGTCCGAGGTGCCCATCAAGAGGTCGAACGTCCCATCCATCTTGATACTGATCTCGGCCTGGTTGGGATCAGCTCCCCCGAAAAATCCGGTAGCGTACCCAATACTCGAAATACCCTTCCCTTTCTCTTTCATTACCGTTACCTCCTTCGCGAACTCATTGCCTTGAGGTGCTCCGGCAATTCAATGCCGTCCATTTCCGCCGCCTTTTTCATAGACTCGATCAATCCCGCAGCTACGACCTTCCACTGCGTAGGCGCGGTGTCGCCGTCCCGCCACGCGTTTATAAACCGGATCTCCCACGGGTCCATGCCAATGGCTTCGGCCAGGAGATTCATCTGGATCTCGGATGCATACGTCACATTCACCACAGCAAATCCCCTCATGGAACTCGCCACCGGTTTGTTGGTAAATACGGCATGCCCGTCATACCAGACGTTCGGCACCGCGTAGGGCCCTGCAAGGTAAAGACATTGCTTCTCAACCGCATATTCCCCCATGGTATGGTAAGCCCCGATATCGTGAACCCCCCTCACCTGATGGGCTGTCACATGTCCATCCTTTTTCACCCCTGACTTGTAGTCGAACACAAAGGCGCCCCGCTTCGTGGAATACAGCAGGTCTTCCTTTCTGCTCAGACGAAACTTGACCGCCCTCCGAAGCTTCAGGGCCATGACCCCGGCCACATGCTCACACTGCATTTCATTCTTCCCCCCAAAACCTCCCCCCACAGTCCCGCCGATCAGGTGCACCTTGCTGATGGGAAGATTGAAAACCGGACACAATTGGGTCAGGTGGAAGTGCCTCGCCTGGCTCACGGTGTGTATCGCCAGCCTGTCGTTCTCATCGATATACGCCACAGCAACATGCGGTTCCATCGGCGCGTGATCATTCATCTTCTCCACATACCGGTGCTCAACGATCTCGTCGGCCTCGGCAAAACCCTTCTCCACGTCGCCTTTCCGCAATACCCTCCTCCTCCCGCTGTTGAACTCCCAGAGGTTCCCCTCGGGACGGACCTTGGGTGCGTCAGGCTTCATAGCCTCAAAAGGATCAAAAACCGGGGCCTGTTCTTCTATGTCCAGCTTGATCTTTTCCACTGCCTCCTGGGCCGTGTCCTCGTCCACGGCGGCGACTGCGGCTATACGTTCCCCCTTATACCGGATGTGTTCCTTCACCAACACCGGCTGGTCGGTTGCATAGTAGGCATTCTGGCCCGGAATGTCTTTGGCGGTAATCACCCCGGCAACCCCGGGCATATTTACAGCCGCCGAAACATCCAGGCTGTGAATAATCCCTTTGTGTACGGGGCTTCGAAGGGCCTTGATGTACAACATCCCGGGCAGGGAGACATCATCCACGTATCTGGTTGTCCCTGTTACGTGACCCAGCCCCTCATACCGGGGTATCGGCTGTCCGATGTACTTTCCCATATCCCCTACTCCTTTCCTTCACCATTTGCGACTGCTTCTATGGCCTCCACGGCCTCAAGATACGTCCCGCACCGGCAAAGATTCCCTGAGATGGCTTCAACAATCTCCTCACGGCTCGGCTTCGGATTCTTCTCCAACAGGGATATGGAAGAGAGAAGCATCCCCGGCGTGCAGAAACCGCACTGGGTTGCACCGTGCTCATGAAACGCCTGCTGAAGGGGATGGAGTTTTCCCTCTCCGGATGTGAATGCCTCGATTGTCCTCACCTTCTTCCCGGCCACGGTCATGGCAATGGTGAGACACGACCTCACCGGTTCCCCCTCAAGCAGCACCGTGCACGCCCCGCAGTCGCCTGTGTCGCACCCTCTTTTAGGGCTCAATACCTGGAGTTTCTCCCGCAACACGTCAAGCAGCGTGTCGTTCGGCTTCACCAGGACATCAACCTCACAACCATTCAGAGTAAAAGACAGCGTATATTTCATGACGGTTTTTCCTCCTTCTCAGCCTGCAATCCCCGCGGCCTGCACAAGGGCCCGCCTGATGAGATTCCTGCCCGCCTTCTTGCGGTACCAGGCGGATGCCCGCTGGTCGTCTATGGGACTGGTTTCCGTGATCGCGGTATCAGCGCATTTATCTATTAAACCCAGGTCAATCGCCTGCCCCACAATAACCTTTTCCGCCTCCGCACAACGGATAGGTCTGGGACCCATGGCCCCCACCGCAATGCGTGCCTCCTCGCAGGTCCCGCCTTCCGAGTAGATCCGTACAGCCGTATTCACCACAGAAAGGGTCATGGCCTTTCGACGTCCGAGTTTCAAAAAAACCGCGTTGCCTTTCACAAACGGCACACGGACCTCAATCACAAGTTCATCCGGCTGTAACACCGTGGCCCCGGGTCCCGTAAAGAAATCTTTCAGCGCCACCGTCCGCTCCGCTTTGGAATTCCGCACAATCACTCCGGCGTCCAGTGCCAGCAAGGCCACCGACAGATCGGCAGCCGGCGAGGCGTTGACAATATTGCCTCCTATGGTCCCGGCATTCCTCGTTGCGACGCAGCCGCCCTGCGACGCAGCCTCCGCCAATACCCGCGCCCTCGCTTTCACAAGGGGATCCCTCATGAGACTGCTCCATGTGGCGCCCGCCCCGATCACCAGCTGCCCATCCCCTTCCGTTATGTAATCGGTCCCGATGCCTCCCACGTAGACAATAACGTCGGGCAGCAGCTCATAGTAGTTCACCTTCGGAACCACGTCGGTTCCTCCCGCCAGCACCGTCGCCTTTTCACCATACTCGGCGAGGTAATCCAGTGCTTCATCGACTCCTCGAGGAGCAACATACTTCATCTCTTTCATTTCCTCTTCACCCCCTCATCTATGTATTATTCTTGCTAAAATTGGAGAGACGAATATTCGTGACTTCGTCAATAATGACGACAAAATTATCAGCAGGTGCGCTAAGAAACGCTTCCTGCCCGATAGGGTTACATCGGAAGGGATCAATTACTATTCACCTGAAAGTGCACATCGAAGGCTGTTCAAAGGAGGAGTCCTTTGCTGAAGAGAGTTGAGTTTAAATGTCCTCCCCTTGAATTCGGTGTTTTGCAAAGGAGGATGGTTTGCTTATCCAATCAGCTAAATGGTGAAATCAAGTTTCCTGCGTTGTCAAATACAAGGGACCAGTTCTCTTCACTAATTTCGTATCAATCTCCTCGGGAATGTCCAATTTCAGCGGCACTTCATACCTCTGATGAACCATTTTGAAAAGCGGAAAATCCTGATCTGTAGCCACTATTACCGGCTCCTCATATAAATCTGTATTTGACAGAATGGGTTGATCTTTAATAGAATCGTTTATCACATCTAGAGTTCAGCAACCACGGTTAATGGAGATCCATCAAGGTCTGCGAGCATCAGCGGAATTGCATATACCTTCTGTACCTTTTCATTTATTACAGGTCGCACATTCACATTTTCGTAGATTAAGATAGTCCTGGAAGCACTGTTTAATCCGCAAAATAAAGAATGAATAGGGGCAGTTCTATTCTCTACAAGGTTCTTTATATTGTCCACGCACATGAAATCAACGCCTATTCCGGAAACATTGGTCTCATTGATCAGATACTCAGCGGCATCCGCGGATATCCACGGTTGGTTGTCAGCGGCTATGAACTTCTCTTTTGCGGTTTCCCAGTACTGAGATACGCCACTATAGATTAGCAAGAGGTCTGTGTCTTCTTTTATGTAATCGCATATATCCCGCTTATGGATTGCTCTACCCAAGCTTGGGCTTACGTCGACAACTCTGACATTCCTATAAATAAATTTTTCAGGATTGATATTATCTACTGAGACGCCTTTGTTGTTAAAATGACGTGGAGCGTCCATGTGGGTGTCGTTGTGGGTGTAGAGAGTCAATAGGGTCGTATTATTAAGATCTCCTCTTTTGATACTCAAGATTTCTTCGAACTTTGTGGCTGGGTTGCCCGGGTACGAAGGATTATCTGGCCTAATGGGAAAACTAAGAATTTCCAGAGTCATTTTTCATCCTCTCAGCTTAGCAATGAGTCTGCAGTTTACACGCGGGTGAGTATCCTAAAAAAGAACTGTTGATCCATAAGCGGGTTTTGGACATTGCTTATAAGTAGGTTTTCAGCGCCATCTTTTCCCATAGCTACGAGGTTCAGAGAAAATGGCTCACGCGGCTACAGTGCTCCCTCTTCCTGTAACTGACAATGCTCAAGGGTTTTTTCTGCTATCGCTGGCCCTGGACAGCAGCCTTGAATGTGCACGGTTCTCGGATCGTTCCTGAACCGTTCCGGCGGGCAGTCACCCACCACAAAATATGGCCCCTGGGCAAGATGTTTCTCGAATTTCAAGTCATCCGCGTTGAAGCCGAGCATAAAGGTGGGTTTTCCTTTGCTTTCATGAATCTTTTCCCAAATACGATCTTTTTCCCAAAACAGGCAGGCTGCCATGAACCAGGCGAAGCACCCATCGCACATTCCGCCAAGGACGACATTGCATGGAAAGCGGTTATGGAGAATTGGGACGGGTTTTTCTATATTGATGGCGATGTTCCGGATATCCGGACCAACAACATGTATCCGGTTGCGCTCTATCTCTCCAACCCCCTCAAAATACGCAGCCCAGGGAAAAAGAAGATCGCTGCGATTGAGTGTGATGAGTTCTGCCGCGATCGTGTCGAGAGCGACCGGATCATTTGCAGACAGCAAAACACCCAGGAAACGCGGTTTGGATATATCCGGGCCATTTCCTTCGCCCACAATCATAGCGTCTGCAAAGCAAAGGCTCTCAGGCATTGCTAGATGGAGTTCTGAAACAAGCTTGGGCAATCTGGTTTGATGGTATTTGAGCCGGGTATCTTGCGCGAGAAAGCCAACATAATTTTT
>Ga0315542_1001416_pt1 | contig 14964 bp, 12 predicted proteins | sample SalMarSW160120MG_FD_202541 | JGI IMG/M metagenome (GOLD analysis project Ga0315542, IMG submission 202541) | Salt marsh sediment microbial communities from the Plum Island Ecosystem LTER, Massachusetts, United States - Salt Marsh Sediment SW1601-20 ...
CATCTGTTTCGGGGCACAGCTCATAGCAGAGGCCTTGGGCGCCGGGGTTTTTCCAAACACTCATACGGAAATCGGGTGGCACGATATCGTATTGACCCCGGAAGGAAGAGAATCACTTCTTTTCAGGGGTATTCCTGACAGATTTACCACGTTTCACTGGCACAGTGATCATTTTTCCCTCCCCCGGGGGTGCATTACTCTTGCACACAGTGAAGCCACTCCACATCAGGCGTTCATCCGCAAGGATGATCCGGTGGTCGGATTGCAGTTTCACCCTGAATACACCAGGGAAATGGTACGGTATTTTTCCAATGAGGAAGGAGACGGATGGGTCCCGGATCTGTTCGTGAGCGGAAAGAAACGGGTGCTCAGAGAGACCCGGGAGATCCCCGATACCTATTGGCTGATGGAGACCTTGCTGGACAACATGGAAGAGGCATTTGAAAAGGGATGGGCGGGAATGTTTCCGCCCTGCGTGAGAGAGGTGAAGGAAGAGCGTGGCTGAATTTCAGTACTGCAATGTTGAAAGAGAAATCGAGGCCTATGGGTACGATTCTGTTGTGAAAAGCCACTGCCGCATGTGTCATGGCGGCTGTGGAGTGTTGGTGTATACGAAAAAGGGAAAGGTGGAAAAGATCGCGGGAGACCCCGACTGCCCGATCAATCACGGAACCCTGTGCAGCAAGGGCCTGGCTTCGGCCCAGCTTGCCTATCACCCTGACCGTCTGACCTTTCCCGTAAAGCGTATGGGGCCGAAAGGGAGCGGCAGGTGGGAGCGCATTTCCTGGGACGAAGCGCTTGACACCATCGCGGAAAGGCTGCTCCACTACCGGGATACTTTTGGTGCGGAATCGGTTGTCTTGGGGTATGGCACAGGGCGCGAGAACGAGGCGGTGATATACCGGTTCGCCAACCTCTTCGGCACGCCGAATGTACTCACCGCAGGCCACTTCTGCTACGGTCCCCGTATCGCAACCAGTATCATCACCTGCGGCACGAATCCCATTGTCGACTATGAAAACCATCCCCGGTGCATCATGGTCTGGGGCAATAACCTGGTGATCAGCAATCCGGACTGCTATAAAGGCGAGCCTTTTTCAACAACCCTGGATGCGGGGGCGAAGCTGATTGCCGTTGACCCGAGGCTTACCAGGATCGCTGCCCGGGCCGATATCTGGCTCCCCCTCAGGCCGGGAACGGATGCCGCACTTGCCCTCGGCATGCTCCACGTGATCATTGAAGAAGGACTCTATGATAAGGACTTCGTGGAGAATCATGTGCACGGTTGGGAGCCTTTTGTGAAACGGGTTAAAGAGTATCCTCTGGACAGGGTGGAAGAGATAACCTGGGTCCCGGCACAAAAAATCAGGAATGCGGCCCGGCTCTTTGCAGCCACGAAGCCGGCGGCCATTCAATGGGGCGTGGCCATTGAACAGCAGGTTACCTGCGCGGACAATGATCGTCTCCTCATGATCCTCATGGGGATCACCGGTAACATTGATGTGCCCGGGGGACAGGCCCTCTTCAAACCTCCCGGTATTAGAAATGTGGGACACTTCGGGGCCCACCGGATGCTTCCGGATACGCAACGGGAGAAACGCCTCGGCGGTGACCGTTTCCGCCTTGCAGGCAATTTCGCGATCATTAATCCCAAATGCGTCTGGGATGCGATATTGGATGAAAAGCCGTACCCGGTGAAGGCACTTTTTTTCATCAGCTCCAATCCGCTCATGACCAGGGGCAATGCGGCAGAGGTTTACCGTGCCCTGGAACAAGTGGAATTCATGGCCGTTTCTGACTTCTTTCTGACCCCCACGGCCGAGATGGCTGATATCGTCCTCCCCGCCGCCACCTGGCTCGAAATGGACTACATTGGAGATTTCTGGAAACGGCACGGGTACATTCTGCCCCGGAGAAAGGTCATTCAGGTGGGAGAATGCAGATCGGATCACGAGATGCTGAATGACCTGGCACACCGGGTTGGTCAGGGGGAACACTGGTGGGAAACCTTCGAACAGGCACTGGACTGGATTCTGGAGCCCATCGGGATCACCTGGCAGGATTTCAAGAAAATGGACTACATCCGGGGAGACCTGATCTACCAGAAATATGAGACCATGGGTTTCTCTACACCGACTCGAAAATTCGAAATTTATTCCACTGTGCTTGAGAGCATGGGATACGATCCCCTTCCCCAATACCGGGAACCCCCGGAAAGCCCATACAGGACGCCGGACCTCTACCGGAAATTTCCGTATATCCTGATCACGGGGAGACGGTTACCCGGCTTTTTTCACACGGAAAACCGCCAGGTGCCGTGGTTGCGGGAGCTGCACAGGGATCCGGTTGTCGAAATTCATCCCGATACCGCCGGGAAAGAGGGCATTCAGGACGGGGACTGGGTTACCATTGAATCTCCCCGCGGGAGGGTCAGGCAGAAGGCCAGATTCTTTGCAGGTATGGATCCGAGAATCGTCTCAGCGGAACATGGCTGGTGGTTTCCCGAGAAAAAAGATCCGGGCCATGGCTGGTATGAATCCAATATTAACATGCTCACAGACAATGCCTACGAAGTCTGCGATCCCGCTATGGGAGCCACCCACGTGAGAACGCTTCTTTGCAGGATCTACCCGGAGAATCATCGGGGGAGGCACGGCCTATGAGCCGGTTTGCACTGATCATAGACTATGAATCCTGCTGGGGATGCAAGGCCTGCGAAGTTGCCTGCAAGCAGGAAAACCGTTCACCTGATGGGATCAAACTGATCCATGTCTCCGAAGACGGTCCTCGGATGGTGGGAGATACACTGGATTTTGTCTATCAGGTGAATACCTGCAGGCACTGCGTCGAACCGGACTGCGTCGAAGCCTGCCCCGAGGAGGCGATCACGAAGAGGGATGACGGCATCGTCATCCTGAATGAGAAGGAATGCGTCGGATGCGGGCTCTGCATTGACGCATGTCCCTATCATGTTATTTCCTTCAACAGCGATCAGGGAGTGGCAACGAAATGCAACCTGTGCCATCACCGGGTCGATCGAGGACTTCTGCCCGCCTGTGCTGATGCTGTCTGTTTGGCCCATTGCATCTATTTCGGGCCCCCTGATGAAATTGAAAAAGTCATGGAAAAAAGGAAAGCTTCCAGACACAGCTAGATACCCGCTTTCTTCTATTCTTCCAATTATGGGTTGTCTTTTTTCCTTGTACTGGTATACTCCTATCTCAAATTCTGCGTCATGCCCTGATGGCCGCAACGCTCCAGTGCTGCAACGGATGTGATTTTTCCGTACTTTTCCCCGGTGGTCAGGAGGGGCAAGTTCTTCGTTTCCGGGGGGTGTATTGACGATTTATGGATTTGAAGATCGGGGTGATATCAGATACCCACCTTCGCCGGGTGTCCAAAGAGTTTAAAGGCATTTTCAAGACATATCTTGCGGACAAGGATCTGATTCTCCACGCGGGTGATATCGTATCCGAGGAGATCATTGATTTTCTGGACAAAGGTGCGTTGCATGCGGTTCACGGGAACATGGATCCATTTGAAGTACAACGGCGTCTGCCGGCAAAAACCATCGTGGAAATCGGCCCGTATCGGATAGGGCTTATTCACGGCTGGGGTCCTTCCGCAGGGCTCGAAGACCGGATCGCGGCCGAATTCAGGGGGGTTGACGCGGTGGTCTATGGTCATTCACATCATGCGGCCAATCACATGAGAAATGGTGTGCTCTACTTTAACCCCGGTACCGCAACGGGATATGCGTCTTCAGGCATTCACAGTGTGGGAATATTGGAATTAGGCGATACGATTACCGGGCAGATCATCCCTTTGTGAGGAACAAACGTGACCGTACTTTGGGCACCATGGAGGATGGAATATATCCTGTCGGATAAGAAAAAAGTGCCGTGCATTTTCTGCCCCGGCGATGACCGAGCTCAGGACGAGGAGCGTTTTATTCTCTTTCCCGGCCCGGTGAGCATGGTTATTATGAATCGTTATCCTTACAATAACGGGCATTTACTTGTTGCACCGGTGCGTCACGTGAGCACCTTGGATCCCCTCTCGGAGGAAGAGATGCTGCATTTGCTGAGGATGGTCCGGAAGTCAATCGGAGTCTTGAAAAAGGCCATGAACCCTGAAGGCTTTAATGTTGGGCTGAACCTGGGAAAGGAAGCGGGCGCCGGTGTGGAGGAACATATGCATTTTCATATTGTTCCCCGCTGGAACGGGGATACAAACTACATGACCGTGGTAGGGGCTGTGAGGGTTATTCCGGAGCATCTTCAGGAGACATACAAAAAACTGTTACCCTATTTTCAGAGAACCGGTAATGGAGGTGATACATGAAGCATGTACGAGTGGTACTTATTATCCTGTTTGTCCTGCTGATCATAGTAGTGGCAGTCCAGAATTACGCGCCTATGGCAACAAAGGTTACATTCAGGCTGAATCTCCTCTTTTTTAACCACGAAACTCCTCCCATGTCCCTGTACCTGGTTGTTGTTATCGCATTCCTCCTAGGTGTCATTCTAATGGGCTTCTACGGGATCACGGAACGCTTTCGCCTGAAAAGGCAAATCAAGGCACTGAAGAAAGAGTCCAGGGGGAAGGACCAGGAACTCCAGTCTCTTCGGAATCTTCCGGTCACCACGGAAGAAGTGGCCCCGGAAGAGGAACAGGGAATGCAGTAGGAATCTGGATATGTGATGAACTGCTTAATCAGGAGCTATTGAAACATGGGGGGACCGTTCTGGCAATGGTTCCAGGAGCCCGATACCCTGCGACTTGTCCTGGGAATAGCTCTTGCGTTTTCACTGGGGTTTGTCCTGGGGATATGGTGGAAAACCATAAGCCGCGGGGGAGGGGAACGGTCTGCCGGAAAAGGGGATAGTGCATTTTTGAAAGGAGTGCAATATATCCTGAGCAACGATCACGACCAGGCCATTGAGCAGTTTACCAAATCCGTGCAGGTGGATTCGGAGAGCGTTGAAACCTATGTGGCCCTGGGCAATCTCTACCGTTCCAAAGGGGATATCGGCCGGGCCATACGCATTCGCCAGAGCATCATACTGCGGCCCAATATTGATCCACAAATCAAACTCAGTGCCCTCTTCGACCTCGGTGTTGATTATCGGAAGGGTGGTTTTTTCAAGCGCGCCCTGGAGACATTCCAGAAAGTCACCGAAAAAGACCCGTCCAATGTGCAGACCCTGGAAGAGATAGAGCGGATTTATGAGGAGATGAAGGATTGGGAAAATGCCTATCGCACGAGACTGAAGATTTCCAGGCTTGCCAAGGGCAATCATGCCCACATTCTTGCCCATCACCTGGTGGAAACCGGGAAAGCACTGGTCGAAGAGGACGATTTTGCCGGAGCACGCCCCTTTTTCACCAGGGCCCTGTCGACGGACCCCGGCTGTATTGACGCATACCTGCATCTGGGCGATCTCCACTTCCAAAAAGGCGAGTTCAAGAAAGCGATTCAACAGTGGAAAAGGATCGGAGAGTATATGCCTCAGTTCACCTTCCTGGCGTATCGCCGGCTGGAAGGCGCCTATGCAAAGATGAAAAACCTCAAGCCGGTGGAAGCATTCCTGAGAGAGTGTGTTCAGGCCCATCCCGATGCATTCACTCATGTGGCCCTGGCCCGCTATCTTCATAATGAAATGGATGTAGATGGAGCGCTTCAGGAACTTGAAAGCGCTCTCAAGCTTGCTCCCACCTTCTGGGAGGCCAGGCGTCTCAAGGGCGAGATTCTGCTCTCCCACGGGAAAAACGAGGAAGCATTGCAGTCCTACCAGGACCTTATCGAACACCTGCATGTTCCTTACCTGCGGTTCCAGTGCTCCCAGTGCGGATATGAACCTGTCGACCTCCAGTGGCAGTGCCCCCAATGCAAGCAATGGGATACGACAGATCTTGTTCATTCCGCTGACGCAGTATCCTCGGAAAGCCCACCCTCTCATACAGCAATCCCCGCACTGGAAGAACAGAACGGGGGCGCATAAAATGGGTCAATTGACACCGATGCTTCGACAGTACCTCGGTATCAAGGGACAATACCCTGACGCCATTCTGCTTTTTCGCATGGGTGATTTTTATGAGATGTTTTTTGAGGATGCCCGGACTGCGTCCAGGATCCTCGGGATAACCCTGACGGCGAGAGGCACCTATAATGGAGAAAAGGTGCCCATGTGCGGCGTTCCCCATCATGCCGCGAAAAGTTATGTTGCAAGGTTGATAGAGAGCGGCTGGAAAGTGGCCGTTTGCGATCAGGTTGAGGACCCAAAGGCGAGTAAAGGGATCGTGAAGCGGGAAGTAGTCCGTGTGGTAACCCCGGGCTCCGTGGTGGATGAGGCGGATGTCGATAGTAAGGATACCCTTTATCTGGCTGCGGTAGCTGCGGACAGGAACGGCGCCTTTGGTCTCGCGCATGCTGAACTTTCCACCGGGGAGTTCAGGGTAACGCAATTGGAGGAATGGAATGATCTTCTGGATGAACTGGGACGAATCGACCCGGCAGAGGTTCTTGTTCCGGAGCAGACAGAACTCCCGAATGAGAAATCCCTCGCTCACTTGAGGCTCGAAAAGCTGTCTCGGGAAACATTTGAACCCTCGCAAGCTGAATTTCTGCTCAGGGAACAACTGGGCGTGCATTCCCTGGCGGGGTTCGGATGTGAAAACATGCCGGCAGGCGTTGTCGCGGCAGGCGCCATTGTCGCCTATCTGCTGGATACCCAGAAGGGCAATCCGGAACATATGAAAGAACTCGTCAGTTACCGGCTCGGTGACTATATGTTTCTGGATGAGGCCACCTGCACACATCTTGAACTCCTGAAAACCATGCGCCGTCACTCTGTCAAAGGGTCCCTGATCTCAATCCTGGACAGGGCGGTTACGCCCATGGGGGGAAGACTTCTCAGGAAATGGCTCTCCTATCCTCTTGTGGATCTGGAAAAGATTCAGCAGCGGCTTGCCGCAGTCGCGACACTGAAGGCTGATCCCATCCTGCGGGAAGAATTGAGAGAAGAGCTTGCAGGGATTTACGATCTTGAACGATTGAACGGACGCGTGGCCCTGGCGCGGGCCAACGCCCGCGATCTTTTGGCCTTGAAGAGCTCTCTCCTGATTCTTCCCGGTATCAAACGCGGGCTGGTGGATTCCCCCAGTATCCTGCTGACAGAATTTGGCAAACGACTCGACCCTCTTGAAGATGTTGCGGAGATTATTGAAGAGACCATTCACGACGATCCACCCGTTTCTCTGAAAGAGGGCGGTATCATCAAGGAGGGGTACAGTGATGAACTGGACGGCCTGATTTCCCTGAGCCGGGACGGTAAGAACTGGATCTCGGCTTTCGCGCAGAAAGAACAGCAGCGTACCGGCATTTCATCTTTGAAGGTCGGATTTAACAGGATCTACGGATACTACATTGAAATCTCCAAGGTGAATCAGCATCTCGTGCCTGAGGACTACATTCGGAAGCAGACCCTGGTGAACGGTGAGCGATACATTACGGAATCCTTGAAGGAGATGGAAGCGAAGGTCCTCGGGGCCGAGGAAAAACGCGTTGTATTGGAATTTGAGATCTTTCAGGATATCCGTGAGAGGATAGGTCTCGAAAATCGCAGAATAAAGGAAACCGCCGGTATTGTCGCAGGGATAGACGCTGTCGCCGGGCTTGCGGAAACAGCGGAACAAAACAATTATTCCTGTCCTGCGGTAGACGACGGGCTTTGCATTGACATTCGGGATGGAAGACATCCTGTCGTGGAACAGACCGTGACAGATGAAGATTTCGTCCCCAATGATATCTACCTGGATGGAAAGGAGCAGCAATTACTCATTATCACGGGACCCAACATGGCCGGTAAGTCAACGGTCCTCCGGCAGGCTGCCCTCATAGTCCTCATGGCGCAGATGGGCAGCTTTGTGCCCGCCACGAAGGCCACCATAGGGCTTGTGGACAGGATTTTTACCCGGGTGGGGGCATCAGATGACTTGACAAGAGGGCAGAGTACCTTCATGGTGGAAATGAATGAAACGGCGAATATCCTGCGCCACGCCACGCCCGGGAGCCTTGTCATCCTGGATGAAATCGGCCGGGGAACCAGCACGTATGATGGCCTGAGCATTGCCTGGGCCGTGGCCGAGGCGCTCCATGACCGGAATGGGCGGGGCGTTCGAACGCTGTTCGCAACCCACTATCATGAACTCACTGAACTGGTCACCTCAAAACCCAGGGTCAAAAATTATAATATTGCCGTGAAGGAGTGGAACAATCGGGTTATTTTTTTGAGGAAACTGGTTCCCGGGGGAACCAGCAGGAGCTACGGAATCCAGGTGGCAAGGATAGCAGGGGTGCCGGAGGAGGTTTTGGAGCGGGCGAAAGAGATCCTGGAGAACCTGGAAGGGGAGGACCTGGATGAGGCGGGAAGGCCCCTTCTGGCCCGGGGGCATGCGAAAAAGAGGGATAAGGAGTTGATCCAGCTCAGTCTTTTCGGAGGACATGACCAAAAGCTCTTTGCATGGCTGCGGCAACTGGATTTACCTTCCATGACGCCCTTGGAGGCCTTGGTGGAACTCAATAGGATGAAGGAGTATGTTGATGGACGGATGCGGGATTCTTAGGATACTTCGGTGTCGGTAAGCACATGAAGAAACGTATTTGCCAGGAAATAATAGTACTGATCATGGCGGTTTTTTCCTTCATGATCGTGGGGTCAGGAAACCTTTTTGCGGACACCGGGAAGGCTGCCGTCCTGTTGAAACAGGCGGATGCCTGCCGGGACCGGCTGTTCGCTTCGGCAAAGATAAGAAAATATCGCCATAACTGGCTGCGATGTATTAGGAAATACGACAGGATTTTCACGAGCTACCCCGAGAGTGAGGCAGCCCCATGGGCACTGTTCAAAGAAGCTGATCTGTACAAGCGTCTCTATCGGTACAGTAGTCTATCAAAAGACCTGGAGGAATCCATTACGCTTTTCAGAAAGGTTACGGAAACCTACAAGACTCACCGTCTTGCCGATGATGCCCAGTACCGGGTGGGTGAGATTTTCTATTACCAGAAAAAAGACATGGCCCAGGCCTACATCGAGTTCCTGAGAGTAGATATAAAATATCCCACGGGAGACATGCGGCCGAAGGCGAGGGAGAAGCTGGAAAAATTAACCGCGCTCCTCGGCAAGAAGGAAGAGGCGAGGCTCGCCGGGAATGGTAATCACGATTCGTCGGAACCGCTACTTGTGAAAGATATCCGTCACTGGTCCACCCAGAACTACACCAGGGTTGTTGTTGACATGGAAGGACGGATAACATACGGACATCATCTCCTGAAAAGAGACCCTGCGCGTGACAAACCTGAAAGGCTCTATCTCGATCTCGTAAATGCCCGGGTGAGCAAAGAAATTGATAATTCCATCCCCATAAAGGGCGATTTGCTCGAGCGAGTCAGGGCCGGCCAGTACAAAAAGGACCGAGTCCGGGTGGTATTGGATATTAACAGCATCGGGAGCTACAAGATCTTTCATCTTTACGATCCTTTCAGGATTGTCGTGGACGTCAGAAAGGGGGACCAGGAAGAGGAGGAAAAAGAGCCGGTACTGGTGCTCAAGAAACGACCGGTCCGCAAGGGGATCTTGAAATCCAAAAAACCTGATACCAATGTCTCGCTGGCCAGGCAACTGGGTCTCAATGTGAAACGGATCGTGATAGATCCGGGTCATGGAGGCAAGGACCCAGGGTGTTATCGTGGCCGCATCAGAGAAAAGGACATTGTCCTCAATCTTGCGAGGAGGCTTGCCGAGAAGATTCGAAAAGAGGTCGGCTGCGAGGTCTACCTGACAAGAAATAAGGATGTGTTCCTGCCTCTCGAGCGAAGAACGGCCATTGCGAACATGAAAAAGGCCGACCTCTTCATTTCGCTCCACGTGAACGCCCACAGGAATCGAGGGGTACATGGGATTGAAACCTATTTTCTCAATATGGCAACCGACAAAAATGCCGTCATGCTGGCCGCTCGGGAAAATGCCACCTCTGAGAAGAGCATCAGCGACCTCCAGAAGATACTGAACGATCTGATGCTGAACACAAAAATCCACGAATCGAGCAGGCTTGCCCATCATGTTGAATCAGGACTTGTGACTGATCTCCATGGCCGATTCAGGAAAGTCAAGAGTCTGGGAGTGAAACAGGCGCCCTTTTACGTCCTTATCGGGGCGCAAATGCCTGCAATTCTGGTGGAGACCGGGTTCCTCACAAATTTGCTGGAGCGGAAACGGCTGGTGAGCAAGAACTACCAGGAAAAGGTTGCTCAGGGGATATGTGACGGCATCAAGCACTATATCAACAGCATTGAGCAGGCGTATCAGGGCGGCTGAACCTGATCACCAGCAAGGCATTATCTGCGGCGTATTAATCCATACGCCTCACTGGTTGCTCCTTGGCGCCCCCGCCGGAAACGGGATTTTCGACTTGCATCTAATGCCTTGCTGATGATCAGAAATTATCTGAAATTGCTTCCTTTGTCTTTATGAATCCACATGACATTAACGCAGCCTGAGGTATGCATCGATAAAGGGATCGATTCCCCCGTCCATGACCTTGTCCACATCGCCTATCTCGGTGTTTGTCCGATGATCTTTAACCAGTCTGTACGGATTGAATACGTATGACCTGATCTGACTTCCCCAGGCGATTTCTTTCTGATTCTGATGCATTTCGTGCTTTTTTTCTTCCCTTTTGTCCTTCTCCAATTCATAGAGCCGGGCCTTCAGCACTTTCATGGCCATGTCCTTGTTCCGATGCTGGGATTTCTCATTCTGACATTGCACCACGATGCCGGTGGGAAAATGAGTAATGCGAACTGCTGAACTGGTTTTGTTCACATGCTGCCCGCCGGGTCCGCTCGCCCGGTAGGTATCAATCCTGAGGTCTTTCTCATCGATCTCGATTTCAATATTTGTATCCACCTCAGGCAGCACGGAGACCGATGCAAATGAGGTGTGACGCCTGCCTGTTGCGTCAAAAGGCGATATCCGGACCATCCGGTGAATTCCATGTTCTGATTTCAGATGCCCATACGCGTAAGGGCCGGTAACAGTGAATGTGATGTTTTTAATACCGGCCTCATCACCCTCCAGATGATCGATAACCTGGACCTTCATCTCCCTGTTTTCACACCAGCGTACGTACATCCGGTAAAGCATTTCCACCCAGTCCTGGGCCTCTGTGCCGCCTGCTCCGGCATTGATTGCGACGATAGCGTTTCGTTTGTCGTCCGGGTCTCCCAAGAGCGACTGGAATTCAAGGCCAAGGACTTCTTTCTGAAGACGGCTGACATCCATTTCCACCTCCCTGAGGGTGGAATCATCCTCTTCTTCAATCGCCATTTCAGCGAGAATTCTCGCGTCTTCGGTTTCCTGATGAAATTTGTCCCAGCGGTCAATCCTTTCTCTAAGAAATGCCCGTTGCTGGCTCAGGCGTGCGACTTCATCCTGGTCTTTTTGCCAGAAATCCGGGCGGCCCATGATCTTTTCGAGTTTCTTGAGCTCTTCCTGTTGTTGATCCAGGTCAAAGATGCCCCCGGAGGGCCTGGAGTTGGTCTAATATGGTATCAATAGTTCCTATGACATTTTCTTGCATCTGCTTTTCTCCTCATGGTCGGGCCGTTTTTCTTCAATAGGTCATGCTCCTATAAATCTTCGGCGGAATGCTTTTTGGATATGGATGGTACTGACCTATTACAATTCTCCGACAGCTATTATTATTAATGATTCGAGAAGTTTTTTCAAGGGCGCCGACAAGGTTTTTTGCTGTTCAAGTACTACAAAAAAAGTTCACCCGGGGTTTTCACCTGTGGCTACATCATTGACGGCGGTTCCTCTTCAGGACGGACCATCCCAGAACGAGTGCTGAAATGACGCAGAGAAACAGAACAAAGATATCTCCCATCCGCGTATACATACTGAGAGGAGAGGACAGGGGCTGCACATCCCTGATCAACGTCTGCTGTATGAAGAGACGGGACCTTGATTTTATTGCTCCGGTGGGGCTGATAAATGCACTGATACCTGTGTTGGCTGCGCGAACCAAAGGCCTGTGGTTTTCCACCGCCCGGAATACGGCCATAGCCAGGTGCTGATAGGGAGCGCTGGTGGTACCGAACCACGCATCATTGGTGAGGTTCACAAGAATTTGCGCCCCGTCTTTCACCTGGGCTCGTGCGAGTTCCGGAAATATGGCTTCAAAACAGATCAATGGTCCGATGGTGACATTCCCGTCTTTGAAAGGGGATACGGCACTTCCCGGCTCAAAATCCCCCGCGCCGGCCACAAGGCGGCTGGCAAAGAAAAAGATGTGCTTCAGAGGGACATATTCGCCGAAAGGAACCAGGTGAACCTTATCGTAATACTGAATCCGGCCATTGGGGGTAAGCAGGTACGCCCGATTATAATAGGCATACCCATTTCCCTTCAGCTGGTACGCCGGACTACCGAACAGAAGATCAGCGTGGGAGGTCCTGGCGAGCGACAGGACTTCATCCGAGAGCCGGGATTGATCCTGGAAATAAAAGGGAACGGCGGTTTCGGGCCACATGATCAACCGGGGATGTGCGCGAGAGACAGAAAGCGTCAGTTTTCGGTAAACATTCATGGTCTGAGTCCGGTAGGCGGGATTCCATTTCACTGACTGGTCTATGTCGGGTTGTATGATCGCGCATTTCAGCATTGCTTGCGGCGGGGATTTTTTTTGGCCGTTCACATGGGAAAAGCCATAAGAAACCGTTGCAAACAGAACGGCCAGCCCACAGAAAATTTCCAGGCGAAAGAGGGATGAATTTCTTCCTGGGGCCCTGAAAAGGAGAGCAAAAAGGAGACCATTTGAAAGAACGACCAGAAATGAAACGCCGTATACTCCCGTAATGTCAGCTATCTGGATAAGTTGAAGATGGGCATACTGGCTATAGCCCAGCAAACACCATGGGAAACCGGACAGGAAGTGCGCTCTGACGTATTCGAGGGAAGCCCAGAGACCGGCAACAAGAAACCACGGAAAAGGGAAGCTGCGCGTGATTCGTACTGCACCCCAGCAGAAGACTCCTACGAAAAGGGATAGATAGAAACAGAGAAGGAGATACGGACCGATACTGAGAAATGTGTTCAGGTTTCCGTAATGATCGAGGACAAATATGATCCAATAGATGAGGGTCATGTAGTGGGCCATGCCGGCAAAAAGACCCAGTTTCATGGCCTGGAGCGGAGATGTCCCTTCGAGGGAAATAAAGAGCGGGAGCAAAGCCGCCCAGGCAAGCCAGGAAAGACTGTACGGAGGAAAGATGCCTGTCAGCAGAAGCCCGGAAAAGACGGCAAGGAGCTGCCGTTCTCGTGTTCGATTTTTTCGTATTTCAGGCATGAGGAGAGACGAATGATCCTTGGCGGCTAGGAAGGGGCTTCTGAAGCGATAGGTTTCCGTTGAATAAGTATCTTGCTGATTTTTCGTTGATCGGCATTTTGGATGGTAATGACAAGGTTTTCAAAAGAGAATGTTTCACCTCCCTCGGGGATTCTCCCCAGCAGATGAATGATAAATCCTCCCACTGATTCAAAATCCGCTTCCGGGAGTTTTACCCCAAGGCTTTCCTCAAGTTTTTCCGCCTCCAGCCGTGCATCAACCAGGAAACGGTCCTGATCCAACCTGGTAATAAGAGGAAGATCGTTATCATGCTCGTCCTGGATATCACCAACGATTTCCTCAAGGATGTCCTCTATGGTGACGATGCCTGCGGTGCCGCCGTATTCATCCGTCACCACGGCCAAATGGTTCTTTTTCTCCTTCAGGTCCCGCAGGAGATCACTAAGGAGTTCATTTCCCGGGACGAAATAAGGCTTTCGGAGAATTTCGGCGGGGATTATGGAATGGGGATCTTCTCCCCACAATTTGAGGAGATCCTTGGCATGGAGGATACCCACAATCTGATCGATATTTTCCTTGTGTATGGGGATCCTCGTATGCCCGCAATCGGCCACGAGTTTGATGATCTCTCCAAGGCTGGCATCGACAGGAGCGGATGAGATCTCAGTCCGGGGAATCATGATGGAATGGGCCTTGGTTTCCTTGAGATCAAGGACCCCGAAGACCATATCACTTTCTTCATTGCTGACAAGACCCTTGGCTTGTCCTTCATCCATCAGGTCATGGATCTCATCCGTGAGATCGCTGCTATCGCCCAGGTGCCCCTTTTTCCTGAGCAAAGCTTTCAGCCGCCCCAGAAGGCCTTGATCAGAGTCAACTTCCAATTATTCTGACGAGCTCCCGGCTGGTGTTCATAAGCGACTCCCTTACGCAACTCTCCACGGAGATGGGGTAGAGACTAATTGCCTCTATTGGAAACACTGAAATTCTATATGCAAAGGAACTATTTGTCAAGTCCTGGAAGAGAGTCCTGGAAGAGAGCCCCTGATCCACCATCAAGGTATCATCTTCCCGCCAAGACGGGAGTTCGCAGAGCTCAAGCTGCGTTATTTTCGGTCGCTCCTCCCTGCGAGGTATTGGTCATGCGCCTCAGTCGTCGCTCCTCCCGCACACAACAGAGGATCTGCGATGCGGCGCTCCTGCCGGGGACGGGAACTTGGACTTGCATCTCACACTTTGCTGACGATCAGGGCTTTCGCCGAATCAACCCACAAGATTACCATTGCGGAATGTAGACAGTGGATTTGGGATAGCCTTGAGCACTCTTGTCCGGAACCGCAATGGCTCGGCTGCTGATTTGCGAACAAAGAAATTTGTGCTTGACTGAAATCTTAAGAAATCCTATAATGCGTTCCCAAATATCCGTTCCCTTCATGCATATGTGCAGGAAAGGATGAATGGAACCGGGCGGGCATAGCTCAGCTGGTAGAGTACAAGCTTCCCAAGCTTGGTGTCGCGGGTTCGAACCCCGTTGCCCGCTCCATTCTCAGG
>Ga0315542_1001417_pt1 | contig 14960 bp, 16 predicted proteins | sample SalMarSW160120MG_FD_202541 | JGI IMG/M metagenome (GOLD analysis project Ga0315542, IMG submission 202541) | Salt marsh sediment microbial communities from the Plum Island Ecosystem LTER, Massachusetts, United States - Salt Marsh Sediment SW1601-20 ...
CCTGGTCCAAATAATTTTGTTCCTAATACAGCTGAAATTAAACCAGAACTTAATGCCCCATGAGCTACTTGTTTCCCAAACATTTGGGTTTTTGCATATTCGGGATTCACATGGATTGGGTTGTAATCTCCAGTCACTTCAGCAAATTTCATGACATCTTCTTCAGTAATTGTTTTAGAAAATTCTGCAGAGTCACCAACTTTATAATCTTCCCATTTGACTGCTTTTAAATCTGACATAATAAATAATTAATGTAAAACGGGATAAAAATGTTCACTATTATGTTAAGCATCTTAAAAACGAAATCTTATTGTAGGAAATATGATTTTACAGTACATTATCAATTCGTTTAAATAATGTTAACTCATATTGATAAAATTCGACGTAAAAATCTCATCGCAATCTCAATTACTAAACTATTACACGGATTTGGGACTAATATTTTTAGCGTAGTTTATCAAGTGTATTTGTTTGAGCTAACAAACTCTCTCATTATTACGGGTATTATCGTTTCGTTAGGTTCCGTAATTCAATTCTTACCAATGCCCCTCATTGGTAAAATCTCAGATAAATTCAATCGTAAACTAATAATCACCATTAGTATGCCCGTTTATATATTGGGTTTATTTCTTCTCATTATTGCTAATCCAACCACCATTTTCTTCGCTGTGTTGGGCATTATGATATACTTTCTCGGATTTACAATTAATAATTTGAATTCTCAATTTATCGTGGCAGAAAGCACGACTAAATCAAAAGGTTTGATATATGGAATTATGTTCTTCTCCTATTTTTTAGGAACAATAGGAGGCAGTATACTTGTTGTTTCTGATTCTAACTTAGATGCTAGAGCATACTTTGAAATATTTATTGGGATATTGGCTTTTGAATGTTTGATATATGGAATTTTGCTCTCAAATAAGACTCAACATCTTGAGGATGAGTTTTCAATCGATACAAAAGTGAAAAAAGAAAATCAATGGAAGAAAATCTTACGAACTAAAACATTAAGATCGATTTTAATCTTTTTTACATTAGATATTTTTGTCTATGGACTTACTCTTTCGATTTACAATGCGGGATTAAAGAGCTATTATAATCTAACGGTGGAAGATATCGCTATATTATCCATGGGGATGAATATTACCAATATGCTTTTTCAAATCCCCGCAGGAAGGATCACGGATAAGATTGGAAGTAAAAAAGCGCTTATCCTAAGCCAATTCTTTGGAATAGGATTTTTTATCATGAATATCTTAGCAGTTAGTTTATGGTCAGCTAACATTGTAGCTCACTTAATTTTTATTTTACTAATTGGTCATATTTCTTTCGCATTTTCAGTAGTGACTTTTATTCCATCAGAACAAATGATTTTAACGAATTTAGACACTCAAAGAAAAGGAGAGTCTTATGGTATTATAACTTTTGCCAGAGGATTGGGATATATTCCAACAGGTTATTTAGCAGGTTTAATTGTGGAGAATCTTGGATATATGATGCTCTTCATCATTAGTTTAATTGGAGTTTTAATAGAAATTATTTTTTTATTAAGATTTTTTCATCATCATCCTCATTCATTAGAATAAAAAGATCAAACTTCATAGTGGAAAAAATAAGAAATAAAATCATTCGAAAATTCAATAATCTTAGTTTATTCAAATAAAAAACAAAAATTAAAAAGTGAAAAATAAATGGCAAAATTGGCAAGGAAAGTCGCTTTAATTGGAGCTGGCATGTCTAAATTCGGAAGAAATTTTCCCTTGAAAAGAAATCCGGATATGTGGGTCGAAGCATGGTTAAATGCGGTAGGAACTGTAGATAATGGAATTGCACCTAAAGATGTCGATGCGTGCTATGTTGGGAATTATTCGAGCGATCTATTCAACCATCAAGGACACCTGGGGCCACAAATGGCAAATCTAGTAGGTTTAACACCAAAACCAGCATCTAGATTCGAAGGAGCGTGTGCAAGTTCGGGAATTGCGCTAAGACAAGCAGTCATAGCCATCGCTTCAGGGATTCACGATGTGATTGCAGTTTCTGGTGTTGAATGCATGAACGAACTTCCCACTGCATTGGTAACGGATACTTTAGCTACTGCAAGTGATGCTTTATTTGAATACCCAGCAGGCGCAACTTTTCCAGGATTGTATGCTACTATTGCAACCGCTCATTTTCACAAGTACGGGACTACAGCTGAAGATCTGATGCATGTAGGGATCAAGAACCATATAAATGGTGCTGAAAATCCGTATGCTCAAATGCAACAGTCGATTAAAGATATGATGGCGAGTAAAAAAGCAAGGTACCAAGAAGAAGGAAGGGATGTTCCGGATTGGAAGGATGAGTTTGATTTTCTCAAAAGCAGCAGTAATCCTATGATTGCTTATCCGCTTCGATTATTCGATTGTTCTTTGGTAACAGATGGTGCAGCTTGTTTATTTTTAGCAGCTGAAGATGTAGCAAAAAAATTTACTGATTCTCCGATCTGGATAACTGGTACTGGTCAAGGAAGTGCTGCATTATCCCTCCATGATAGAGATAGTCTAACAAGTTTTATTGCAACAAGAGAGGCGTCAAGACAAGCATATGAAATGTCTGGATTAAAACCAAGGGATATTCAAATTGCGGAAGTTCATGATTGTTTTACAATCGCAGAAATATTAGCTATGGAAGATCTTGGGTTTTATGAAAAAGGGAAAGCTGCAGAAGCTGTACGAAATGGAGAATCTAAAAGAGATGGCGTTTTACCAATTAATACATCAGGAGGACTAAAGAGTAAGGGTCATCCTGTAGGTGCAACCGGAGCGGCTCAAGCAGTAGAGATATTTAAACAGATGCGGGGAATAGCAGAACGCAATAGACAAGTTAAAATCGATGTTACTCGAGCTTTGACACACAATCTCGGAGGTTCAGGAGGAACTTGTGTTGTCACAATTTATGAAAAATGAGGTGAATCAAAATGTCAGAATCAAAAGATTTTACAATACAAAATTATTTAGAATTTATCCAGAATAAGAAATTAATGGGAACTCGTTGTAAGAAATGCAATGAATTGTATATTCCGGTGAGAAAGTTATGTACTAAATGTAATTCAGCTGATATGGAATGGGTTGAAATGTCTGGGAATGGGGAACTGGCTGCTTTTACAAGTATCACTGTTGGAACCCCTTATTTCATCGAAAAGGGATACGATAGAAAGAAACCATACTGTTTTTCTGTAATAAAATTAGACGAGGGACCAATGATTTCTGGTCAATTGGTAGGAGTAGATGAATCAAAGCCGGATACAATCAAAATCGGAATACCGGTAAAGGTAACATTTCTTGAAACTGAAATCAAGGGTGAAACTAAAATAGATCTCGGGTTTATGCCGAAATAAAAAAAATTTTATTTCTTTTTATTTTCTTTATTATAGTTATTAGTTTATAGGTGGATTTTAATCAAAAGAGCTTCAAAAATTATAATTATAATAATATCTTTGCTTATTGTTTCTATTCCGACTGTAATTCTTGTTGTACTCTTAAATCCTCCTGCTATTCGAAATGTAGATTATTCGTTAAGTTTTAATGGAGATAATGCATACATTACGGTCGGAGATCAAATAAATCTAAATCTCACTGATTATCGAATTCCTGGTACTCAAGGACGAAAAGACTGTCTTGAGTATTTCGTAAGTAAGTTTCAAAAAATTGATGAAAATTTTACTTATCTTTTACATAACTTCACTGTATCATCAATCGCATGCCAAAATATAGTGTTTAAAATGAATGAACAATTCAACAACATTGTAATTCTAGCCTCTCATTATGACTCCCGAGCTAAAGCAACAAAAGATCCAAATATCGCTTTAAGGTCTGATCCCGTACCTGGAGCCAATGATGGAGCTAGTGGATGTGCAACTCTTCTGGAATTAGCACGTATTCTTTATCAAGAAAGATCAAAATTAGATTGTCAAATTTGGTTCTTATTTTTTGATGCAGAGGATCAAGGCCATGATAATGATTATGGAATATATGGTTGGAGCTGGTGCGAAGGTTCTACTCGTTTTGCTAGTAATTTAGAGAGTTTTTATGATCCTAATGAACATTTTGATTGCATGATATTATTAGATATGGTAGGTGGCTATAGTCTCCAATTTATCAATGAGCAGTATTCTACTTCTTCACTATTACAAGAAATTTTTGAAATTGGGCGCCAGTTAGGATTCTCAGAAACTTACCCAAAAAATCCAATCTCTGCAAGTATAACTGATGATCATGTTTCATTTGTTGGGAAAGGCATAGCATCAGCAGATCTTATTATTAACTTCTGGAATAATCCTTCTTGGTCTTATCATCACACAACTCACGATGATTTAACTCATATCTCAAATCAAAGTTTAGCAATAACTGGCAAAACTATCGAACAATTTATTTATAATAATTACCTAAATATTCCAAGTAATAACTATAAGGGAAATTTTCCTTGGAAAGAGGATATCAATGTGTTAGACACTGACATTTTAACAATAATTATAATCATATCTGCAATTGCAGGTCTCTTGGCTATAAGTATCGTGATTTATAAGAAATATTTTGTTAATAAAGTGCAAAATTAAAAGAAGATTAGATATCTTGCAGAAGTGTAAGTGCATTTTGCGTTTTAGATTTTATTACATCAAATTTTCTTTCAGAGATAAGATTTTTCTTAACAATCCAGCTTCCTCCACAAGAAAACACGTTATCTAATCTTAAGTACTCTACAAGAGTTTGATCATTAATACCACCCGTAGGCATGAATTTTACGTCAGGATAAGGACCCGATAATAATTGAATCATTTTAGTTCCACCAGAAAGATCTGCAGGGAAGAATTTAAAATGATAAAGCTCGCGATCCATCCCCCATTCTATTAATGAAGGAGAATTCAATCCAGGCACAATTGGAATCCCATTATCCACACAATAGTCAACAATCGTAGGATTAAAACCTGGAGTAACGATAAAATCAGAACCTGATTCAATCGCAGCTTTTACATGCTCAATTTTAAGGACTGTACCCGCTCCCACCAGCATCTCAGGAAACTCTTTTTTAACTAGTGAAATAGATCGTGCTGCGGCATCCGTTCTAAAAGTGACTTCTATAACTGGTAGCCCCGCTTCCATAAGAGCGTTTCCTAAAGGAATGGCATTTTCAGCATCCTCAATCACTGCCACGGGAATGATCTTAAGTTTTTCCATTTTTTTAATAACATCCATAACTAATCATCATGTATTATATCTTTTTAATTTTGTAAATTTTATTGATTTCTGGGATAATGATTTGGAAATGGGGGGAATTGAAATTTCTTAAATTCTCTAATAGATCTTCTTCCACAGTGTTATATGCGAACATGCCAAAATGGTGCACAATTACCTTTTCAATTTTAGCAATTTTACAGATATCTAAAACTTCTTCAATGAAAAAATTACCCGCGATATTATTTTTTAAGCGAAATTCGTCTCGACCGTTGATCGGTAATAATGCGATATGAATTTCCATTTTTTTTAATTTTTGAATTAGTCCTTCATAAGGTACGCAATCGCCAGAATGATAGATTCGAATTCCTTCAAAATCGATAAGAAAACCCAGAAAATGATGTTCTCCTTTTTGGTTGACTTTTAAATTTTCATGAGCTGCGGCAATACCAATTACTTTTAATCCTTCTTCTAATTTTAAAATATTTCCATCGTTTATAGGAAGAATTTGAGAAAATTTTGCACCTCTATTTAAAGCCTCTTTTTTCTCTGCAGCAGGAACGATTATTTTTACTTTAGGATTTTGCTCACTTAAAATTGAAATAGTCTCTGGGTCCATGTGATCAGAATGAGCATGTGAACAAAGTACGTAGTCTACATTTGTGATTCTCTCTGGATTTATTGGAATTTCTATTAATCTGATATGAGGAAATATTTTTCCCTTATATTTTTTTGATAGATAATCAGAGAGATATGGATCTATTATTAATAATTTATTTCTAAATTTGAAAATGAACCCCGCTTGTCCTATCCAAGCAATATGTACTTCATTTAAGGGAGAATTTTTACTTTTAATAAAATCTTTTAAGTTCTCACATTCTTCTTGTGTTAAACTAACCTTCATAACTTAATCCTAGTACTTTTAATATATTTTCTACTGCTATTTCTACTGCTTGACTAATACTTTCTTCTGTATAAGCACCAATATGGGGCGTACAAATTGTTCGAGGATGACTAATTAACTCATCTATGTCAGGTGGTTCTTGTCTATATACATCAGTTGCGTAAATCTTTACTTTGTTCGTATTTAAGGCCTCTAGTAACTCTAATTCATCAATCAGTTCTGCTCGAGCCGTATTTATGATATAGATCCCGTCTTTCATCGACGAAAATGCATCTTTATCAAGTATTGGTCTTTTTTGTGAGGGAATGTGAAGGGTTATAATTTCTGATGATTGAAAAATTTCCTTTAAACCTACATACTTAAACTTAGGAGAAGGATTAAAATTTGGATCGGGAAAAAGATCATATCCTAAAACCGTCATGCCTAAACCTAAAGTCATATTTATTACCTTTTTACCGATATTTCCGGTACCTATAACCCCTATTATTTTATTTTGGAGTTCATTTCCAATTAATCGGTCCCATTTACCTCTTTTTAAATCTGTATGATGCAACGGAATGAAACGAATGGCACTAAGCATTAATGCAATCGTGAGCTCCGCTACTCCTTGAGCATTAGCTCCAGGAGTTATCATTATCGTAATACCAAGACGTTGTGCTTCTTCAAGGTCAATATTTTCAATCCCAACTCCATTTCTGCTTATAACTTTAAGCATTTTTGAAGAATTTAAAACTTTGCTTGAAATTTTCTCAGTTCCAGCTAGATATGCCACGCATTCGGGTAACACTCTAAGTTGTTCCTCCTCACTTGGTCTTTCTCCAGCGGGGCCAAAAACAAGTTCTAATCCTGCGTTCTCTAATCTTTTTAATGCTGGATGACCATTAAGAGTTAGCGTTCTTGACCCAATATAGACCTTATTCATGATACTATACCTTTATTCGATTACTCAATCCATTTAGGATTATCAATGATTTCTGGTTTTCTATCTCTCTCGATTATTAACTTTCTGAATCCTTTCGTTTCAATAGTCTTATAATCATGCCCCGCATCCGCTCTAAACACGAAGAACATTATAAATGGTTCGTTTTGTGATATATTAATACTTCGATGGGCGTATTTGGGTGGTACATATACAGAAATCCCAGGTAACATTTCCTGAGTCTCCACTCTTCCATTAACATCTTCCATGAGTAAAAAACCATGTCCTTTGATACAATAATATACCTCAGCAGTATCTAATTTTTCATGAAAATGGCCCTTAGTCATAAAGTATTCGTCCCCAACCTTTCCAGGATATATAATAGTCGTACCATAAGCTAAGTGACTTGAATCTTCTGGTATTCCTAATTCATAAAATTCATAAACGCATAAATCCCCTTTCTTGAGTAGTGATTCAAGTGATTCATTATCGAAATATATACCCTTCATATCAGACAGCATTCTTTTCGTGGATACACGATCTGTTGATTGACCATCCTCAAGGTTAAATTTTATAGAACTAGATTTTTTTTCTTTCATTTTGCGACTCCTTTTTCATTTTACTTCTAAAGCAATTCTTGAAAGGGTATCAAATTCAGGACCACTAGTTGGGATATTTAAATGAAACACTTCCGCAATAACTCTTAGCCATCCGTGCAAGAAGTAAATCCAACCATCTTCTACGTGCAAATTCTTTCCTTCTTGTTGCAATCTTGCTTGCTTTAGAAAAACTAAATCTCCTCGAAAATTATAATCCCACACAAATCCATTTTCTGGAAATTGAGCTTTACTTGTTAATGGTGATCCCGGAAAATCTTTTCCAGCTCCTGTTCCGTTAATAATCAAAGAAGATGATTTTAAAGAATTTACGATTTTATCGTTCTCTTCTGGTTTTGAACAATGATGGTATTCGAAATTTATTCCCCGATTAATTTTCTCGTGAATTTTTTCCATTTTTTCAAGTCTTGGAATTGTTCTATTCGTTATATGAATTGCTGATGGCCATTGTGTTCTTTTTAATGATTCAATAAAATACGTAGTGAGAGCTAATGAAGCCCCACCTGCCCCTAAAATACAAATCTCTCCTTTAGTTTGCAGCCAATGATTTTTAGGAATAAATGATTCATAAGATAGACCACTTGTAATCGGATCTTTAGCATGTGCCCACAATTTATGTTCTTTTTTTGAAATACAGCTTAGTTCCCCTAGAAGCTTAGTGTATGACCCCATCTCATCGAATAAATCTTTAGCAGCATCAAAAAGATCTATTTTGTGGGAAGTTACTAATGCACCTAATGAAAGATCATCGTGTTTGATGAATTCTACTATTTTTCGATAAATCTCAGGAGAATCATGGATTTTACAGTCAATTCCTACAATAGGTGTATCTCCAATCCCCAAATGTACTGCCCATTTAGGAAAAACCCTCATTATTGAGGATCTCGTAGTAGTAACTCCAATATAATAGAAAGTAGGTTTTTTGGCCGGACTAAAATTAAAATTACTCATTTTGAATAGAAGTGATATTCGTAATTTGAAATGTACAACATTGAAATAAAATATAACTAATCTTCTTTTCTAAATCCTAAAATAGCTCGGTGTTTTGTTTTATCAATATAAATTTCTTTAATTTGAAATCTGTTGAAAACTTTATAAATTTCACGTTCAGAGAAAAAATGATGAAGAAGACCTTTTTCTGGTCCTGAAAGGGGCACAAAAGTTCTTTTTTCCACTTTTTTTAGGTTCCAACGATTTTTTCTATTAAACCGATCAAAAGTTGGAACAGTTATAAAAAGCAGTCCTCTTGGTTTTAAAACTCGTTCAATCTCTTTAATCGTAAATTTTATTTTTTCAATTTTATTGTGATGAATTGCCTGGATTGAAATTACAGCATCGAAAAATAAATCTTGATAGGGGAATTTCTCTTCCATTCGATGGACTATCAAATTGCAACTTAGGTTTTTTTCAGTTAGCCAATTCTTAGCAATTTCAATTCCTTCAGGAGCTGAGTCAAGTCCAAAAACTTCAAATCCTTCGTTTGCAAAAAGAACCAAATGCCGTCCAGTCCCACATCCTAAGTCTAAAACACGTTTTGCTCCTCTTTCTTTTAAATAATCAACAATATCAATCATATCTGGGTGTGGAGATGTAAATACTCTCCCTTTTTTTTTAAAAATAGAATTCCAAGAATCCATCATAATCACATAAACAAACTCGTCAATGCGTACATTCCCAGAAGTAGTGTCCATATTTTTCTTTGAACTCTTCTGCGAACTCATTTATTCTTGGTCTTATGAATTCATATCCCTCTTTAATGCATTCATAATTAACTGGAAGTGGTCCTAGCACTTCACCATCAACTTGGCATACATAAGGTTCTTCTTGAGGATTTTTCATTTCAATTCTGACTTTTTTGCTCTGAAATTCACTAACATTGGGATGAGGGAGTAATGAAGCATTATACATTCTCCTGAACTGTCTAGCTAATTTTACCTTATCAATATTTACGATGCTTATATCAAAAAGGCCATCTTCAATACTCGCTCTCTGACAAATGAACATCCCTCCTCCGTATGCTCCTGACAATCCCACCGCTGCAAGATTAGCCTCACCTTCAAATGTATCATTATCCATTTTAACGATTATTTCTTGATTTTCCCATTCTCTCAATAAGTTTAGAATTATCATGTTATAATCTTTTTCTTTATCTTCATTTGATCTACGCGCAACTTCGCTATCAAATCCCTGAGAACCAATCCCTAAAAAGTATCGTTCAGTACTGTCATCTCTTTTAGCAAATCCAATATCACACTTGCTAGAAAAACCTTCAGCAATAACCTCAGCAGCTCTCTTCATATCTGCTCGATATCCTATTGCTGCTGGTATATCATTTCCGGAACCCATCGGAATGAATCCACATAATGCTCCCGTGTTAGAAATTATCGTTCCATGCAAAACTTCATTGGCTGTACCATCTCCACCTGCTCCAATGATCCGTAAACCATCTTTAGCAAGGCTCTTCGCTAATTCAATCGCATGTCCTGCAAATTCGGTGGCATACAACTCGTATTTTACATTAAGTTCATCTAGATACTTACTAACCTCATTAATTTGTCTGCCTACAGAACCCTTATTAGCAGTAGGATTGTAAATTATCGCATAATCTGTCATGGTCTATTCAAGTTAATTTTAAAATGTAATATAGAATTATCCTATTTAGTATAAATATCTTATTTTTATTTAAAGTAAGAGATCATTTCTCTTTCCATTCAATTCCACATTGATCACAGATATACTTTTTTCCGTATATTTTAGGATAAGCACATAAAATATCATCTTTATCAATTATTTCGTGAATCTTGTAGAGATTTAAAGGTCCACAAATAGGACAAACTCGACGTCCCTGTGGTTTAGGGATTATTAGAATTTTATCATCAAAATTGGAGATTGAGGAAGAGAAATCAATAGGTTTCACAGTATTTTCATAAATTTCTTTATCCAACACTCCATAATTGAAATCCTCTTGATTAATTGATTCTGGAAAATTTTCTTCCTCTCGATATATCTTCATGTAGCTTAGAACTATTGGTTTAATCTCATTTTCGTTAGGTAACCTATTATATTTAGTAATAAAATTATCCAAAAAAGAAATTACCTGTTCTTTTTCTATACTAAATCCAAGTTCTTCAACCTTATTATATATACAATCACTAACTTCATCTTTAGAAAGAGGTTCCTCTAAATACATAATAAAATTCCCAACCTATCTCCCTTTTTAGTGCAATTAATTAAATTGATACTTTCATCAAATGATTAATCTGTTATAATATATATTAATTTCTCTTGGATCGATGTCCGATTATATTAGCCACCCCGTCAAAATCTTATTAATTTTTAACCAATATCACGAGGGAAGGGGATTATATTACAACTGTTCTACACATCATCAAATCAAGCTAAATAATTTGATATACAAAAAAAATTTATATATAGATCATTATTTTATTAGTCAAGAACGATTAATTTGACTTATTATGGAAACCAGCAAATCAAAACAAACAATACGAGAAAAAATTAAATCATTACCAAAAAAAAAAATTATTCTTTCCGTTGTAATGATTTCTATTGCTTTTTTTGGTTCTTTTTTTGTGTATTTTATCCTACAAATTTCTCTTAATACCGAAACTCCAGTAGTAGTTGTGGTTTCTGGATCAATGAGTCCAAATATAAATGAAGGCGATTTACTTTTTGTTCAAGGAAGGAACCCTCAAGATATTAGAAATGGATCCGCTATTGAACAAAATGGGGATGTTATTGTTTTTAATGCCTGGGGTTTACCTGGGTGGCCCACTGCCCCTCGAGATCCAATTGTTCATAGGGTTATTGGAAAATGGCTAGATGGAGATACATGGTATTTCCAAACCAAAGGAGATGCTAATCCAATACAAGATCCAGTTCCAATTCCTGAAAATCGAGTCTTTGGAGTAGTGGTTGGAGGAATTCCCTTTATCGGATGGATTAAAATAGTTCTTACAGATTCGGGTTTAATAATACCACTTTTAATCATTATATCCGCTCTTTTAATTATTACAATAATTTGGGATATAATTAAAGAAGATAATGAGAAAAAAGGTAAATCTGTAGTAACTAATGGGGAAAATAAACCAGGTTTAAAAAAAGAAGGCTCTTGATCTATTTTTTAATAATTATTTTTTGTTTAATAAAATTTTTAAGATTTCTAAAATTGAAGTTAATGTAAATGCTCGTAATTGATTAATGTAATTACGACACAATATTACTGTTAAAAACAAAAAAACATATAAAATCAAAAAAAAACAACTGAAAACCTAAAAATGGTGAAACAAATGGCTGGAAAAGAAGCAAATTCCGTATTCGTCGGTAGAAGGCCAACTATGAATTACGTAATGGCCACGATGATGATTTTGAACAAAGGAGAGGAATGCACAGTTAAAGCTCGTGGTAGAGCAATCTCTCACGCTGTTGACGTGTGCGAAATCCTTCGAAACAGATTTCTAAAAGGAACTGAATATAGAGACATAAAACTCTCCACAGAACAACTAGAAGGAGAAAATGGTCAAAGTAATAACGTTTCAAGCATCGAGATCGTCTTAGCTCCTCCAAAGTAATCACTCTGAAGGAAGTCAGTTCAGATCGATAATACAATCATCCACACTTTTTTTTTATTATTAATTCTAAACCTTTAATTTGATTTATGCAACTCATTCTGTGGAGATTAATTTTTGGTGGTACTTTTTCTGGGTTAAACGCCAAAAAATTAAAATCCATTTTGTTCCTTCTGTGAGTAAAAATTCAAATAATTAGGGTTCTCTCAGTATTATATCTTATTTAGTAGCAACATTATTTATTTTCATCGTTTAATTTATTTTCCTCATTCTATAGACATTAGTTTTTAGGGGTAGTTTTTCTGGGTTACACGCCGAAAAAATCAATATCCATTTTATTCTTTCTGTGAGCAAGCTTTCAAATAAATAGGGTTCTATCACCATTATATTTTATTTAGTGTCAAAATCAAGGTTTTTAGCACATTGATTAATTCAATCAACAGAAATCTCGCTTAAAATTCATTTTGAAAAATTTATTTAAAATCGGTAGAATTTGCCCTTTAATAAACCATTTCAAAAAGATTTAAAAAGACGTTTGGCAATATAATATCTAAAAATTAATTTTTTTAAAAAGGAATAAGAATTTAAAATCGAAAAGAGGGAGATGTTAAATGGCTAAAAAAGCAACGAAAGGAGCTAAAGTAGAACCATTGTTTGTAAAATCAAAAGTTCGAGAATATATAAAAGGTAAGGATTTAAACACAGCTAGTGCTGTGCTTGATGGTGAAGCTTTAAACAATATAATTATTAACATGCTTGATAAAGCCGTAAATCGAGCTAAATCAAACGGTAGAAAAACGGTAAAAGAGAGAGATTTATAACTTTCTCTATAAATTCTTTTTTTTCTGAATTCTATACCTATTTTTCATTTTAAGAAATTCATTAGAGTGTTAAGATTTTAATCAAAGCAATATTAACGTCTAACTAATAATAATTTAAAAAGAAATAGATTTATATTTTAACTAATAAAGGCTTTAGTTTTAAAAGTCCGTAGTTTTTGTTTTTTTATAAAGAACAATATTTAAGATAAAAATATGCCTGAAAGCAACTTTACTAAAACATTATTGCAGAGTTACATCATTACTAATTGTGAGCGGCGTTTATTTTTTGAATTAGGAAAAAATAAACCACATTTATGGTTTAATCCTGTAAGAACTATTCCACTCATTCCTCCAGAACGACAGGTCTTTCAAACGAAATTTTTAACTGATAAAGGTACGGATTATGAACAAATAGTCTATTCTCATTTAAGGCGCTTACCCGATATAAAATTTAAAGAAAGTAAAAAAAATGGCAAAGATTTTGTCGTTAGTTCATTTATAGATCCCCAAAATCTTGAAAATAGTTATGATGACTTTATAAAAAACTCAAATAAAGTTATGTTCTTGTTAGAACACCAGTTTAATATTCCCTCTGTTTTTTTTGAGAACATTTTTACTCAGAAATCTCCAAACTATGAGATGCCTGTTGATTACGGAGAACAAAGACCTGATGTAATCCTATTAGGAAATGGTATAAATAAATTCGTGAATGAAATATATGAATTGAAATGTTCTGGAAATGTGCGTCAAGTTCCACCAAGTGAATTGGAATCTCGTATAGGTATTTCAATTTTCGATATAAAGTATGTTCAAGAAGAGAAAGTGACAAAAAAGCATTTTCTAGAGATTTACTATTATCTCATCACCCTATCCACATATCTGCATGAAAATAAACTTGAGAATAAGTATTATATACGCGCAAATTTTAATGGAATTATCCCTTTAAGAAATGATGATACTCTCAAGTCAATAAACAATATAAATGATTTTAGTGAAAAGCTAATAACCCAAATTCGTTGGAAAGAAGCAAGACGAATTTTTAAAGATGTAATTGATCTTATTGGGAGATTATGGCTACAATCCCCTTGCCCTATCGAAAATGTTGAATTAAATTTGCATCAAGGCTGTGGATATTGTAGATACTTAGAGGATTGTAAAAATACCTTAGGAATGAAAGATGGAAGCGATCCTCGTGGTTGGTCAAGTCAACTGCTTCCCTTAACTTCACAGTCTATAGCCCAACAACTCAGTAAGGAATATAATCTTAAGACTATTGGAGAGGTATATGATAAGATTGATTCAATAAAAATAGGTTTAGTTCCAAAACCATTATACTCTGAACTACCTATGTTGAAAATGAAAGCTGAAGCGTTAATATATAATCGTCAAGTTTTACCTTCATCTGGAAAAATCCATTCTTATGCCATACCACGTTATTCTCCAATCGCAATTAATATTGATGTTGAATATGATCAAAATAACGATCGAATTTTCGGGATTGGTATCTATTTGAACATGTTTATTCATGCTAAATTACCCTATCATGCCGTTTTTGATAATTGGTGGAGAATTTGGAAGAATTCCTTAGAAAAAAACCATAAACCCCTTCAAATAAAAAGTGAACTGCAACAATATCTTATTCGAGAAATTCCAATCGAAGTAATAATTCAATTTAAATCAATATTTAGAAAACTAAAAAAAATTCAAATCATTTCGAAAGATGAATCTAATAAAATTGGAACAAAAATCGAATACAATTTTGTTAGTATAAATAAAGATACTGATGATAAAAATGAAGCAATCCTCATCACTAATACAATCCGACGCCTTAATTTGCTTTTAAATCTATGCAATATTGTAGAAGATTATGCGGTTGTGGATGGTTTTCAATCGGGAA
>Ga0315542_1001418_pt1 | contig 14949 bp, 15 predicted proteins | sample SalMarSW160120MG_FD_202541 | JGI IMG/M metagenome (GOLD analysis project Ga0315542, IMG submission 202541) | Salt marsh sediment microbial communities from the Plum Island Ecosystem LTER, Massachusetts, United States - Salt Marsh Sediment SW1601-20 ...
GAACCCCTTCTACCACCTGGCCCCCGGCTGGGCCGTCTACCCCCTGGTGCTGCTGGCCACCATGGCCACCGTGATCGCCTCCCAGGCCATCATCTCGGGCGCCTTCTCCCTGACCCGCCAGGCGGTCTACCTCGGCTACAGCCCGCGCATGAAGATCGAGCACACGTCCGGCGAGGAGATCGGCCAGGTCTACATCGGCTTCGTCAACTGGGTGCTGTGCATCGCCACCGTGGGTCTGGTGGTGGGTTTCGGCTCCTCCAGCGCCCTGGCGGGAGCCTACGGTGTCGCCGTGTCCATCACCATGGTGGTGACCACCCTGCTGCTGGCCGCCGTGATGCGCGACATCTGGGGATGGCCCCTGCCGGCCGTCGTCGCGGTCACCGCCGGCCTCCTGCTCGTGGACCTGTCCTTCCTCGCGGCCAACAGCGTCAAGGTCCCCAACGGCGGCTGGTATCCCCTCCTGGTCGCGGCGGCGGTCTTCACCTTGATGTCCACCTGGCAGCGGGGGCGGGAGCTCCTGGCCCGCCAGGCGTACGAGCACCTGCGGCCCGTGGAGGACTTCCTCGCCGATCTCGATGTGGACGGCCTCGCCCGCGCGCAGGGCACGGCGGTGTTTCTCACAGGGAGCGCGCGGGGGACGCCGGGCGCCCTCATCGAGAACATCGAGCACAACCAGGTCCTGCACCAACAGGTGGTGCTGCTCACCATCTCCACGCGGGGCGTGCCCTACGTCCGTCCCTCCGAGCGCATCGAGATCGACGACCTCGGTCACGGCTTCTGGCGCATCCAGGCCGGCTACGGCTTCATGCAGAGCCCCCGGGTGCCGCGGCTCCTCAGGCTGGCCGAGCGGAACGGGCTGGAGCTGGACCTGGACCGGATCACCTACTTCGTCGCCCGGCGGACCCCGATCGTGACCCCCAAGCCCGGCATGGCCATGTGGCGGGAGCGCCTCTTCGCACTCATGATGCGCAGCTCCCAGACCATCACCACCTACTTCGACCTCCCGCCGGACAGGGTCATCGAGATCGGATCCCAGATCGAGATCTGAGGTCCGGACCTCCACAGCCGCACCCGACCTCGACCGGTGCTTTCGCGACCCTCGACGACGAGGGATGGCATACTGTTTGCCTCAGTGCGTCGACAACGGCAGCGGCTCGAAGCCACGCCGAGGAACGGTCGTGGTGCTGCCGCCGGATGTCTGCCACGACTGGAGGTATCACTCATGACGATCATCGACTTTCTCCTCCTCCTGCTCATCGCGGGGATCTGCGGCGCCATCGGACAGGCCGTCACCGGGTTCTCCAGCGGCGGCTGCCTGGTGTCCATCGGGGTCGGCTTCGTGGGCGCTCTCCTCGGCACCTGGGTGGCCCGCGGACTGGGCTGGCCGCCCATCTTCACGGTCGCCGTCGGCGACACGGCATTCCCCGTGGTGTGGTCCATCCTCGGCTCCGCCCTGTTCGTGGCCGTGGTGAGCCTGCTCAGCGGCCGGCGGCGGTGATGGCCGGGCCCCACGCAAAGCCCGTCGCGGTCTACGGCGCCATCGCAGCCAACCTGTCCATCGCCGCCACCAAGTTCGTGGCCGCTGTCATCACCGGCAGCTCGGCGATGCTGTCGGAGGGCATCCACTCCGTGGTGGACACGGGTAACCAGACACTACTCCTGCTCGGGCTGGCCCGCAGCCGGCAGCCGGCCGACGAGGACCACCCGTTCGGCCACGGCAAGGAGCTCTACTTCTGGAGCCTGATCGTGGCCATCATCCTCTTCGGCATCGGCGGAGGCATGTCGGTGTACGAGGGGATCGTCCACATCTCCCACCCCACCGAGGTCACCAACCCGGTCTGGTCCTACGCGGTGCTGGGCCTCGCGTTCCTCTTCGAGGGCACGTCGCTCACCATCGCCCTGCGCGAGCTGCGGCGGAGCGACCCCGGCGCGGGGGTGGTGGGCGCGGTCCATCGGAGCAAGGACCCGGCGGTCTTCGTGGTCGTCTTCGAGGATGCCGCAGCCCTGGCGGGTCTCATCGTCGCCTTTCTCGGCATCTTCCTCGGCCGCACATTCGACGCCCCTGCCCTGGACGGAGTGGCGTCCCTGATCATCGGGCTCATCCTCGGCACCGTCGCCGTTCTCCTGGCCTGGGAGAGCAAGGAGCTGCTCCTCGGCGAGGCGGTGGACCCCGACGTCGCCGACGACATCCGCAAGCTGGCCGCCGCCGACCCCGACGTGACCCGCGTGCGGCGACCCCTGACCATGCACCTCTCGCCCAATGAGGTGCTCTTGAACCTCGACATCCAGTTCCGCGAGGACCTCTCGTCCACCGATCTCGCCCTGGCGGTGGATCGGGTGGAGCAACGCATCCGCCGGGCCCATCCCCAGGTGCAACGGATCTTCATCGAAGCCGACAACATCGTGGAGGCCGAGCGCCGTGGCAGTCAGGCACCGCCTCCGGAGGGCCGCCGGGCCGACCGATGATCAGGCCGTCGGCGGCGGGCGGGGGCCGCGATCTGGAAGGGGCCGCAGCAGCGACGTCAGAGGGTGTCCCCCGAGTGCACCTCGCGGGCCCGCACCACGAACCGCTGCGGGGCTTGGCCCGCATAGTCGAAGGGGTAGCAGGTCACGAGGGTGAGGGACGGCTCCTCGGTGGGATCCAGGACCCACGTCTCCTGGGGGTCCACCACCCAGGTCGTCTCCACCCGATAGGTGAGATCACCGCGCTCCGTGTGGATCAGCACCGTGTCCCCGATCTTGATGCCGCGCAGACCCGCGAAGTGCGTGGTGCGATGGGCTGCCAGCGCCATGTTGCCGTGCTCGAAGGGCAGCGCGGTGCCCGGGAAGTGCCCCACCGCCCGACGGATGGTGACATCGTCCACCCCCTCCAGGATGGCGCCGAAGACGGCGACCCGGGGGATCTCGATGGTGGCGATCTTCGCCTCGTCGTCGGTCACCGCGCCGAGACGCTCGAGGGTCGCCCCGACCCGCCCCGCCTGACCAGGGACGAGATCGGAGGTCACTCCCGGAGGCGAAGCCGCCACGCGCCCGCCACCGACAAGGCCTGCCAGCACCACGACACCGACGACCGCAACGCCCCACCGCCTCACGCTGTGTCCCCCCATCCGAGGAGAGTTCCCGAAGAATCCCCATGACCAGTATAGGAAGATCCCCCAGGGTGAGACGCACCCCGGCGACTTCCGGCCGCCGTCATGACCGCTCCCTGCCGGAGCCCCGGCGGGAGCCCGCAGGAAGTGCGGCCTACAGCCAGTAGCGCAGCGACAGCAGGATGCGCCCCACGAGGCGCCGCAGGGGACCGTGGCGACTCCCGGCCTCGGACACCACGGGGTGGGAGACCTCCAGGTCGCCCACGAAACGACCGGCCAGCTCGCGGGTGGCGCCGCTTCCCGTGATCACCACATCCAGCTCCAGGTCGTGGACGAAGCTGCGGTGGTTGAGGTTGGTGGTGCCGACGGTGAACCAGTCGTCCACGATCATGGTCTTGGCGTGCAGGATGGTGGGCAGGTACTCCCAGATCCTGGCGCCCGAACGCAGGGCGGAGCGGTAGAAGGCGGTGCTCACCCACGGGATGAACGGGATGTCGGAGCGCAGGGGCACCAGCAGGCGCACGTCCACCCGTCGCTGGGCCGCCCTGGCCAGGGCCTGCATCAGGCGGGGGCGGGGCACGAAGTAGCCGGTGGTGAACCAGATCCTCTCCCGGGCCCGGTCGAGCCGGGCGATGAACTCGCTCCGGGCGCGGCCGCGCATGGGGCGGGTGAGGTTGGTGTGGACCAGGGTGAGCTCTCCCCGCTCGGTGTGGTGCCGGCGCCGCCCCAGGAGCCGGCGCCGGAAGGGCCGGCGGGAGAAGACGAGCCCGAAGGACTCGCCCAGCTCCTCCACCGGGTCTCCCCGCAGCCTCACCGAGGTGTCCCGCCACGCCGGCTCGTCGTCGACCCCTCCGCACTGCGGATCGCAGATGTTGTGGCTGCCCACGAAGGCGACCTCGGAGTCCACGATGATGAGCTTGCGGTGATCGCGCCGGTTGATCTGGTCCACCATGTCGCGGAGGGTCTCGCGAGCGGGGCCTACCTCCCGGCGACGCAGGAGACGGTCCCAGGGCAGCTCGTGATAGACGCGGAACGGGATCTGCGCAGCGCGGAACTCCTTGCCGAAGGCCCGCCGCCAGCGCAGGGAACCGGCGCCGTCCACGAGGACCCGGACCCGCACCCCACGTCGACGAGCCTCCAGGAGGGCCGCGGCGATACGATGCCCGACCACGTCGGGCTCGAACATGTACATCTCCAGGTCCACCGAGCGCCGGGCCCCGGCGATGGCCTCCTCGACGGCGGCGAAGTACTCGGCGCCGTCGAAGAACAGGCGCTCCTCACTCCAGCCGCGGCCCGGTGCGATGCGTCCTCCACGGCGCAGGGAGGGAGGACGGCCGCCCGTCGCCGGCCCGTTCATCCCCCGGTGGAGGCCCCCGCCGAGGCCGGGAGGGAGACCTGGCCGAGATCGGCGACGAGCTCGGCCGCGATCGCATCCACGCACTCGGACAGGACCGCGACCACTGCGCCGGGCGTGCGCGTCCCTACGGTGCGGGTGACCTCGTAGACCTTGTCCACGAGCGGGGGACCGAAGGCGGCGTCTGCACGCCGCACCACCAGGTGGAGGGTCGCCCGGGCGGCCGTGGCGTCGCCCCTGTCCACCTCCTCGAAGTCCAGGAGGGTGCCCGACACGACCACCGTCGGCCGCCCCGCCACCGGAGAGCCGAGATCCGCCGCGAGCTTGCGCCGCACCAGCTCGCCCACGTCCGCGACCCAGTCCGCCGTGGCGTAGTAGTCGACCTCGGTGGGCGCGGTCTGGATCATGATCTGGGGACGGTTCAGACCCTGCACGGCCTGGATGTCGCGGACCTGCACGTTGACGTCGTGCGGCCCCCGGCCCGAGGGCGTCATGTCCAGGGTGTAGTAGCTCACCTTCGGCGCGGAGACACACCCGGTCAGTCCGGCAGCCAGGATCGAAGCGAGCAACGGCAGGAATGGGAGCCTGTGGTGCGTCATGGCCTCTCTCCGCTGGGGCGCCCCTGCGGCCGCGCGCCCCGGATCAGGGCCTGCGGCTGCTCGGCCAGGATGCGCGAGAACTCGCGCAGGTTGCGGGTGACCTCGCGCAGGTTGCGCACGATCTCCTCGATGGCGGGTGCCTCCCGGTCCACCAGGTGGTCGGCGGTGCCGCCCACCTTCTCCAAAGAGTCCAGGGTCGAGGACAACGAGTCGGCGAGGCCGTCCAGGCGGGTCCGCGCATCGGCTGTGAGCTGCTCGAGATTGGTGGCGGTGGCGTGCAGCGGCGCCCGGTTCTCCTCCACCACCGCGTTGAACTCGCCCACCACCCGGGACGCGTCGGCGACCAGCTTGACGAGCTGCTTGAGCGCGTTGTGGATGTCCTCCCGGTTCTCGGCCACCAGGCTGTCCACGTTCTCCACGACCTTGGAGGTCTGGCGCAGGGTCTTCTGGAGGTCCGTCGTGACGTCGGCGAGACTGACCACCGGCGCGCCGCCGGTCTGGGTCCCCAGCAGGGAGTTCAGACCGTCGAGCACGCTCTCCAGCCTGGACGTGACGCCTTCCAGGTTCGGCACCTCGCCGAAGGCCGGCGTAGCCTTGGACTTGAGCATGGCCCCGTCGCCGAGGAGCTCCGCCTTGGCGTTGCCGGTGGAGATCTCCAGGTGCATCTCCGAGGTCAGGGTGATCTGCTCGATGGTGGCCACGCTGGCGGCATTCACCGGCACGTTCCGGAGCACCTCCGCCGTGACGCGGATCCGGGTCCGGTTCTCCGGGTCCGGCTCGATGACCGTCACCCGCCCCACCTTCACCCCGCCGAAACGCACGTTGGCGCCCTCGTCGAGCCCCCGCGTGTTCGCGAACAGCGCATGGTAGTGGACCATCGGGGCGCCGCCGGGCCGGCACCCCCGGACCGCCGCCGCGAAGCCCGCCAACAGGAGGAGGCTCACCAGCACCAACGTCCCGGCCTTGATCTCAGTGGCGGTGAAGCTCTGCTTTTCGACCGGCATTATCCACCCTTGCTCAATCCATGCCCGCCAGGGAGCGTGCGAACTCCACCTCGTCGCTGCCCTCCCGGTTGGGTCGCCGCGCGAAGAACTGCTGAATGTACGGGTGCTCCGAGCGCCCGACCTCCTCCAGGGACCCGATGCCCACGACCTTGCCGCCGTGGAGCACGCACACCGTGTCGGCGATCACCTTGACGCTCTCCATCTCGTGGGTCACGACCACGCTGGTCAGCTGGAAGGTCTGCTGCATGGTGCGGATCAGCTCGTCGATGCCCGCCGCAACAATGGGATCCAGCCCTGAGGAAGGCTCGTCGTAGAAGATGATCTCGGGGTCCATGGCGATGGCCCTGGCGATGCCGGCGCGCTTCTTCATACCACCGCTGAGCTCCGAGGGCAGGTAGCGCTCGAAGCCCTCCAGGCCCACCAGCTCGAGCTTGATCCTGGTCATGATGTCGATCGTGGACTCTTCGAGACGGGTGTGCTCGCGCAGGGGCAGGGCGACGTTGTCGCCCACCGTCATGGAGTTGAACAGGGCGGCACTCTGGAAGCACATGCCGATCCTCTTGCGCAGCTCGATCCGCTCCTCGCCCGACATGGCGGTGAGCTCCTCACCGTTGATCAGCACCTGCCCCGAGTCCGCCTCCTGGAGCCCGACCATGGCCCGCAGGAGGGTGGTCTTGCCCGAGCCGCTGCCGCCCAGGATCACGAAGTTCTCCCCCCGCGCGACGGTGAAGCCGACCCCGTCGAGCACCCGCAGCTCGCCGAAGCTGACCGTCAGGTCGCGAACCTCGATGATGGGGGAGTCGTTGGACGCCATGCTCACATGAAGTAGAACAGAACGGTGAAAACCAGGTCAACGAGGATGATGAAGAAGATCGCAGTCACCACCGACGAGGTGGTCTTGCGGCCCACACCCGCCGCCCCACCCTCCACCTGGAAGCCGCGGTAGACCCCGACCCAGCAGATGGCGAGGCCGAAGAAGACGCTCTTGGTGAGCCCCGTGGCCAGGTCCTTCTCCACCAGGGCCCTCAGGGTTTCGCTGATGTAGATGCCGCTGTCCACCCCGACGATGGCGACGGCGGCGAACCAGCCCCCGAAGATCATCAGGAACATGGCCACCAGGGTGACGGCCGGGACCGCCGTCACCATGGCCAGGAAGCGAGGCACCACCAGGAAGCGGATGGGGTTGAGGCCGATCACCTCCAGGGCATCGATCTCCTCGCCCACCTTCATGGTACCGATCTCGGCGGTGATGGCGGAGCCTGAGCGTCCGGTGATCAGGATGGCGGCCATCAGGGGCGCGAGCTCCCGCAGGGCACCCACCGCCACCAGGTCGGCGATGTAGCGGTTGGCGCCGAACTGGGACAGGGAGTAGGAGGACTGGAGGGCGATGATCACCCCCACCAGGAGGCAGATCGTGCCGACGATGGGCAGGGAGTGGACGCCGAACTCCACGAAGCTCTCCACCGCGCTGCGCACGCGCAGCCGGCCGAGGCCACGGGCCGGTGCGACCACTGCCCACCGCACGGTCTCGACGATGAGCACCGACACCCGGGCCCCGGCGCCGAGGGCGACCAGGGTCCAGCGGCCGACGGTGCCGAAGACGGCTTTCATGCCGTTGGCTCGATCTCGAACACGCTGTCCAGGCGGGTCAGCTCCAGGACCTTGGTCACCTGCGGCGAGGGCGCCACCAGCTTGAAGATCTTGTCGTGCTGGTGGGCGCTGCGCAAACCCTCCACCAGCGTTGCGACGCCGGAGGAGTCCATGTACTTCACCCCCGCCAGGTCCACCACCACCTCGCTGTCGGCGGTCTCGACCGCCTCCAGGATGGCGCTACGCAGCTCGGGCGAGGTGTAGAGGTCGACCTCGCCGCTCACCGCGATCTGCACCCGGTCGTCGGTCACGCTCCTGTCAAGGTCCAAGGCCATGGCTCATCCCTCGGCACGCTCCGGCCGGCGCAATCGCATGATGACCCGATTGCCGCGCGTCTTGCCCGGCCGGAACTCTACCTCGTCGAACACCACGTAGATCAACTGTACTCCCAGGCCGCCCGGTTTCAGGTCGGCGAGGGTCGGGGTGTGCAGGTCGCGTCGAGACACGTGCTCGGGGGGGCACGGTTGCCCGTGATCGCACACCTCGAACTCCAGGAACTCACCCGCCGTCCTCAGATTCAGCTCCAGCGCCCGGTCGCAGCGTCCCCGATAGGAATGCCGGATGGCGTTGGAGCAGGCCTCGTCGATGGCCAGCACCACCTCGTCGGTACGATCGGGGGCGAGGCCGAAGGCCTCCACCCATCCCCGCACCAGGCTGCGGATCGACCCCAACAGCCGGGGATCCGAGCGCGCGCTCAGGCGGAGGTCACAGCTTCTGGCCACGGTACGTGAACGCGATCATGGTGCAATCGTCGTGTGGAGGCAAGGGCCTACAGTACGATCGAACGTCAGCGAGGACCGAGTCCACCAGCTCCTGGGGCGGTCGTCCCGCCTGTGTCGCCGCCACCTCCAGCAGACGTTCAATGCCGTACTCCGCCGGCGGCGAGGCCGCCTCATCCTGGGGGCCCGGCTCGCGGGCCTCCATGATGCCGTCGGTGTAGAGAAGGAGGCTGTCACCACTCCTCAGGGGCAGAGTCTCGTCGCGCCACTGGGCCCCTGTGAGAATCCCGCACGGCGGGCCGGAGGGCTCGAGCTCACGCTGCGCCCCGCCGGAGGAGACACGCACGACGGGCGGGTGGCCGGCGTTGGCCCCGGTGATCGTCTCCGCCGCCAGATCCACCACCAGGTAGACCATGGTGCAGAAGGTCCCGCGCCGGCTGCGACGAACCAGGCGCTCGGAGAGGAGGGAGAGCACCTCCGACGGTGACGCGGCCGTACGCGAGCAGAGCCGGAACTCGGCCAGGAGCTGGGCCATGGTCAACGCCGCCGGCACGCCCTTGCCGCTGACGTCGCCGATCAGCAGGCCGACTGTGTCCGGGCCGAGCCGGACGAAGTCGTAGAAGTCGCCGCCCACCACCCTTGCCGGGTGGGTGACACCGTAGACCTGGAAGCGGGAGTCCTCCTCCGGCCAGTCCTTGACCAGGAAGCCCTCCTGGATCGTCCACGCGGCGGCGATGTCATGCTCCAGGCGCTGCTTGTCGAGAAGGTCCTTGTGGATGCGGGCGTTCTCCAGGGCCAGGCCGGCACTGTTGCCGGCGGCGGCGGCGAGGAGGAGGTCATCCTCGTTGTAGGCGTGGCTCGCCACGTCGGTGTCGATGTAGAGGATGCCCAGGATGTCCTGCTGGGTGCGGATGGGCACGCACAGGATGGACGTGAGCTTGAGCTTGCTGATGCTCTCCGACTGGCTGGCGGGAGCGGGACCGCGGGCGGACTGGAAGAGGACGTTCTGCCCCTCCCGGAGGACCCGGCGCGCGACGCTGCCGCTGATCTCGATGTCGTCGATCCGTGCGGGGTGCGACACCCCGTCCTGGATCGTGTGCACGGCGCCGCACGCCGCGCAGGGCAGCAGCTCACCATCCACGCCCGCGAAGAGGACGGCCCCACGCTGGCCGTGCATCGCCCCCAGGGTCGTGCGGAGGATGCAGTCCACGAGCTCGCACTGGTCGAAGTTGGACGCGAGAGCGTTCATGACCGTGTAGGCGGCCTCCAGGAGCTCCTTGGACCTGGAGGCGCCCCCGCCGGAGGGGCTCTGCACGCGGCCCGTGGAATCCAGCAGCGTCTGGGGGAAGACCGTCCGCTCCGGGGTGCTGCGGACCTCGTCCTCGGCCACCTCGAAGCGGAGGACGGTCTGGCCGATGCCGATGCGGTCTCCGGGCCGCAGCTCGCAGCCGGAGACGCGGACGCCGTTCACCAGGGTGCCGTTGCGGCTGCCCAGGTCATGGCACGAGAATCCCTCGGCCGTCGCCTGGATCTCGAGGTGGCGCCGCGACGCCGCCGCATCGTCGATGACCAGCCCACAGTTGGGCGACCGACCGACCACCAGGGAGGTGTCCACCGCCACCCGGCGGCGGCTCTCCCCTTCCCCGATGACCACGAAAGCCCTCTTCACGACGCGCCTTCCTGGACGGGCGGCCGTCCGCGCGGAAAGTGTACCAAGGTGCGGACACCACGCGACCTCGCCGGAGCGAGGTCGCGTGACGGCCATGTGATCCCCGGCGTCCGGTCCGCACTGGCCGCTGACCGCACCCGGGTTCTCGGAGTCAGTCGTTGTCGCCCACCACCTCGATGCGGTTGTCGACCTCGACCACACCTCTGGTCTGCCGGGCCAGCTCACCCGCGTGGTCACGGGCATAGGAGGTCCGCACCTTGCCGGTGAGCGTCACGACCCCCCGGTTCACATCGACGTCGATGTTGAAGGGGTCGATGTCCGGGGCCGCCGTGAGCTTGGCCTTGATCTTGGTGCCGATCCAGGCATCGTCCACGTTCTCCTTGAAGGTGGGCTCCCCGATCTCGATGTCGTCGATCACGTCGCGCACGCCGCTGGTGCGGCTGGCCACCGTGACGGCCTGGTCACGGGCCCTCTCGTTGTCCACGGTGCCGCTCAGGCGAACGACGCCGTTGTCGCTGTCCACGTCGATCTCGAACGGGTTCACCTCGGGATCCGCTGCCAGCCTGGCCTTCACCTTGCTGGTGAGGGCCGCATCTGAGAGCTGCGACCCCGCCGTCTCCGTGCTGCGACAGGCTCCGACCGTCAGCACCGCGGCAACCACGCCGATCCACGTCATCCATGCCGTTCTTCCGCGTCGTCGATTCGTCGTCCTCACTCTCTGCTCCCTTCTCTGCTGTGCATGTCCGCGCCGACCGCGGACGAGGGTGTCTGTTGAGGTCCACCGATGCAACCGGCATGCCATGAGCCGTCCGCGCCCCCGCTGGCCGGGACCCGCCGGGGCGTGGTATGAAAGTTGCAAATCCGTCTCGGCGAATAACGCGAGTCCCCGTTCCCGACGACAGTTCGCTGTACGCCTCGCGGCCCGAGGACTCCAAGGGGGTTCACCATGCTCGCTTGGGCGCTCGTCTTCCTCATCATCGCTCTCGTCGCAGGCGCCTTCGGCTTCTTCGGCATTGCCGGCGCGGCCGCCGGAATCGCCAAGATCCTGTTCTTCGTGTTCCTGGTGCTCTTCATCCTCTCGTTCATCTTCGGCAGGCGACGGGTGTGAACCGCTCCTCGCCCCTGGTGCCGATCACTGAACCCGCCACCGGTGGAGGTCGGCACAGCGAGCCCGAGCCGACGGATCACCGTAGGGTGTCGACTCCACCCCAGCCGGAGGTTGACGGAGATCGGGAGTCGGGGAGGCCCGCGCACCTCGAAAGAGTCGCCCCGTGGGCTCGGCATCTCGCCGTGGCAGCGGTCGCCGTGGGCGCGGTCCTTCTGGCGGGGCTGCTCGCCTTCCATGGACTTGTGGACGGGGGCAGCGACGCCGACGTCGCCCGCCGGGCCCGGGCGAAGCTCGTGCCCCTGGCATAGACGGCAGCGGGCTCCCTGAGGGTGCACAGCGTCCACGGGGCGGTCCGGTTGTCCGGAGTGATGGACTCGCCGGGCCGGCTCCTCGATGCCGAGCGCCTCGCCCGGCACACCCGGGGCGTCCGGGACGTGGTCAACGACCTCACCCTCTCCGATGGCGGGGACCGTGGGGCCGCGGCCGCCGTTCCCTGAGCCGTTCCCTCGCTCCGGAGGGGACGCCCACCTCGGGATCCCCCGAGAAGCGGGGTCTGAGAACGACGCCAGCTCTCCTACTCCTCGAGCTGCGAACGCCACTCCTCCACCTGCCGCTCGGCCTCCTCCTCTCCGCGGATTCCCTCCACCCCTTCGCGCAGCAGCCACGGCACCATGAGCAGGGCCGCGACCGGATCCGCCCACCACCAACCGGCCACGGCGTTGGCCACCAGCCCCGCCAGGAGGGTGAACGAGAGGTAGGAGCACGCCAGGGTCTCCTTGGCCTCGGCCCGGAGAGCGCCGCTCCTGATCTCGCGCGCCGCCCGCAGCTTGCCCCAGGCGATCACCGGCATCACCAGCAGCGACACCGCCGCCAGGATGATCCCGACGACGCTTTCCGAGGGCTCGGCGTGCCGCCACAGGGTCGAGGAGGCCTCCACCGTCACGTAGATGGCGAGGGCCAGGAAGGTCCAGCCCACGAAGCGGTGCACCCGGCGCTCCGAGCGCTCCACCGCTTCCCGGTCCACCCCGCGTTCCTCCAGGCCGAGTCGCCGGAGCATGACCGCCGCCGCGGCGATCTCGATGACGCTGTCGAGTCCGAAGCTCACCAGCGCGATGCTGGCCGCCGACAACCCCGACCACAGGGCGACCCCGGCCTCCACCCCGTTGTAGGCCAGGGTCGCGGCCACCAGTCGGCTCGCGATCCGTCGCCAGCGCGCCACGTCGCCCCCACCTCCACCCGGGCTGTTCAGGTCTGAGGCCACAGGCTCGGTACGCTCCACCTCCCGGCTCCTCTCTCGGTCGCGGCTCCCGCTCGCAGGATACGGGGCCGCGCTCCCAACCCGCAAGCAGGGACGCCGGGCCACCTCCGGTCGTCAACAACCAGATGCAGCGTGCAGCCGGCCTCGGACGCGGGCTGTTCCGCCGAGCCGTGTCATTGGGTGAAGAAGCCGACAACATACTTGGCGGCGGTACCGACCACCACGAGGGCGAGCATGGCCTTGATCACCCGCGCGGGCACGTGCTTCTGGGCCCTCGCACCGAGATAGATGCCGGCCATTCCACCCACGCCGAACAGCGCCCCGAGCCGCCAGTCCGGCGCCACGGCCAGGTGGGGGTAGAAGGGCGCGAGCGCCTGGTAGAAGCCGACGCCGGCCACGGAGGTGACGAAGGTGCCCATCAGGGCTGCGCCGGCCACGGTGTACACGGGCAGTCGCAAGACGGACACCAAGAAGGGGGCGATGATGGCCCCGCCACCGATGCCGTAGATGCCCCCCACGACACCCACCGCGAGGCTGAGCAGCAGGACGGCCGCGGTCGGGAAGGAGAAGCGCTCGCCGTAGAACTCGTACTCGACGCGGCGCCAGCCGATGCGGCGCACCGCCACCCTCGGCAGGTCAGCCACGGCTGCCCGCCGGCGCCGGTGGTAGGAGCTCACCAGCTCCTGGAAGCGTGTCTCGGCCGCGCGCCTGCTCGCACCGGCCCGCACCCCCACCAGCAGGTCCGCGGCCATCCTGACGCCGACGTAGGCGAGGACCAGACCCACGAAGAGCTTGAAGGGGCGGGGGTCTGGCAGGTAGCGGACGCGGACGACGGCGCCCACGAGCACTCCCGGCAGGGTGCCGACGATCACCGCGCCCGTCAGCGGCCACACCATCCTCCCCTCACGCAGGTAACGGAGCACGCCGGAGGGGATCGCGATCACGTTGAAGAGCTGGTTGGTGGCACTCACCGCGGGACCCGTGAAGCCGAGCACGCTCATCTGGAAGGGCAGCAGCAGGAAGGCCCCGGACACACCGCCCATGGAGGTCACGAACGAGATGACGAACGCCACGAGCGGCGGCAGCCACGGGGACACCGTGACGCCGGAGACGGCCAGCTCCATGCCCTTCCTTCCCACGGGCCGCCCGGGCGGCGCCCCTCCCGATTATCCCCCATCCTCGCTCGCGGCTTCCTTCTCATAACGGGCGAGGCGGTTGTAGAGGGTCTTGAGGCTGATCCCGAGGGCCTCGGCGGCGCGGGTCTTGTTGCCCTCGAAGTGCTCGAGGGTGGCCAGGGTGTGACTGCGGATCACGTCGTCGAGGGGCGTCCCGACCGGTGCCTGGAGACCCGTCGTGCCGAGCCCACCCTCACCGCGGATTTCCGCCGGCAGGCAATCAGCGGTGAGCACGTCACCGGCCAGGATGAAGGCGCGCTCGACCACGTTCTTGAGCTCGCGCGCATTACCCGGCCACGCCCACCGCGCGAGCAGCTCCAGGGCCTCCGGGTCGAACTCCTTGGCGATGCCGGCCGAGCGGCTGAGACGGTGGAGAAAGTGCACCGCCAGCAGCTTGACGTCTCCCCCCCGGGCCTGCAGGGGCGGCAGCTTCACGGGGAAGACGTTGAGACGGAAGTACAGGTCCCGCCGGAGCTTGCCATCCTTCACGGCGACCTCCGGATCGCGGTTGGTGGCCGCCACGACCCGCACGTCCACCGCGATCTCGGCGCTTCCGCCCACCCGCCGGATCACCCCCGTCTCCAGCACCCGCAGCAGCTTGACCTGGAGCTCCTCCGACATCTCGGTGATCTCGTCGAGCATGAGCGTGCCGCCGTCCGCATGCTCGAACACCCCGCGGCGCCTCCGGTCGGCGCCCGTGAAGCTCCCGCGCTCGTGGCCGAAGAGCTCGCTCTCGATGAGCTGCGGGGAGACGGCGCCGCAGTTGATGGGGATGAACGCGTTCGCCGAGCGCGGGCTGAGCCGGTGGATGGTGCGGGCCACCACCTCCTTCCCGGTCCCGCTGTCGCCGATGATGAGCACGGTGGCGTTCGTCGGCGCCACCCTCTCGATGAGGTCGTACACCTGCTGCATGGGGCGAGACGTACCCACCAGCTCGCCGAAGCGCCCCAGCTCGCGGAGCTCGTGACGCAGCGAGGTCACCTCCCGGTGCAGGGCGAGGTCGCGGTGCAGGCGGGACAGGAGCGCCTTGAGCCGACCCAGGTCGAGAGGCTTGGTGAGGTAGTCGTAGGCCCCCAGACGCAACGCCTCCACCGCCGACTGCACGGTGGCGTTGGCGGTGATGAGAATGGTGTGCACCTCTGGGTGATCCTCGAGGTCCCCGAGCAGCTCCGTGCCGTCGCCGTCGGGCAGGACCAGGTCGCACAGCACCACGTCGGGCACCGCACGCCTGATCTCGGTGCGGGCTGTGGCCAGATCGTCGGCCGTACGGACGGCAAAACCCTCCCGCTCCACGAGCTCCGCGAGCGCGTTCAGGGTGTTGGGC
>Ga0315542_1001419_pt1 | contig 14942 bp, 5 predicted proteins | sample SalMarSW160120MG_FD_202541 | JGI IMG/M metagenome (GOLD analysis project Ga0315542, IMG submission 202541) | Salt marsh sediment microbial communities from the Plum Island Ecosystem LTER, Massachusetts, United States - Salt Marsh Sediment SW1601-20 ...
GTCATCCGCACCTGGCGCTGCTGCGGCACCCTCGGGGCTGCCCGCGGCACCAACCGGGCCCTCCGTCGCTCCCGCTCCTCCGCTGTTCTCGCCGAGATTCTCCAGCGCGCTCGCATCGTAGGTGCAGGTGACGATCTGCCAGGCTTCCTGCATGAGCTGCAGCAGTCGTGAGGGGTAGACGGGCTTGGGCAGCAGGGCATCGAACCCCGCCTGCCACAGTTCCGGCAGGCTGTAGTAATCCGGCTGGGAGGCCAGGACGATGCCGGCCGCCAGGTAGCCCTCCTCCGCACGCACCCGGACGGCGAAACCCAGGCCGGGATCGTCGGGCAGCTTATCGTCGACGATGACGAGCTGGAAGGGGGTGGCCGCGATCTTGGCCCGTCGCAGCAGCCGGAGCGCCTCGGCGGCCGAGCGAGCGGTCTCGCAGCGGATCCCCTCCTGAACCAGCTGCTCGCGGACCACCTCGCCCCACACGGGATTGCTGCTGCAGAGCAGCACGCGCGCACCGCCCAGGGCCACCGCCGGACGGACACGGATGCGACGGTGCGGCGCCAGCGGCAGATCCAGCTCGAACCAGAAGGTCGAGCCCCGATCCGGTTCGCTCTCGACGCCGATCTCGCCGTCCATCCGCTCCACCAGCTGGCTGCAGATGTTCAGGCCCAGACCGGCGCCGCCGTAGCGGCGGGTGGTCGAGGCATCCGCCTGCGTGAACTTCTCGAACACGCGAGGCAGCAGGACGGCCGGGATGCCGATGCCGGTGTCCCGCACCTCGAACCGGTAGCGCGCCCGCGTGCGCTCCTTGTCCACGCAGGTGACGTTGAGGTAGACGTAGCCCTGCTCCGTGAACTTGATGGCGTTGTGGACCAGGTTCACGAGGACCTGGCGGATGCGGCCGGCGTCGCCCACGACCTGCCGCGGGGCGTGCGGCTCGAAGCGCACGATCAGGTCCAGGCCCTTTTCCGCTGCGCGGTAGGCCTGCATCATGGCCACGCCCTCCACCAGCTTCAGCAGGCTGCAGGGGCACTCATCCAGGCTCACCTGCCCCGCCTCGATCCGCGAGACGTCCAGGATGTCGTCGATGATGTTCAGGAGCGTGTCGCCGCTTTCGCGGATCATGCGCACGTAGTGCTCCTGCTCGGCGGACAGATCCATGTGGAGCAGCAGCTCGCTGACGCCCAGCACCGAGTTCATCGGCGTGCGGATCTCGTGGCTCACGTTGGCCAGGAAGTCGCTCTTGGCCGCGCTGGCGGCCTCCGCCGCTTCCTTGGCGCGGCGGAGCTGCTCCTCGGTCTGCCGGATCTCCGAGATGTCGACGATGATGGCGACGGACCCGATGTAGCGTCCCTCGCCGTCGTAGAGGGGAGATGGCGAGATGATCGTGGGCAGCTGGCCTCCGCTCCGGCGCTGCCAGGTCAGCTCGTAGGAATCGCGGCTGCCCAGCCGGCGCCGGGCCATCTGCTGCGTGTGGACGGCCTTGCTCTCCTCGGTCAGGAACTCCTGCACGTGACGGCCGAGCATCTGCTCGCTCTCGTGGCCGATCATGCGCAGGAAAGGCTCGTTGATGTAGGTGAAGAGGCCGTCCTGATCGACCATGGCCAGGCCGTCGTTCATGGTCTCCATGAGCAGCTGCTGGCGGCCCTCGCTCTCGCGCAGGGCCGCTTCGGCCCGTATCCGATCCGTGATGTCCACCATGCAGACGAGCACGCGGCCCGACGCGGAGCGCGGCGAGGGGAAGCGAATCCACAGGAGCGTGTGGATCTTCTCGCCGGTCAGCGTGCGGAAGACAACCTCGCCGCGGTAGTGGATGCGCCCCTCCGCGGCGGCGATCAGCATCTCGGGGAAGGCCGCCTGCGATTCGTCGGTGAGCATCTCCTCGAAGCCCTGCATGAGATCGCCCTTGTGGTCCGCCTTGAAGAGGCGGACGGTGGCATCGTTCACGTCGAGCGTGTGGATCTTCTCCAGGGCGGTCGCCGCAAATCCCGGATTCTCGCGCAGGTAGCCGCGGAAGTCGGACACGCCCTGGTCCACCAGCTCCTGCAGGGCGCTGCGCAGCTCGCTGATCTCCAGCTCCCAGATGGAGACGGAGGCGGTCTCGAAGATGGTGCGGTACTTCTCCTCGTTCTCGCGCAGGGCCGCCTCGCTTCGCTCGCGCTGGGCGACGTCTCTGGCGACGCCCAGGACGAACCGCTGGTCCCCGGACTTCCCTGTCGAGAGGGATATCTCCATGGGGAAGGTCGTACCGTCGCTGCGCACGGCCGGCAGGACCACCACGTTGTCGATCGCCGCGCTGGGCTGACCTTCCCGGAAGTATCCGCTGATGTACTTGCGGTGACGTCCGCGGTACTCCGGCGGCATGAGCGCGTCGAGCGGCTGGCCCAGCATCTCCTCCTGCGTGCGGACGAACATCCTCTCGGCAGCCGGATTGAAGATCGTGATCAACCCGCGCTCGTCGATGCAGATGATGGCGTCGCGGCTCGCGTCGATGGCCGTGCGCAGGTAGCTCTCGCTGGCGCGCAGGGCCTCCTCGGCGCGGCAGCGGTCGGTCATGTCAATGCAGACGGAGAGAATCTGCGTGTCGCCGCCGCCCTCCGGGACGAGGGTCCGCTTGTAGATCTGGTTCCAGCGATGCCGTCCCCTGCCGTCGATGATCTCCTCGAGCGCGTGCGACACGCTGCCGCCCTTGGCCAGCAGCTCGTGATCCTCGTGGAGATACTGCTCGGCCTGCCAGCGTTCCGGGTGGACCTCCAGGAGGTTGCGCCCCTCCAGCTCATCCACGGTCAGACCGTAGAAGTCCGCCACGGCCTGGTTGGCCAGGGTGATGCGTCCTTCCCGGTCCCGGGTGAAGACATAGTGCGGGATCAGATCGATGACGGCTCGCAGGTAGCTCTTCTCGGCCGCCTGACTCCGCTCGCGATGGGCCCGCAGGAGGTCCCAGCAGACCGCGGCCGTGGCCAGCAGGTAGGCCGCCCAGAGCAGGAGTCCCGCCGCCGGAGCACCGCCCAGCGGATGCCCCGGCGTCAGGGCCAGGTAGAGCTGAGCCGCCGCGCGGGGCAGCAGGCTCAACGTGACGGCCGAGGCCAGCAGGCTCGGCTCGCGCTCCTTGAGTCGGGGCAGGAAGACCGTCCCGGCGAGGGCCAGCGGCACCAGCGTCAGGAGCATACCGAGGCGCAGCTGGCCGATGACCGCGGCCGAGGGCGCCGAGGCGAGCCGTTCGGCTGCCTCCCGCTCACCCAGCCAGGCGGCCAGCAGGATGCCGGCAGCCAGCAGGGAGAGCAGGGCGGCATCGCGTCGCAGGCGGCAAGCGCCCCCGAGAGCCAGCCAGCTCAATCCTACCAGCAGGATCGACGCGGCGGCCAGGCGCAGCGTCATCTCCACCAGCCCCGCGGTGACCGCAACCCCGGAGCCCAGCGCTCCGCCGCCCTCAACCGCCCCTGGATGCAAGCGCACCATGTCGGGCAGGGCCGTCAGCATGAGCAGCCAGCCCAGCAGCAGCACGCTGCTCTTGCGCTGCAGGTGGAAGTGGGCGAGCGACAGGTAGAAGAGCAGGGCCGCGGTGATCAGCAGGTGCGCGTCGATCCGCCAGGTCAGCCCGCCGGCGAGCTGGACGGCGCCGGTGCCGAAGGACCGGCCTCCTCCGGGCAGGATGGCCAGCAACAGCGGCAGCAAGCACGCGCCGATGGCCGCGGCCAGCCAGCCGTGCGGCAACCGATACTTCCGGAGCTTGCTTCCGCCCATGGCCTTCCCTAGTTGATCCAGCGGCGCAGGATTGATCCGAGAGCTTCCTTGGTGATGGGTTTGCTGATGTAGTCGTCCATGCCCGCCGCCAGGCAACGCTCGCGGTCGCCCGACATGGCGTTGGCAGTCAGGGCGATGATCGGGATCCGCTCGCTGCCGCGCTCGCGTTCCCGGATGCGCGACGTCACCTCGTAGCCGTCCAGCTCGGGCATCTGGCAATCCATCAGCACCAGGTTGTAGCGCCCGCTCTGCAGCATGTGCAGCGCCTCGCGGCCGTTCGGCGCCACGTCGATGTGGAAGCCCATCTTCCTGAGCATGAGCGCGGCGACCTTCTGGTTGAAGATGTTGTCCTCGGCCAGCAGGATGCGCGCCTGCCGGGGGCGTTCCTTCCGGCTGGCGCGGCTGCTCAGGTAGGTCCGATTCTCGAGCTGGGCCCGTGCCGTCCGCCGGACCGTCTCCGGATCCGGCCGCGGCAGCGTCAGCTCGAACCAGAAGCTGGAGCCCTCGCCGGACGTGCTCTCCAGGCCGATGCGCCCGCCCATGAGCTGGACCAGCTGGCGGCAGATGGCCAGCCCCAGACCGGAGCCGCCGTGCTTGCGGGAAGTTGAGGTGTCGCCCTGGGTGAACCTCTCGAAGACGAACGGCTGCTTCTCCGCGGGGATGCCGATGCCCGTGTCGCTGACGGTGAAGCGCAGTCCGACCTGCTCCCGCTGCTTGTGCAGGCAATCGACCCGGATCCGCACCTGACCGCGGTCGGTGAACTTGATGGCGTTGTTGACCAGGTTGATCAGGATCTGGCGGATGCGCGTCAGGTCGCCGATCACCCAGCGCGGGGCGTCGGCGGAGTAATCGAGTCCCAGCTCGAGGCCCTTCTCGCCCACCAGCAGCACGAGGGGCTGCAGGATCTCGAGGATCATCCGCCGCGTGTTGAAGGGGATCGGCTCGAGCACGAGCTGACCCGCCTCGATCTTCGCGAAGTCCAGCACGTCGTTGATGGTCGCCATCAGCATCTCGCCGGAGCGCAGGATCATCTCCACGTGGCTGCGGTGCTCCGCGGACAGGTCCGCATCCCGCAGCAGCCCCGCCATGCCGATGATGCTGTTCATGGGGGTGCGGATCTCGTGGCTCATGTTGGCCAGGAACTCGCTCTTGGCGCGATTGGAGGCCTCGGCGGCCTCCTTGGCCCGGAAGAGGGCTTCCTCGGCGCACTTGCGATCGGTGATGTCGCGCACCGACTCGATGGCGCCCACCACGCGGCCCTCGCCGTCCCGCAGGGGCGAGGCGATGGACCAGATGTGGGCCCCCTCGCCGTCCCGCAGGCCGGAGGCGTGCACCTCGGCGAAGATGGCGTCGCCCCGGGTCTGCACGAAGTCGTACTTGCTTTCCAGCGCGGCATCGGGCCCCCAGACCAGGTCGATCAGCAGGGGGCGTTCCTCGCCGTAGAAGGGCCGCCCGCAGGCCCGGCCGTCGCGGCCGAGTATCTGCTCTTTGGCGACCCCGGTCATCTCCTCCATGGCGCGATTCCAGGCGACCACCTTGCGGTTGCGGTCCAGGACGAGCGTCGCGTCGGGCAGGAACTCGATGACCTGCTGCAGGTGCCGGTACGTGCGGCGGAACTGCGCCTCGGAGGCCTGGCGCGCCCGCGCCAGGCTGATGATCTCGGCCACGGATCCCAGCAGGGCGACGTCGTCGTCGTCCCAGGCCTTCTCCTCGCGCAGCGACTCGAAGCCGAGGAAGCCCGGCTCGGGACCGGTCAGGGGCACCACCAGCAGGGAGCGGATGCCCAGCGCGGTCCAGCGTTCCTTTTCGGCGGCCGCCTCCGCCGGCAGGTTGGCCAGGCGGGAGACGATCAGGGGCTCGGCCTGCCGGAGCCGGGGCAGCACCCAGGGCCAGAGGGACGTCGGCGCCTCCTGGATGGTCGCCCGGATGGACTCGACCCCCTCGGCGCACCACTCGTGGGTGTTGGTCAGGCTCCGGCCGTCCTCGGAGATCTGAAAGACGTAGCAGCGGTCGATGCCGGCGAACTCCCCCAGGATGCCCAGGGCGTGATCGATGCTCGCGTCGACCTCCTCGAAGGCAGTGTCGACAAAGCCGGTGCTGACGCTGGTGACGAGCTGCTCGATGGCCAGGCGCCGCTTCAGGTTCTGGGCCGCCAGCTGGCGCTCGGTCACGTCGAGGGTGAACTCGAGGATCCCGACGATCTCGCCCGCCTCGTCGCGGACCGGGCAGGCCCGGATTTCCCAGATCCGCTTGTCGGGGGTTCTCATCTCCGCGCTGCAGGGTTCGCCCGCCTCGCGTGCGGCCATCACCGGGCAGTCCGGACAGGGATCCTCGCGCCGGCCCCAGAGCTGGAAGCAATGGCGGCCCAGCATCTCCTCCTTGCTCCGGCCGAGCGAGTCAGCCGCGGCCTGGTTCACCCAGCGCAAGCGCATGTCGTTGTCGTGCATGGCCATCAGGTGCAGCACGTTCTCGAGGATGAGATTCTTTTCCTCCAGGTTCCTCTCGAGCGCGGAACGGACCTGCACACGGTCGCTGATGTCCCGGGCCACCGCGAAGAGGATCTCTTGACCCTCGAACTCCACGTGGTTGGCCGAGATTTCCACGGGGAACTGGCTGCCGTCCTTGCGGCGATGCCGGCTCTCGAGCGTGGCGTGACCCTGGCGCTTGATCTCCTGCCACCACTCTTGCCAGCGCTGCGGCTTCACCACGACGTCCACGTCGAACACGCCGAGCCGGAGCAGCTCCTCCCGCGTGTAGCCCAGGCCGCGGCAGGCGGCCTCGTTCGCGTACTGGTAGCGGCCGTCCGGCCCCACCCAGAAATGGGCGTCCGCGGCGAGATCGAGAGCGTGCCGGATCATGCGGGGATCGCAAGCGGCGGAGTCCTTCGTCTCCAGCAGAGCGTCCGTTCGTCGGGTCATGGCGCCTCCGCCCTTGCAGGCCGTGACGCCGTGCTCCCGCCCTCCGGATCGACCGCAGGAAGCGGACGCCACGGGGGCCAGGGACCCCGTGGTCCTTGGCGTCCCGTGGTATATCGGCCGTTCTGGGAAGCGCTTAACCGCCGGAAGGATCCGCCAGGCGGCCCAGGAAGAGAACGCCGCCGCTGCGCAGATCGCGGATCAGGAAGAGGAAGGGATGATCGGCCTGGAATACGGCGGTTGGGCTTAGCGAGGTCCGCTTCATGAGCACGCCGGTGGCCGCGGCCGCCTCGGTGCCCTCCTCGTAGACGTCCACGTAGGCCTCGTGGACCACCTCGCTGATCCAGATGGGCCCCCCGCTGGCGACCATGCCGGTGAAGTCGGCCCGGCTGGTGAAGGCCAGGCCCATGCCCATGGCCTGCAAGGTCTTGCCGAGATTGAGGTGAGAGCGCAGGCGGAACTTGGGCAGGGTGACCAGCACGGATCGCTCCTGCAGCGCGGCCAGCCAGCCCTCCAGGTCCGCGGGCGTGAGCTTCCGCTCCAGGGCGGGCAGACCGTCCTTCTCCTGCGGCAGCAGGATCACCATGGACAGGTCGCCGCCGGCGTAGGGCAGCTCCAGCAGCGCCAGGTCCGGGAGCAGGGCGTAGCCGAACTCGCCCTTCTGCTCCATGAGCTGCGCCTCGACGCTCCGGTCGGACCCGGTGAAGAAAGGGCCGGGCCGGGTGGCCTTGGCCGGGAAGGCCCGCTGCCAGTCACCCAGGAAGTAGATGGCGTTGGTCAGGACGAGCTCGGTGTCGCGATCGAGCATGCCCTGGGGGATCAGCTCGGGGATCTTCCGGGCCGTCTGATCAGCGACCCAGGCATTGATGATCTGCCGGGATCCCTCCGCGTCGCTCCCGTAGTTCAGCTCCCGGGCCTCCGCGCCGTAGTCCCGCCGCGTCATCTCCACGAAGGAGGGCACCAGCTCGAGGCCCTTCCGGGGCCAGAGCCGGTCGGCAATGCGCAGCACGTAGGACTTGCCCGGCGCTCCCTGGTCCTCCCGCCGCGCTCGCTCGGTGGAAGGCTCCGCACCGGTGTTAAGGGATTCCAGCCAGTGCGCCCAGACCGCGGGCAGGCGCTGCTGATCGTACGGGATGTGCAGGACCTCCTCCATCTGCCCGGCGGTCTGCCCGCGCGCACCACCCCAGGTCATGGCCAGGGCGGCGCTGATGCTGAAGGGCGAAAGGAAAAGGTTGCCCGGCTCGCCGGCCAGCTTGCGGTAGAGATCGCAGGCGAAGGCGTTGTTGCCGGCGGCGACCGCGGCGACCTCGGCCGCGGCGGCCGCACTCATCCCGGCCGCATCCGTGCCGGTCGTGCCGGGAGCAGCGGCATCCGCCGGTTTCGCGGTCCCGGCCAGCACGTCCTTCAGCAGGACGTCGGGCTGGCCCAGCGCCGGGCCGGCGACGAGCAGGATCAGGGCGGCCAGGACCAGCACGGGCAGCGCCAGGCTGAGCGCGAGCGGGACGATCGGGAGCGGGACGACAGGGAGCGGAACGAGTGGCGGGGCGGAGCGTTGCAAGGCCTGGCATCGGCACTTGGAATTCATGGCTCGTCCTCCGGGGCCGGAGTGGCTGGCTGCGGACCCGGAAGCCGTCCGGTCGGTCCGGGTCCGCCTCTCCTGCCGCCCGCCGTTGACGCCGTCCACCGGAGGCCGGCCGCAGGGCGACAGGAACGCGGCGGGCGGTCGAGGGTTCGCCCGCCGCGCGTCGTCATGCTACCAGACGCCGCCGCCGGAGGTTCCGTTTACCTGGCTGGCAGCGCGTATTCACCTCCTGCGCGGGGCACCCGGCTTGCAGGAGCCGGCCCGCGGATCTCCGACCCCTGCGGGGGATTCCCGCCCCGGGCGCAGCCCACCGGCGGGATCGCGGCGGCGGAGGCGGGGCCAGGCGCCGGCCGGCGGCGGCGCGGCGCAGCACCCCGGGATGTGGAGCGCAGGGTCAGGCGAGAGGGGCGCCATGCAAAGCGAACCCGACCGCGGCCCGGGCGCCGGACCCGGCCTCCCCGCCGCGACGGAGCCGGCAGCGGGCGCGGGCGCTCGAACCACTCGATCCCACCTTGTCAGGCGCGGCCGGGTGGTGTAAGAGAGCCAGGTGCCCTCGGCCAGCCCTGAAAGGATCCATCATGACATGCACGCGGCCCTCGCCGCCCCTGCGGGCGGTCCTGCTCGCCGGCCTGCCCGCCATTCTGCTGCTGACCGTCTCCGCGTCCGGTCAGGAATTCCCGCTGTCCGACCCGCCCGGTCATGCCGCTGCACCGGACACGGGCCTGGCCCTGACCCCGGCGGACACGGCAATGGCCTTCCCGCCGCCCGATTCCAGCCTGGCCTTTCCCCCGCCGGACACGGGCCCGGCCCTGGCCCCGCCCGACAGCGAGGTGGTGCTCGACTTCGTGAACGTGGACAGCCTGCTGCTGTCGGGCACGGGACTGCTGCTGGCCTTCGAGGACACGATCCCGTTCGCCGAGGGGACCCTCGACACGATCCTGGTGGGGGCGCCGCGCATGAAGGTGAGCGAGGTGGTGCGCCGCATCGGTGAGCGCATGGCCCGCGACCGGGCCCGCCTGCGGGATCATTCCTACACCGGAAGCACGCGCGTCGTGGCCCGTTACCCGGAGCATCCGGGCAAACCTCGCCGCTGGGATACCTACGAATCGGTGACGCGCGAGCGGCTGGGCCGCGATTACACCTACCAGACCGCGAGGGTCTGGCAGCGCGAGCGCAAGTACGAGGGCGACGAGCTGGAGGAGGAGAAGATCGACGACGAGGTCGAGATGGACTGGGGCCAGGTGAGCGACGCGGTGACCGGGGCGGTTCCCTTCGCCCTGCAATCGAGCGACGCTTACGACTACGCGATCCTCGACCGCCGGCTGGTGGGCGACCACGTGGTCTACAAGATCCACTTCGCGCCCCGGAGCAGCTTTCAGGCCCTGCCCAGCGGCACCGTCTGGGTCGATTTCAGCGACTTCGTCATCCGCCGCATCGAGGCCGAGCTGACCGGCGCCGTGCCCATGCCGATCTTCCTGAAGTCGATCCCCGTCTTCAAAGTGCGCCGCGAGCAGAAGGGCGAGCACTGGGTCGTGGCCGATCTCTACGCCCGGGTGCTGCTGCGCGACCTGCCGTTGCTGAAGATCCCCACCGACCTGGAGCTGTACTACCGCACCAGCCGGCACGTGATCGACGGCGTTCGCTACCCGGACGACGGCCCGAACGGGGAGGTGGCGCCGTGAGCCGCTGCCTGCGCCCATCCCGCGTGGTCTTCCCGCTTCTGGCGTTCGCCGCCCTGCTCTGTTGGCTTTCCGCGACCTCCTCGACCGTGGCGCAGACCGCTGCGCTCGCCGATACGGGCCAGGCGCCGGCCGACACGAACGCGGCCGCGATCGATACGGTTGCGATCCCGCCCGACACGAGCGCCGCCGCGCCCGACACCTCGACCGCTCCCCCGAGCGCTCCCGCTCCGAGCGACACCTCGACCGCCCCGCGGACCTTCGAGGAGCTGCGCAGGCGCTGGCTCTACGAGGGGGTGGCCCCGCCCGACACCGGAGCCTGGATCACGCCCGAGGCGGCGCAGGACTCGCTGGACTCCTTCTGGCGCGGTCTGGACCAGAGCTGGCTGGCCCCCATGCCGGGTGAGCTGCGCAGCTCCGGCCTGGCGGTCTCGCAGCTCGACTCGCTCACGCGCGTGGGCAATCGCGCGGTGCTGAAGCTGCGTCGCGGGGGCTTCGTGAAGTTCACGTACCTGCCCCTGGCCCGCCTGACCTTCAACCGCGTCGAAGGCTTCCGGCCCGGCGCGGCCGTGAAGATGCGCGTCATGGGCCTGCACCGCCCCGAGCTGGTGGTGGGCGCGGGCTACGGCTTCTCCAGCAAGAAGCCCGTCTACGACGCGACCTGCGAGCTGCCGCTCCTGGTGGCGCATCCGCTGGACAGCGACGGCCTGCCGAGCGGCCCTTCCTGGACCTGGCTCGGTCTCGAGCTGGAGGGCGGGCGGACCACCCGGAGGTTCGGCGGCGATGACCGCGGCATCCGCGGCCTGACGGCCCTGATCTACGGGGCGGATCCCAACCAGTACTACACGCGCAAGGGAGGCTCGGCCACGCTGCAGGTGCGCCCGCGACGCTGGCTGGAGCTGCGCCTGCGCGCCCTGCGTGTGGATCACGCCCCGCTGGACCGGGTCACCACCTGGACCCTGGCCGAGGAGAGGCGGGACGACGTGCCGCCGAACCTGCGCATCGAGGGGCTCGAGAGCCGCGGCCTGGCCGCCGGAATGTCCGCCCGCTGGCGCCGCTGGCGCATGGAGGGAACGCTGAGCTGGCACCGCATCGACGGCGGCGGATTCTTGACCCGGCAGCCCGGCTCCCCGGACGAGCTGGACCTGCGGCGCCTGGATCTCGGGCTGCACGGCACGGTGATCGACGGCTGGGGCGACGAGTTCGTCCTGCGCGGCCACTGGCTCGCGAACGACCGCCAGGCTCCGCTGGAGTGGAAGGGCTGGCTGGGCGACTACGGCACCCTGCGCGGTTTCCCGGCGGGCGCGCTGGTGGGAGACCAGGCCGGCTGGGCCTCCCTGGACATGCGCTGGGACTTCGACCTCTGGCGCAGCCTGCGGGTGCCCGTGCTCGGCAAGCTGGGCCTGCAGCCCCTGAGCTTCGTGGAGTACGGCCGCGCCATCGCCCTGGACGGCCCGCTGCCCGCGGCCGGCGAGGACGGCTGGCGCGCCGACGCCGGCCTCGGCTTCGGCAAGCTGCTGGGCTTCCCGGGCCACCGCGGCAACCTGCGCCTGTACGCCGCGCGCCCCGTCCTCCACGGCAGCAAGTACGATGACTGGCGCTTCATCCTGGCCTTCGAGAACTGAGAGCACCGAAGGCACCGAGAGCGCCCAGCTGGACCAGCACGAGCCTGACATTGACAGCGCGGCCGCCTTCTGGCATCCTGGATGTCTCGCGGGGCGCGAACCGGGGCGCCTCCACCTCCCGTAGTCTTCTGCCCACACGACAGCCGGAGCCTGTCCGCCTCGCGCGCCGAACGTGCGCGCTGTGAGCTGCGCGCTCCCGCTGTCCCCTGGAACCGAGACGAGACTCGCCCGCAACCGGGAGATCCTGCTCCCCACCGCAGGTGGTGCACCATGGCGAATGGCGAGACCGGGATGGAACGCGCCGCGCCCCGCTGGCAGGCTCCGGTCGATCCGGACCAGTTCGCGCTCGCCCAGCTGGCGGTCCAGATCGAGAGCTACACCGAGGCCGAGGCGCGCCTGCTGGCCCTGATCGAGGGTGACGGCCCGCCGGCCCTCGGCAACAAGCCGGCTGGTCCCGCCGTCCGTCGCGAGGGGATCGCCCAGGTGCCGGTGCCCTTCCCGGTCGGGCCGGTGCCGACGCTCCGGGACGCCTGCCTGCTCCTGGCCGAGGCCCTCTACATGTCCGGCCGCTACGAGGATTGCCTGGCCCACTGCGGCCGGGCCGTCGAGAGCGGGGCCCTGCCGCCCGACGAGCCCTACGCCGAGCTGCTGCGCGGCTGGATCCTCGAGCGCCACCAGCAGATCCGCCCGGCCCTGGAGATCGTCAACCAGCACCTGCGGGGCCGGACCGGCCGCCTGCCGGGCAGCCTTGAGGCCTGCTTCCTCCACCTGCGGGGCCACTGCGAGACCTTCCTCGGCCAGGTCCACCGCGCCCGCCGCGATCTGCGCGACGCGGTGGCCCTCTACCGCCAGGCCGGCCAGTCCATCGGCGAGGCCGAGACCCTCAACGCGCTCGGCGCCCTGGAGTACGTCGCCGGCAGGCTGCCGGTGGCCGTGGCGATCCTGCGCGAGGCCATGCACCTGAACGAGCGGCTCGGCACCCGCTTCCGGCGGGCCAAGAGCGTGCACATGCTGGCCATCGCCACCTACAAGAGCGGCCGTCCCGCCGAGGCGCTGCCCCTCTTCGACGAGGCTCGCGCCGTCCAGGAGCAGCGCCGCTGTCCCCAGATCCGGCTCAACATCGACCTGGGCCGCGCCAAGGCCCTGCTCATGCTCGGCCGAGCCGACGAGGCGCGGGCGACGGCCACCAGGGTGCTGGGGCGGGCGGTGGCGGGACGCTTTCCGCGGGAAGAGGAGCTGGCCCTCGAATGCCTGGGCGACGCGGCGCTCCTGCAAAACCGCCTGGCCGCGGTCCGGCGCTACCACGAGCGGGCCCTGGCGGTGGCCCGCAGCCTGGGGCATCCGCGGGACCTGGTGGCCGGCCTGGAGCGGCGGCTGGGGGAGCTGGCCCTGGCCGAGGAGGACGCCTGCAGCGCGGTCCCGCTGCTGCGCCGGGCGGTGCGCCACGCCGGTGCCTGCCACGAGAAGTACGAGGAGATCGTCGCCGGACGCCTGCTCGCGGTCGCCTGCCGCCAGCTCGGCCAGTGGAGCCGCGCCTACAGCGCCTGCCGCCGGGCCCTGACCCGCGCCCGCGAGTTCGGCGCCGATCTGGAGCTGGCCCGCTGCCGTCTGGAGGCTGCCCGCATCCGCCTCGGCTGGTGGCGCCGGCTGCAGGCCGGCCAGCCGGCCTCGCCGCCCAGCCCCGAGGAGCAGGCCGTGTTCGGTCGCAGCCATCTGGAGATGGCCTGGAGCTACGCGGTCGAGGCCTTCCACGGCTTTGCCGACCTCGCCTGGGCCGAGGGCTGCCAGGCCTGTACCGAGCTGATGGATCAGCTCCGAGCCGAGTCCCGCACCCCGCTGGGCTGGCCGCGCTCCCAGGCGCGGCTGCTCCCGGCCCGGCCCCCATCAGCGGCGAGCGTCACCCCGCTGGACTCGGCCTCCCGGGCGGCCGATTCGGCCGGCCCGGCCTTGGCCCCCGGGACGGCGCCTGCCCACGGTATCGTCTGCGTGGCCAGCTCGCCCGCCATGCGCCGCGTGCTGGGCCTGGTGCAGGTCGCGGCCACGAGCGCCGAGCCGGTGCTGATCCGCGGCGAGACCGGCACGGGCAAGGAACTCATGGCCCGGCTCGTCCACGCCGGCGGCCCGCGCGGGGCGGGTCCGTTCGTGCCGGTCAACTGCGGGGCGATCCCCGAGACGCTGTTCGAGCGCGAGTTCTTCGGCCACCGCAAGGGCGCGTTCACGGGCGCGGAAAGCGACCGGCCGGGGCTGGTGGAGCTGGCCGAGGGGGGAACGCTCCTGCTGGACGAGATCGGCGACCTGCCCCTCTACCTGCAGGTCAAGCTGCTGCGGCTCCTGCAGGAGGGCACCTTCCGCCGCCTCGGCGATCCCGCCGAGCGCCACGCCGACCTGCGGGTGATCGCGGCCAGCAACGCCGACTTGCCCCAGCTGATCGCCGGGCGCCGCTTCCGCCAGGATCTCTACTACCGGCTGGCGGTCCTGGAGATCGAGCTACCGCCTCTGCGCGACCGCGCCGAGGACATCATGCCCCTGGTGGCCCACTTCCTCGCCCGCGCGATGGGGCCCGACCTGCGCCCTGTGGATCTCTTCGCCCCCGAGGTGCTCGAGGCCATGCGCCGCTACCCCTGGCCCGGCAACGTGCGCGAGCTGGAGGCCATGGTGCGGCGCCTCGCGCTCCTGGCCGGTCACGCGGGCCGCGCCACGCCCGAGATGCTCTCGCCCGCCGTGGCCCGCTGGCTCGACCGCCCCTCCGGCGTCCGCGGCGCCCTCAACCTCACCCGCCACCTCGAGCAGGCCGAGCGCGACCGCATCGTCCAGGCCCTCACCCACTGCGAGGGCAACCGCACCGAGGCCGCCCGCGCCCTCGGCATCTCCCGCAACACCCTCTACAAGAAGATGGAACGCCTGGGCATCCGTATCCCCCCCTGATCGCCCATTCGGCCGCCAGGCCCCGCAAACACCCGCATTCCTTGACGTTTTCCCGCATACCCGCTATATTCAGCCTCCGCTCAAGCCGCGGCCCCACCCGCCGATCTCATCCCTCTGCGGCCCCGGCCCGAGCCCCACATCGCGAATACGACCAGGCTCCTCGGTAGCTCAATGGTAGAGCATGCGGCTGTTAACCGCAGGGTTGTAGGTTCGAGTCCTACCCGGGGAGCCAACGTCTTTATAACTAATTGTTAATACACAAATTACGTCGATACTGGTTGTTATGTCTCTGGTGTCGTCCGTCCTCCAGGAGCCTCCGGCCACCTCGAATTATCCTTGAAATATCAGTTGTCGATACAGAATTTTCAAGGTAGTATGGATGCATGATTGAACGCACCAAACACCTGAAGTTGCTGTCCGGCTTGCTTTCTCGCCACAAGGTGGTCGGGATTGTCGGTGCGCGGCAGGTGGGCAAGACCAC
>Ga0315542_1001422_pt1 | contig 14920 bp, 10 predicted proteins | sample SalMarSW160120MG_FD_202541 | JGI IMG/M metagenome (GOLD analysis project Ga0315542, IMG submission 202541) | Salt marsh sediment microbial communities from the Plum Island Ecosystem LTER, Massachusetts, United States - Salt Marsh Sediment SW1601-20 ...
CCCCGTATTCGCCCCTCGCCCTTTTTGTCAGTGCATCAACATCCTTTTTATTGGTGTAAAGCGTTACCTGAACCTTATCCAGGATATTTGAAAAATCCTGGTGGAACTTGGCATGGAGGACAACACCGATATGCTTGAGGGAAAAACCCTTTTCCATGGCCGCCTTGCTGACCCGTATCCAGGAGATATCACGCTGTCCGATATGCATGACATACTGGATATAATTGGTCAGATGATGAATCTGCCGTTCAATGATCGGCTCAAAATCGGGCTGGAACTCACGGCCTGCAATCTGGACATAAATACCCAGGGGGAAGGCTTCTCCCTCCTTCAGTTCGCTGACATCCGGACCGATGAGTTCTATCTTCCCGTCTTCGATTTCGTTCATCTCAGCCATCTTGACCAGTTCCGTGCACTGGGCCTTGCCCCCACCTGTCTGGCAGTGGAGATCTGCTCCCCTGACCCGCTCGCCCTCAAAGGCCGGGCCAAAGGCCATCGGAATATCGATCTCAGAGACCGTAACCTTCAGGCCCCTGACCTCAACAGACCTCTGGCACATCTCTTCATGGGGCACATTGGCCACAACGTGCTCGTAGGTGCAGATACCGGTGGGTAGGATCTCGGGAATGTCGGTGTCCGCCAAGGTCGGAAAACCCCAGTTGACGCATCCCGCGGCTGCAACGGCCCATTCCGTACCGATGTCACCTAAGGCATTGACAAACGCGAAGATCCGATCCTTATTGTACAAGAGCATCTTCTTGTGATCACCTGGCTGGACACCACCAAAGGCCATTGCCGCCCTGTTTGCAAACCCCAGCGCGAATATGGCGGATGATATATCGGGGCCGAAGGGAACGATTCGGGTATTCCATCCGATCTGCATCCCGGCTTCCAAGCATTGTTCAATCACTGTCACCCCGTTATGGTTTGCGGCGCAGAAGATATAGAGACTCTTCTTCTGGTAATCTTCAACGATCATCTTTGCGATCTCCGCATTGGGCGCCGCCCCCACCACCGCTGCAAAACCCGGGGCCGAGCCGTCGACAAACTCCACCCCGCGTTTCCGTAAGATGGTGTCATCGGCAGGACCCACCCAGAGCTTGCCTGCTTCAATATCCGGATCTTCCTGTGGGATATAAAAATCAGGCTCCTTAAATATCCTTATGGCCTCGCTGACCTCATAGGCAAAGAGGGCTGCCATACCGGCGTCCAGCAGGGGGCCGAGGTATGGAAGATAGTTTTTCCCCTTTATGTGCGGCGGAAGCAGACCCCGGGCAAATTCCATCGGTTTCTTTAAGTCTTCCAGGGTCTCACACTTCATGCCGGTCAAAGAATAGATGACCGGAAGGTAGTATGCGGTATTGGGAAATCCGATCTTTGAACTGGCATCATTGCTCTCAAGGGCGTTTCTCAACTCTCCCTCAACCTGTGAAATAACTTTATAGCCACCCTGAATGGCTGCAAATGCTACTAACTTTGACATATTTTCCTCCTTCGTTGAGGATTTATTTTAATCCTTAAAAATTACTATCGAATCAGTATGAATAGCTGGCATGTTGTGAAATCACGCCTCAAGGGCCTGTCGATCGGCCATGTCCATAAGGACCCTCTCCCTGGCCCTGTCTATGCCAAGCGCCTTACGCTTTTTATCGATATGGGCAATCATCATATGTGCATGTTTAATGGGATCCGCTTCCACATCCCACATGCCCCCATACATTTTTTCAAAATCCTTGCTAATGTAATCGTGGAACACCGGAGCGCCGCTTGTGGGCAGCATATAACCGAATACCGTATAGACACCTGAAGTCACAAAATAATGCCCAATACTGATGGCCTTCTCACTCATCCATTCCGGTGCGGAGCCGGCTGCAGGAAGATCACTGATATCATTCCCCAGACCCCCGGCCTTAACCATTTCCGTTGCGGCTAAGAGTATCCGACTGTTATCGACACAGGAACCGAGATGGAGGACAGGGGCTATGCCAACAGTCTCACAGACCTCGGCAAGACCCGGTCCTGCGTATACCCCGGCGCTCTCCGGCGAGAGGAGTCCGTCCATTGCGCAGGCAATGGCGGTGCATCCCGTTGTGAGAACAAGCACATCGTTCTTAATCAGCTCTTTGCAGATTGTTAAATGCTCGTAGTTATGCCTTGTCCTGGCATTATTACAGCCCACAACTCCGGCAACACCGCGAATACGACCATTGATAACATTGTCGTTCAGTGTATAATACGATCCCCTGAAGGCCCCGCCAAGATGATACTCAATGGACTCAACGCCGAATCCTGCAACTTGCATGGATTTGTGCTGGGGGATCATGACCTCTGCTCCACGGTTTTGAAAATTGTCGATGGCCATTTTCACGATCCGCCTGGCATCTTCCAGGGCATGGTGCTCGTCAAATTCAATGTGGATGACGTTGTCCTGCTCCATCTTGGCTATTGGGTGTGTGGTAATCAGCTTGGTGTGGAAACACTTTGCCACGTTTGCGAGGTTCTGCATGACGCACTGGATATCTACCACCATGGCATCACAGGCGCCGGTGATGATGGCGAGTTCCTGCTGGAGAAAGGTTCCCGCTAAGGGGACGCCATGACGCTGAAGCATCTCATTGGCGGTACAGCATATGCCGCCCAACTGAATCCCTTTGGCGCCTTTTGATTTCGCGTAATCGATCATTTCCTGGGTATCGGCCACGGCCACAATGATCTCGGACAGGACAGGCTCATGACCATGAATAATGATATTCACATGATCTTCCTTCATGATGCCCAGATTGGCCTCGGACTGGATGGGAGATGGGGTCCCAAAGAGGATATCCTGTAGGTCGGTCGCTAACATGGAACCGCCCCAGCCGTCGCCGATAGCGCACCTTGTCCCCTGCTTCATCAGGTTCTTGTAATCCTGGTCAACACCGATGTGGGTCCGGTGCATAATCTCAACGATCTCCCGATCTATATTTCTCGGAAGTACACCCTGTTTTTTCCACAGCTCATATCTCGCTTCAGGGGCCCTCTTGAGGTACAGGAGCTCTCCTTCAGGTTTACCCCACTCCTTCAATGCGGTTTCACCCACCTCAAGCGCTATTTCATCCAAGTCGCGGTCAACCTCTTCGCCGTCCACCTCCACAGTGGTAGCAACACCGAGGGCCTTGGCCACGGCGATCAGCTTTACCGTATCTTTAATCTGGTATGCGTCGGTCTCTTTTCTTGCCGCCGACAGGAACACCTCGGCCACGGAGCGTCCATGATCGGAGTGGGCTGCCGCGCCTCCGGCTATCATCCGGATAAAGTTCCTTGCCGCGATGGTATTTGCAGTAGCGCCGCACATCCCCTTTCTTTCGTCTTCGCCTTCAATACCCCCCTTTGGAAGGGGGAGACGGCAGGGCCCCATCGCACAGTTTTTACAGCATGTCCCCTGAATTCCGATATTACAGGGTTTCATCGTAAGGTTCCTGTCAAAGATTGTCTCCACGCCCAATTCTGTTGCCCTTGCTATCATTTCCTGGGATGCAACATCAACTGAGGCCTCAACCGGATCAACAACCTTCTTCTTCTTTTCCAGTTTTACTACCTTTTTTTTCTCATCTGCCATTAGAGGTTCCTCCTCATGATTATAGATAAAGATTTTCGATTTGTTTCCGCTAAACTATCTCTGTAAATTCAGACCGCTTTCACGGACAGCCAAGCGATATTGATCAATAGATATTCCGTTTGTGTATCCAGTTCAATTCTTCCAACATTTTTTCCAACTGGGTCTTCTGCACCTTTGCAGCGGTCATAGGAACTTCCTCAACCTCTTCTGAGGCCATCCGTGCAATGCGCTCTTCCTGCTCTTTTGCCCGTTGTTCCCTTATCCCTTCTTCCTCGGCCTCTCTCTTAGCCACTTCTTCCGCTTTCGCCTTGACCTCCGCTTCTGCCTTGGCCTTGGCCTCTGCTTCTGCTTTAGCCTTGGCCTCTGCTTCTGCCTTTTCTTTTGCCTCTGCCTCGGCCTTTGCTTTGGCTTCCGCCTCTACCTTGGCCTTGGCCTCTTCTTCAGCCTTTGCCTTCGCTTCGGTCTCCTTATCCACTTCCGGTTTGGCGTCCTTTTCAGGCTCGGCCTTTACTTCCGCTTTCTTTTCTTTCCCAGGAGCCGCCACAGGTTTTTCTTTCGGTTTCTCAGCCGCCTCTTTCTTCGGTGCAGCCGGCTTTTCCTTGGGAGCAGCTTCAGCCTCTCCAAAATCAAGGTCAGGATCAGGTGAGATAGACATGAGATCTGCCTCTTCAAGCTCCAGTCTCTTGGAGATCTCCTCGACATCGCTTGCAACACCGCCATTGATCATCAGATCAATAAATGACTTTGTCAGACGCACGCTTTCTGGATGTCTTAAAATAAGAACATCTGATCCGCCCAACAGATATGCAACCGCGGCCGTGGACTCCATAAGAATTGCCCGTCTTTCCGGATCTCCCATCGTGGGGCCCTCATCAATCCCCTCCCCTGCCTCCTTGCACTTCCAGACCTCGTTACCGATATTGTTGATCATCGGGACCTGGAGTTTGTCATCCTCCTGGGTAAGGGCGGCCATTTTTATCCGTTCCATGACCGAATAGCTGTACTCAAGACCATATCCCAGCCCGCCCGTAGTGGGATCAATCACGATCTTTTCAGGCGTGACGCCCAAGTTTCCAAGAAGAATATTCAGTTGCTTCGCTAAGTTAACGTCTATGGGTGAAGAAGCAATGATGGTGTGCCCGTAACCTAAGGCGCTCGCACCCACGCCCTTGTGGTTTGCCTCTTCAACCGGCCCTAAGGCGACATTTTTTCCCTCGCATAACTCGGAAATCTTTTTTAAGACCTCTTCATCCTTCTGATTATTAGCCGTACCCCATAGGACAAGCGGCACGTCAACCGCATCTGCAACCTTTTTGGCCACCTCTGCGGCCTCGTCAGCGCTCCTGTCCATTCCATTGGGGTCCGTGCTCTTAAGCTGAAGCACAATAATGTCTGCGCCATACTCATCAACGCATTTCTTGGCCCAGGCCTCGGGCGAAGAAATCACATCCTTAAACGGCGCAACGGCCGCTGCCGGCCACTCGTCAGAGGGGTCATAATCCCAGATCTCCATGGCAATCTTAGGGGCATTCGGCATATCCCCCTCGAAGAGATGAAACGGGTAGGATCCTTCCCCTCCTAATTTAACAGCGCTACTGCCTGCTCCGACTGTGGTTTCCCCTATTTTTCCAGAATAGGGCTGTTCAGGAATCTCAAAAGCCAATTTATTTTACCTCCTTACCAAAATTTTTTCTCTGTTTACAATCCGAAGGCACGATCGGTTCTACCGCTGTGCACTTAACCAAACAAACCGTTCAAACCTTTTGTGAAAAATATAACAAAAGCAGGGTAAAAAAATACCTCTGCTTTTGAGGTCTATCGGCGTAAATTAAATGAATCTCAATTCATTGTCAAGTATTTTTTGTAGCAATTTGAAGGGCTTTTATGCTTTCTTAGTATACCCTATATTGTATTTAATCAAAATTATAACACAATATATAGTGAAACCTTTGAAAAACGCTCAATTTTGTTCAAGGTCAAGGAAGGCAAAAATTTTAACCACAGGAATACAATGAGTATTTCGAGGATTAAAATTTGAGCCTGACGCAGAGATTGGGCAAAAGGGGGTGTTTTTCAAAGGTCTCATAGTTAGTGCTTAGAGGAAAATCCCTTTTCATGGGAAATGCAGATTATCATCCTTGCAGCATTTTATCAAAAATCTCATATGCCGCTTTCACAGCCTCGTTTTCTTTTTTCAATTCTATTGTGGGTTTCCCATCAAGATCAAACTGCTGTAGGTCCAGGTCCTCCGGCACCACCCCGGCAAGCTCGAGATTGTATTCGTCTAAAGCCTGATCTAAAGACTCGGACTGCCCATCTCTAAGTCTGTTAACTATGACCATTTTGCGGCCAACATTCAGAGCTAATTTATCTGTTAGCTCGACAATTCTATGTGCCGCCTGAAGTCCTCTCCGGGTCGGGTCGGATACGACAAGGAGTATATCAATATCATTCGTTGTCAGTCGGCTTATATGTTCCATTCCGGCCTCATTATCAATAACAACAAAGTTATAGTTGTCAATCAATCTCTCCAGGGATTGGGTCAGGAGCGTGTTGGCTGCACAGTAGCATCCTGCCCCTTCAGGTCTTCCCATGACAATCAAATCAAAATTAGGAGTTTCCATGACCGCCTCCTGCAATTTCATCTCCATGAAGATATCCTTTGTCATGCCCGCGGAAACGCCTGTCTTCATCTCCTCCCTGGCATCTCCCAAGGTTTCCGCCACATCCAAACCCAGGACCTCATTCAGGTTCGCGTTGGCATCTGCATCGACCGCTAAAACCGGTGTTTTTCCCTTTTCCACAAGGTATTTGATCAACATACCGGCCATTGTCGTTTTTCCGGTACCTCCTTTACCCGCCAGAGCAATTGAATATGTCATAATCTCCTCCTCTTATTTAGTCCATAAATACTAAGTATTTTAAACGACTATTCAAGGTTGCCAGGTTCACCGTTCTCTTCTTTTTTGGACAATACATTTTACGAGTCATGTGCTGGGTTCGTTCCTAAGGGGGCTGTCCGAGAATGGATTTGTGGGGAGAGACCATCAATCTTGAGATTTTTGAACTTTGAACCTTACTAAATACGATTTTCATTGATATTTTGATCAAGATCTCATATTATTTATCCATTGGGCAAAACGATTTTTATACCTCCTAACTAATTGCCATGACAATAAAAAATCATATATGGGGCCAAATAAAAAGAGATTTTGAATCAGGCATCCCTAAGTCCGAATTCGAGACATGGTTATCTCAGACGTCACTCAAAGAAATCGACCAGGATCACGCCGTAATCGAGGTTCCAAATAAATTCGTTGCCCGCTGGCTGCAGGATAATTATATAGATCAAATTAAAACAGTTTTCAGGAAGAACTTAAAGACCCTCCCTGAAATCCGTTTTATCTCTACCGCACCTTCGCATAAGAATGACCTCGCAAAAAAGCAAGCTCCCATGAGTTCGGATACAACTGTCTGTCAAGGGCTCAATCCTTTGAGCACCTTTAGCAGTTTCGTTACAGCAAACAGCAACCGCCTTGCCTACTCTTCCGCCCTAAATGTAGCAGATGGCCCCTCCAATAACTACAATCCTCTGTATATTTTCAGTGAATTAAGTTTCGGAAAGACCCATTTATTGAATGCGATAGGCAATCTCGTAATAAGAAACGATCCGTTCATAAATGTTATGTACCTTTCCGCTGACCGTTTTGTCAGGGATTTTTTATCCCCGAACAACACAAGTCGCGCTGATCATTTTTGGGAAAGAAGCGGCAACTCTGATTTTCTCCTAATCGACGATTTTCATCTCATTGCCAAACACAAAAAACCGCAGGAGGAATTCTTAGCTCTCTGTAGTTCTTTTCTTGAATCTGGTAAACAGTTAGCAATAACAGCCACTTATCCGCCGAGCAAGATTCCCAACCTCCTCCCTCAGCTAAGATCACGTCTCGAGTGGGGCCTCATAACAGAAATCAACACCCCCAGTCAAAGCACCAAGATGAAGATCATCGAAAAATCGGCTCAACAAAAAGAACTGGTCCTATCGGATAACGTAGTTTTCTTCTTAGCAAACGCCACAGACAATTTAAAGAGCCTAATCAAATATGTTGTCAAGCTTAAAACTTATGCCTCCTTTTATAAAACCCCTATAGACATATCGGTCGTTGACTCGATCATAAAGAAAAAAAACCATCCCGTAAGTGATATCGATCTGCTTCAAATTCAAAGAGTCACTGCAAAATATTTTAATATAGCCTTGAGCGATCTTTTGTCGAACAAAAAGGGAAAGACCTTCTCATATCCGAGGCAGGTAGCCATCTATCTAAGTAAAAAATTAACTTCCTGTTCTTTAAAGGAAATAGGGAATGCATTTGGGAATAAGCATCATTCCACGGTTATTTATGCGGTAAAACGTGTTGAAAAAGTTAAATCCCAAAACAAAGGGATCTTAAATGATATTAATGCAATACAAATGCTCGTAGCCGAGAAACAGACTGGTTAGTGTTAAATTGTTTAAATCATTTTTGAGAAGTTGTTCAAAGGCTTTTCATTTCAAGCGATGACTCTGTTTTTGTTAAAATATTTCATCCTTTTTTTAGAATAAGCTAAAAAATTGTTCTTTAATTTCAATTATATAATTCATTATTTAACAAATTGACACCCCTTATTATGATGATTATCCATTATATTTAAAAAACAAAATAATATTAAAACTCTGGAGGAAACAATGGAAATAAAGATTGCCAGAAACGAACTTTTAAAATCGGTTTCAAGGGTTCAAAGCATTATTGAAAGAAAAAGCAGCATGCCTGTTCTTTCAACCATCCTTTTTGATGCCTCCGGATCAAATGTTCGGCTTTCAGCCACCGATCTTGAACTCGGTTTTCAAGAAACGATCTCTGCTAATGTTATCCAGGAAGGGAGCATAACCATTTCGGGTAGAAAACTATTTGAAATATTAAAGGAAAGCAAATCGGAAGCATTTCTGATAAAAATGAAAGAGAATAACTGGGTATTTATTTCAGATGAGGTAGCTCGGTTTGATCTTGCATGCATCGCTCCTGATGAATTCCCGGCCTTTATTGAACCTGAAGGTGTGGCAATGGTTGAAATGGATGCAAATACACTAACTGATATGATCAATAAAACTATATATGCAGTAACCTTAGAGGAGGCAGGTTTTAAATTATCCGGGGTTTTTACTGAAAGGGTTTCCTATGATGGGGATGATTTTCTGAGGATGATTGCCACGGACGGCCACAGGCTTTCAATGATCGATAAGACAGTTTTGAATGTTGGTCTTCTGGATTTGGGAAAAGGGGTGATGATTCCCAAGAAGGGTATGTCTGAACTGAACAGGCTTGCATCGGAAGGGGGAACGGTTGAAATAGGATTTAAGGAGAAAGAGTGCGTTGCCAAGAAAGAGAATGCGGTACTTGTTATGCGTCTCCTCGAGGCGAAGTTTCCGGATTATCAGGCCGTTATACCAAAGGAATGTGCGTTTCCTGTATTGTTAAAGAGGTCTTTACTGTTAGAGGCAATGAGGAAAATGCTTATTCTCAGTAATGAGCGGTATCGAGCTGTAAAAATCACACTTGAAAAGGACCTGTTGGACCTGGTTTCAACCAACCCTGATCTGGGTGAGGGGCAGGAGAAAATAGAAATAAAATATGCGGGTGAAAGAATCGAGGCAGGATTTAACCCAAAATATTTTATTGATATACTCCAGTCTATGGAGAGTGACATGATCAGCATGGAGTTTACAGATAGTGCAAAGCCATGTGTCCTTAAAGGCGATGCAGATAAGGGGTTTATAGGGTTAATTATGCCGATGAGGGTTTAAGGTAATGGAAGAAGACAGGACTTACGAAGCAGCAGACATTAAGGTCTTAGAAGGTTTGTCGGCAGTAAGGAAAAGGCCGGCCATGTATATAGGAAACACATCTTCCGGGGGTCTTCATCATCTGGTTTATGAAGTGGTGGACAATAGTATTGATGAGGCCTTAGCTGGATATTGTGACCGGATTGATATTAAGCTATTTAGTGATAACAGTGTTGCGATTCGCGACAACGGGCGTGGGATTCCGGTAGGTATGCATAAGGGCGCTAATATGCCTGCACTTGAGGTCGTCATGACCAAGCTGCATGCGGGCGGCAAATTTGATAACAAATCATATAAGGTTTCAGGCGGGCTTCACGGTGTTGGGGTGTCGGTGGTAAATGCGCTTTCTGAATACTTAGAAGTGGAGGTCTACAGGAATGGAAAAATCTATTTTCAAAGGTACGAAAGGGGAGAAACAAAGAATAAGCTTGAGATAAGAGGGGATACGGAAAGAAGCGGAACCAGGATTGCTTTTTTACCTGATTCAACTATCTTTGAGACTTTAGTTTTCGATTTTGAGACTTTGGTCAAGAGGATGCGGGAACTTTCTTTCCTTACAAAGGGCCTTCGCATAAAGGTAGCGGATGAGCGGAGCGGTAAAAAAAGGGATTTCTTTTACGAAGGTGGGATAAAATCTTTTGTGGAATACCTCAACAAAAACAAAGAGGTTCTCTATCAAAAGCCGATTTATATTTCAGGGGAAAGGAGCGGCGTACTGATAGAGGCTGCCTTTCAATATAATAATTCATATAAAGAGAACTTGTTTACTTTTGCAAATAATATCAACACGCAAGAGGGGGGTACCCATTTAATAGGTTTTAAGTCGGCCCTTACAAGGAGTATCAACCAGTATCTACAGAATTCTCCCCAGGCAAAAAATATAAAAGAAAAACTGACGGGAGACGATGTCAGAGAAGGTCTGACAGCGGTTATTAGTGTTAAGCTGCCTGAGCCCCAGTTTGAGGGTCAAACCAAGACCAAGTTGGGAAACAGCGAAGTTAAGGGGTTGGTAGAAAATCTTATAAATGAAGGATTAGGCACTTTTTTCGAAGAAAATCCAACTGTTATAAGGGCAATTTTAGCAAAGGTGATTGATGCGGCCAGGGCCAGGGAGGCTGCAAGAAAGGCCAAGGAGTTAGCCAGGAGAAAAGGGATTCTCTCGGATCATTCCCTGCCAGGGAAGTTAGCCGACTGCCAGGAAAGGGATCCGGGTAAGAGTGAAATATTCATAGTGGAGGGTGATTCCGCAGGTGGTTCCGCAAAACAGGGGCGAGACCGGAGGAATCAGGCTATTTTGCCCCTAAAAGGGAAAATTCTAAATGTTGAAAAGGCCAGATTCGACAAAATGATATCGAGTGAAGAGATCCGGACAATGATCGCCGCCTTGGGAACAGGGATTGGAGAGAAGGACTATAATATCGATTCGATCAGATACCATAAGGTTATTATCATGACCGATGCGGATGTGGATGGGGCCCACATCCGCACGCTCCTCTTGACTTTCTTTTTCAGGCAGATGCCGGATCTTATTGATAAGGGGTATCTCTACGTGGCGCAACCCCCGCTTTACCGTGTGTTGAATAAGAAGAAGGAGCTTTTTATAAAGGATGAAGAGGGATTTAATGACTTTATTCTAACACGTATTTCTGAAAATGAGACTGTTCTTCTCGATGATGGTAGAGAGATTTCAGGAAACAGGCTTATCACCATGCTCAATCGGCTTGTAAGGTTTTTTGAATGCCTTGACAAATTATCGAGAAAGGGTTTCAGCTCCAAATTTATAGAGTTCTTAGTCTTAAACGGAGTGACAAATAAGGGCCAGTTCAAGGATAGGCCCTTTATGGAAAACCTGCTTGTTAAACTCGAAGAAGGCGGTTTTACTGTGAGTGATATTAGTCTTGGAGAAGAGGACGGATATTACGAATTCTCAGTAACAGAAACTAAAAATGGAGGGCACAGGTTTGAGGTGGGCTGGGAATTCCTCTCATCACCCGAGTTGCGTCAGTTAATGGAGCTGAGTGATGACTTCTGCGACTTGAAGAGGGGTAGTTTCAGGGTTGGAGAAGGAGAAAAGGAAGAGATTGAAGATCCGGAACAACTCCTCAGTGCGTTCATGGAAAAGGCCAAAAAGGGCCTTGGAATTCAGAGATATAAAGGCTTAGGTGAAATGAATCCGGATCAGTTGTGGAATACAACCATGGACCCGGAAAAGAGAACCCTTGTTAAAGTTAGGGTAGAGGATGCGGTAGAAGCCGATAATATTTTCACTATCCTTATGGGTGACAAGGTAGAGCCGAGAAGAGAGTTTATCCAAAAGAATGCATTAGAAGTTACTGAACTGGACATATAGCGCATAGGGTACGGCGAAAAACCGTCCACGTTACTCTCTGCGCTTTGCGAAAAAGAATTGGAGAAGTGAAAAATAATGATTTCGGATTTAGAGTATGATTCTGTCAGCATAGAAGATGAGATGAAAAAATCTTATCTTGAATATTCCATGAGTGTCATCGTGGGGAGGGCCCTGCCCGACATTAGGGATGGTCTTAAACCGGTTCATAGGCGTGTGCTTTACGCGATGCACGATCTGAAAAATTACTATAACAGACCTTTCAAAAAATCCGCGAGGGTTGTTGGCGATGTTATAGGTAAATATCATCCGCACGGTGATACTGCTGTATATGATACGATTGTCAGGATGGCGCAGGATTTTTCCCTTAGATATCCTCTAATAGATGGTCAAGGGAATTTTGGTTCTGTTGACGGCGATCCGCCAGCGGCAATGAGATATACTGAAGTAAGGATGACACGGGCTACTCAGGATTTTCTTTCGGACATCGAAAAAGAGACCGTTGATTTCGTGCCGACCTATGATGGATCTCTTTTAGAACCTGTGGTTCTACCAACCAGGATACCCAATTTGTTGGTCAACGGTTCTGGTGGCATTGCGGTTGGGATGGCAACAAATATTCCACCTCACAATTTAGGTGAAATTTGTGAAGCGATTAAGAAGGTAATAGACAATCCCGAAATCGGATTAAAGGAGTTGATGGAGACCGTTCCGGGGCCGGACTTTCCTACAGCGGGATTTATTTTTGGTAAAAAGGGTATCTTAGAGGCATACGGGACAGGCCGGGGTATTATCAAGATGAGGGCAAGGGCCTTTGTTGAGACGTTCGGAAACGACAGGGAGAGGATCATAATTTCTGAAATCCCGTATCAGGTAAATAAGGGGAAATTGTTAGAAAAGATTGGCCAATACGTGAGGGATAAAAAGATAGAGGGTGTCTCGGCAGTAAGGGATGAGTCTGACAGAGACGGGATGAGGATCGTCATAGAGGTGAAACGTGATAGTATGGCCCTGGTTATTCTGAACAGGCTATATAAGTTTACCCAGTTAGAGACATCTTTTGGGATTATTCTTTTAGCAATTGTAAATGGACGTCCCCAGATTCTTGCGCTGAAAGAGTTTATTCGGCATTTTATTAACTATCGTCGCGAAATTATCATACGAAGGACCATTTTCGAGCTCAAAAGGGCGGAAGCACGTGCCCACGTTCTTGAGGGGCTGAAAAAGGCCTTGGAGTTTCTTGATGATGTTATAGATCTGATCAGGTCTTCATCCGATGCTAAAGAGGCAAAGGCACGACTTATTTCGGAGTTTGAATTCTCCGAGATTCAAGCCCAGGCTATCTTAGATATGAGATTACAGAGATTGACCGGGTTGGAGCGAGAAAAGATAGATGCAGAATACCAAGATTTAATAAAGGATATAGCGCGGTTCAATACCATCTTAGAAAGTCCGGCCATGGTGCTTCAGATTATAAAGGATGAAATAGAGGAGATAGAGGAACTATATGGTGATGAGAGGAGGACAGAAATCCTTGAGGATGTGGATGACATTGATATGGATGACCTGATCACTGAGGAGGATATGGTCGTAACAATAAGCCATGAGGGCTATATCAAGAGAAATCCGATCAGTCTTTACAGGGCACAGCACCGGGGGGGCAAAGGGATGACCGGCGTCAAGCCGAAGGCAGAAGATTTTGTCGAACACCTATTTGTAGCCTCTTCACATGACTATTTTCTCTTTTTCAGTAATAAGGGACGCGTTTATTGGAAGAAAGTCCATGAGATTCCGGAGGCAGGCCGGATGTCCAAGGGAAAGGCGATTGTGAACCTCCTGGATCTCAAGAAAGGGGAGAGAGTAGCAACTATTCTCCCGGTGAGGGACTATGAGGAGGGGAAATACGTGGTTATGGCCACGAAAGAGGGATTGGTCAAGAAAACAGAGCTTACGGCCTATAGTCATCCAAGATCCATAGGGACGATTGGAGTTAAGATTCGGGAAGGGGACGAACTGATAGCGGTGCGTGTGTCAAGCGGGGACCAGGATATTTTTCTTACCACGAGGGAGGGTAAGTCGATCCGTTTTAAAGAGTCGGAATTGAGGGATATGGGCAGGGTGGCTACGGGTAATATCGGGATTAGAATGGCGCCGGATAATGCGGTCGTTGGAATGGAGGCAATCAGTGAAGGAGCAACGATCCTGACCGTGACGGAAAATGGATACGGAAAGAGGACAAGGACGGACGAGTACCGCCGGCAAGCGAGAGGCGGGAAGGGAGTGCTGACCATTAAGACGAGTGAAAGAAACGGCGCAGTAGTATATTCCTATCAGGTGAGTGATCAGGATCAGTTGATGATAATTACCGGACATGGAAAGATTATAAGATTAAGGGCGGCTGATATTTCTGTCATAGGGAGGAATACTCAAGGGGTTAAGTTGATCAACCTTGGAGAGGGAGAAAAGGTGGTAGGGGTCGCCAAGTTAATGGAAGATGCGTGAGGACGATCGGGTAAATTGGGAGAAAGATATGGCAACGATCCAGCCCAAGGGTGAAAAGGTGCGGCAGGCAGTGAAGTGGATTTCTGAAGGCCGATTGGAAGACGAGGGGAGGAGTATTGCGCTGCTAATTCAGGAGGCTGCCAGCCAGTTCAATCTATCTCCAAAGGACGAGGAGTTCCTTAGGTCTTTTTATAAATCAGAAGCAGTAGCGAATTAAATGATTAAGGAATTGATTATACCTTCTTCTTTCCGGTGGCTGAGTATGGTTCGTGCGAGTCGGAAGTACAGCCACGAAACGAGGGTGAGAAGAACTATCCCTGCCAAGATGGGGATCCAGGAACCTGCCCGGTAAAGATGGGTGAAACCTACCCAGACGGAGATAAGGGACAAAAAGGCGATATAGGCAGCTATAAGGCCACCAAGGATGACAAAGCACCAGGCAAAAACGGTTTTGAACTGTAATGGGTTTTCTTGAATCATTTTTTCATATCCCCGAGGCGCTTATTGAGGAAATCGACCTGATGTTTGAGATTACGATCGGTCTTCATCTTGTGGTCGACAAGTTCTACTGAATAGAGCACGGTGGAATGGC
>Ga0315542_1001425_pt1 | contig 14895 bp, 18 predicted proteins | sample SalMarSW160120MG_FD_202541 | JGI IMG/M metagenome (GOLD analysis project Ga0315542, IMG submission 202541) | Salt marsh sediment microbial communities from the Plum Island Ecosystem LTER, Massachusetts, United States - Salt Marsh Sediment SW1601-20 ...
GAAATTTTTTGAAAAACAGAAGACTACATTTGGCAGTGTTAACCTACTGGGTGTCCGAAAATTTGATCTTTTTTCTTCTTCATCCGCTAATTTCAAAATCATATCAAGGGGCCGGAAAAGACCAATCGTTATAACCTGTGATATCATGATTTGGAGGGGCAGATCGAGTGTTGTGTTATGTCATGGGAAGCTCATCAAATCCGGGCATTAGAAAACGTGAGATATCTTGACAGTATCTCAAATAATCCGTGTCAACAAAAAGTTGTGATAAGCCTTACATAGAACCACTTTCAAACCATAACAATGACCACCTTTCCGCATTATTTTAGAGCAACCGCCGCCCCCATCCCCCGTGCCATCTTCAAGCCCTTAACTATCAAAGATTCTTTACAAAAGATCAAGATTATAATAGCATCCCCCTCAAGATTCTCAAAAGAATGCATAAAAATCCCAAATCAATCCCAAGGAGTACGCCCCATGCCCATCACCAAAGCCGACATAATCGACTCAATCTACAATAATTTAGGTCTTCAAAAACAGAAGTCTACAATCATCGTTGAATCCCTCCTTGAAATCATCAAGCGAACCCTGGAATCAGGAGAAGACATCTTAATCACCGGGTTCGGTAAATTCTGTGTAAATGATAAGAACAAGCGAAAAGGCAGAAACCCTCAAACCGGGAATAGCCTAATGCTGGATGCTCGGCGGGTTTTGACATTCAAATGCTCCAGAACACTTCGAGAAAATCTCAACAAAAAGAAAAGAAGAAAGAAATCATAAAGATTGTGGTTAGTTAAAGAAGGGAAGGCTAAGGTTTTGGCTAGGGAGTAGAGGAAAAGGCTAATGTCAAAGAAATATCCGGAATGCCCGTTATATAGTCATTCAAGCTGTAAAGAGCGTGATAGCCCTGGTGTCTGTGCGATTGTTCGAGAAGATAAGAAATGTTTGAAGAAGGGGGATAAGCCTGGTTTAAAGAAATAAATGAACGAGAGGTGAAAATCAAGAAGAATGCAATTTATCAGGCACCCAACAGGTTAGGACTACCAGATGTACCCTTCCGTTTTTCTGGGGTAACTCAAAATGCCAGGTTTATATCGTAGTCTTGCATCATGTGGCGAGAGTCAATCAGGGGAGCGACCACAAGATATAGTACTCCATCATAATAACCCGAAGGCCGTTTTTAATCATGCAGAGGCAGTGAGTTGTGGCTCGAATCTGAACGTCTTCGCTGTCTGACGTATGTTGGAGATCCCTCACACATCAGAACCGCGTGTATAGACCTGCCATAAATAGCAGAATTTCCCATACTGCTCTTGACAAGATGAATATCTATTTTATATAAAGAATTAACAAAGGCATGAAGCCTTAGATATTTTTAGAATCGATCCAAATTTATACCAAGCTATGAAAGCCGTTTCCTCCGAAGGGGAAGAGCGTTTTCATGGCTTTTTTCATTTAAGGTTAGGAATGCCCGCCTGCATGATGCTGGACTGGATGCCGAATTTGTCCTGGATGACCACATAGGATATTTACTGAGCACGTCGCTAAAATGTTGAAGGCATGAGAAAGGGCCGAATTTTGAAAAAATCAGGAAATTCAGATCGTTTCAAGAATGAAGAAATGACCATAACGCCGGTAGGCTACGTCAGGAGTAAACTCAAAACCCCGAGCCTGCAGGCCAAAGAGGCAGACCTCAAACTTGAGAAAGGGCTTCAGCAGGCTGCGATGGAAGCGAAAAACATTGGTTCTCTTGTAAGCGAACTGGTTATCACCCGGAGATCGGATCCTCCGATTATGGATAAGCGTTCACGAACGAGGGGCAGGGAGCCTCTTATGATCATAACCCTTTTTGATTGGGCTTAGGCATAAATACTTTCAGAAGAAAGGAGACCGCCCATGAGATCGAACAACGAATAGGAGGAGTATTATGCGGAACATGAAATTGATGGTGGTTTTTTCCTTGGGTTTTTTATTTTTTATGACTCCCTCAGCTTGGGCTTCGGACCGTCCATCCTGGATAGACTCGGGAAGGACAGCACTCAATCGTGCCATGTCCGAAATCGGTGTTTCCAAAACTGATAGCAATCTCCTGGTGTTGACCAACGCCGGATACGGAACAATCGATAATAAGAGCACGGAAGCCTTTCTAGACATGGCCTCGCAGGAGACAGGTTGCAGCATGGGCACCCGTTCGCTTCTTGCCGTGCACACCGGGATTCAGGAACCGCTCTGGTGTGCCCTTTTTCGGAAGGATACGGGCAAGCTGATTTTCCTTAAGTGGACCGGAAAGGCCTTCGAACAGCAAATCATCGATGCATCCCCGGACAAGATTCTAACTCCAGATGGCTGGAAGCAGGCGTCCTCAGGGCTCATCGGTCAGAAGGTTTTCTCCGTAGTCAGTCTTTGCTTGACCTGGGCGGTTGACCCACCGTGGACACTGCTTCTGGCGGCCACGTTCCATGACCATTTCTGCCCAGGTGTGAATGCAGGCTATATCGCCGGACAATACCTCATGGAGAAATTGCCTCTCGGAGCGGGTGACCAGTATGTGTTTGTCACTGCACCGGGCATCTGTCCTGCCGATGCACTACAGGTCATGTTTAACGCCACTGCCGGCAAGGGATCGGGCTACACCATGGCAATAAGCGGAGAATCCCTGCACAAGTACGCTAAAGACGGAGTTCAACCCTCGATCGTTGGCATGCGCGTGAACAGGAAGTCTGATAAATGCGACGGCATGATCCTGGGTTTTAACTGGAATAAAGCTTATGCCGACACGGGTGTCAGGGCCGAAGAAATGGCGCCCAAAGGCGGACGGAACAATCCGATGTTCTGGGTTGCCAGGGCGAAAATGTCCCGGGAACTGGCGCGCCTTCCCAAAGAAAAGCTTATTGCCTATATTGTGGATCTCAAGTCGTTCTCGGGAAAGGCGCCCCTTGCAAACAAAGTGGCGGGAGGCGATCCTTACGCCGTGGTCTGGAACCAGTAGCCTGTTTCGCAGGGAATGGCCTCCGGGGCGAGCCCTCGGTCGCCCCAGGGAAAACAAGGGATTAAATAGATATTGATGAAACGTGTTTGTGTGATAGACGGTCAGGGCGGGGGGATCGGGGCGACTATCATCAAGGCCCTGAGGAAAAGATACGGCGAAAGCATTGAAATAGTGGCACTGGGGACAAATGCCGTCGCCACCTCCCAGATGCTTAAGGCCGGGGCGAACCGGGGCGCCACAGGGGAAAATCCTGTGGTCCGGACCATTCCGATGGTGGACCTGATCCTTGGACCGGTTGCCATCACATGGCCCAATGCCATGATGGGAGAGGTGACCCCCCAAATGGCCGAAGCGATCACCTCCAGCCGGGCGCCAAAGGTCCCCATCCCTTTACACCAGGAGAGTATCTTTCTGGTTGGTGCAATCAAGGAACCCCTGCCCCATCTGGTAGAAACCATGTTGGATCAATATGCAAAGGAGATTTTCAGGGATGTGTGAAGCAAATGCATTTTTGGTCAAAGAAGGAGAGGAGCAACTGATAATGGAATCCGTTGACATTGTGGATCCGGAAGGTGAGAACACCTGGCGACTGGTGGACATTTTCGGGGATCAGAAGGTAGTCAAAGGACGCATCAAAGGGATGAATTTGGTCAATCACAAGATCCTTTTTGAAGAGAGCCGGGGTCTGGTTTGAAGGGGACATTTTTCCAATCAATCAAAAGGGGCGTGTTGCGCGACTCAGTGGTTCGTCTCATTTGGGCTGACTTCATTTCGCAAATTTTAATGAAAGGGAATAAACCATGCTTCTAAAGCCTTTTATGAGGGAGGGGGTCATGCCTCTTCCTGTCACCTTTATTTCAACCATCAGCAGGGACGGAATACGGAACATTGCGCCCTGGTCCTGTGTCATGCCTGTGCTGAGGCCTCTGGATCTCGTCTGCGCAGCCTCGGCAAAAAAGCGGGACACACTTCGGAACATCCGCGAGACCGGCCAGTTCGTTATTAACCTGGCCGGGGCCGAAATGGTGGATAAAGTGATTCCTACAGCACGACACAGCCCTCCGGATGTGGACGAATTCCTTGAAGCTGGGCTCGAAGAAAAGCCGTCGGCCTCTGTCAAACCGCCTGGAATTGCGGGGTGTTATGCCTGGATGGAATGCGATCTCGTCAAAGAATACGAAGAGGATAAATTCGTGCTTATCCTGGGGCGGGTTTTGCGGTTGGAAGTGGACGATCGTGTGCTGAATGTCGACGGTTCTCTAAATCTCGAAATAGCCATGCCGTTGATGATGACGGGTAGCCGAAAAGGCATGCATTCCTCGGGAATGCTGTGAAAATCTGCTTAGCCAGCCATGTAACTTTATCTGATCCGGCAAATCAATGTTTTGTCGGTTCAGGCCCATAAGCTTTCTGACTTGCTTCGACTATTTCTCTCATTTTGGCAATCATGAAGTTACGCTGTTCTTCAGTGAACTTGTCAAAGTTTTCCAGCGCGGAAATCGCCGTTTGAAGTCCTTTGGTCAACGCAGAATTGATGTCTTGTAGGGCCTTTAAATATTCTGCTTTTGAAACTGCCATTATTTATCGCCTCCTATTTGTATCCCTAATTTACCATGCCTTTGAGACCGTCAGATGAATGACAACTGCTCTGGTTTATCCGGAATGGGTTCAGGCTTAATCCTTTGCATTTCTCGCATACAGCCACATTGACTTTATGGGCGTTTTTTGGTGCAAGTCCTGTAGGGCACAGTTCATATAAAATATTATGGCCGATTCTTCCGGCTTCCCATCCGATGAGAACGATTCACAGGTTCCCTGAACATTATTTGTTTTCCAATAAACATCACGGCAATCCCAATAATGGTTCCGATTGGCCAGTAAAAGAATAGGATAAAGCCAGCGATACATACTAAACATCCACTTGCTGTTGCGTAATGGCTTGCCTTATCTTTACTTATCCCTTGTTGTAGCCTTTTCCATGGACTCAAGCACATCTCTAACCTGCAATTTAGTCATAAATTTTAGATCGCACAATACCTCACCAATAAATCGTGCTTCTCCCTTCTTAGTGTATTCTTCTATTTGAAGTTCTAATGCCTCCAATAGCTGTGGCCAAGAGATATACCCCTTTTTCTCAGCTATAGTCCCAAAGCGTTCTTCTCTATCCTCAGTTTTCATTTTAGGTTATCGGCCTCGATCCCTTTATAATACATAGACCTCTTAACTTTTGCCTCATCCACCTCCACAATCTCCCGGTTGGAAAAGCGACCCGTTTTGATTTTACAAATTCCCGTTGGAGTGGGATTCAGGTTTCTGGTGGACCTTGAATCCTGTAGAAAATCCCGCTTGGCGGCGAACCCCTGAACACTTGAACTGTTATAATATTTTGGAGTAGTTACTGGAAACGTTTTTGTTGTGTGCCTTAACTGCCACATAAAATGCAACCCCTGCCCAAAGATTGACCGAAATACTTGTTTGGTTCCCCATGTCAACACTTCCGATTAACCCTGTACATGGGTACGGTGCGTAAAACAGAGTATAAGCGCTTGAGCCGCGTATGGGGTTCCAGAAAAGGGATACCATTATTTTATCCGTTTCCGTTGATAGCACCTGAGCAGACAAGAAATTGGGAGGCCAGCTATTTTCCCCTGCAAGGGTGTAACTTACCTGCTGATCTTGCTTTAACGATTCCCGGAAGAAAGCCCAGGGTTCTTTTCTTCAAGAAATGTCCTGACTTTGAATCGATCTTCCCCGACAATTATTTCCACCGCCCCTGACCTGGATATCCTGATAACCCTGCACCCCATGTCGCGCAATCTGTCAAGCACTGTTTGATGGGGAAAATTGTGTGAGTGCCCCTCCCTTGAAGAAATAATGCAAATGCCGGGCTGTACCATTTCGAGGAATTCCTTGGAGCTTGATGTCTTGCTCCCGTGATGGGGGGAGAGGAGTATGTCGCACTTGACCATCTCCCCCGAATTGGAGACCAACACCTCTTCGCCCGGTTTTTCCAGGTCTCCGGGAAAGAGAAAGGTCTTTCCCCGGTAAGCGATCTTGAGAACCAGTGAGTTGTTGTTTAGCCATTTCCCATCCTTTTCAGGAATCAGAGGTTGTCCTTCAGGATCAGGATGCAGGATACGGACCCTAACTCCATTGATCTCAATACCATCCCTTAAATCAGAAGGGAGAAGTGTCTTGATTTTGCCTATTTCAATAATTGCTTTCAACTCCCTGAAAGTCGCAGTTTCCACCTCGTCCCCGTTATACCAGAATTCCTTTGGACGAAAGGTTTTTGCAATAAACCTAAGCCCGTTCATGTGGTCTGCCTGGGGGTGGCTCAGGACCATAAAATCTATTTGACTGATCTTCCTATGCCACAGATAGGGAGCAACCACCATTTTACCCACATCAAAATTACCGCTTGAGAATCCGCCCCCGTCTATGATCATTTTCTTTCCTCCTGGAAATGAGACAAGGGCGGCATTACCCTGTCCAACGTCCAGAAAGGTAACCTCAAGGTCCCTGTTAAACCGGACCTGGTACACCCAGTATGCTACATCACTGAGGATAAGGGCTGTAATTAGAGCGACCCCTATCTTTGCCCATCTCCGGCGTTTGAAAAAGAAAATGCATAAGATAAAGGAGTAAAAGAGAAATATTTCAAAACTATTCGGGGTGACTGTCCAGATGCTCGACCAGGGGATCTGAGACCAAAACGCAATTATTGCCATCATTTTATTGAGTCCCCAGGCGCCCAAATGGAGAAAAAAGCCGGCAACACTGAAGGAAAAGGGCACTGTTACAGCGGAAAGAAGCCCTAAAGGTATAACCCACACACCTAAGATCGGAATTGTAGTAAGATTGGCCGGAATAGACGCAAGGGAAATCCGGTGAAAGTAATAGCAGGTAATGGGAAGGAGGAAAATCATGGCAGAAGCGGTTATTGCAGTAAGGCCTGTGAAGTAGGCCAGCAGGCGATTGAGGATCGACATCCTTAAGTTCTGAGAGTTATCCGCATAATGTAGTTTATTCAGGATGGCCGGCGTAAGCCAGAGTATGCCGATCACTGCTATGAATGAGAGTTGAAAGGAAATACTGAAGAGGGCATTGGGATCTAAGAAGAGGATAATTAGGCCGGCCAGGGCAAGGGTGGACCATACTTCCCTCTCTCTTCCCAAAATCAGAGAGCCTAAGAAAGTCAGAATCATGATCATGGCCCTCTGGCTCGAGACCTGGAACCCGGCTAAGAGCGTGTAACCGATAACCGGGAAGGCCGTGAGAAAGGCCGACACTTTCCGTATGTCGAACGCAAGCGCCAGCCTGTAGGAGCGGGAAAGAATCCATTTGAAGAGGAAGAAGGCGGCCCAGGCCACAAGACCGATATGCAGCCCTGACACCGCAAGCATATGCCCTAAGCCGGTTTGATTAAATGGTTCTCTTAGCACAGGATCTATACCCTGACGTTCTCCTAAAATAAGGGCTCGGAAAAGGGCAAAATTACGTGCGTCGAGTTGTTTTTTAAACAGGTCCCTGACAGGCTTTTGGATTGCTTCAATCAAGCCTCGAGGAAATGGAAGGTGGCCGGGACCCATGGGCACGATCCGTCTTCCATCCGAGACCGATGCGCTGCATGTGAGGCCCTTCAACTTCATGATCTCTTCATAGTTATAATTCCCCGGGTTGTTAAAATTCTTAAAGGGTCTCAACCGGGCGGGAAACCGGATTTTGCCACCGGCTTCAAGCCTTGGCGTGTGATTATACACGGTCACAACAATATCTTCATCAATCGGAACGACATCTCCTTTAAGAATCAACTCTTGCGCGCGGAGGTTCACTTTGGCTGTTTTGCCGTCAATGATCTTCGGTGGATCGAGGATTGTCCCCTCGATAACAACGCTTTTGTAGAGGGTTGCTAAGAGGATCAGTCTGGATGGCTGGGATTTTCCCTGGCCTAAAAGGACGCCGGTAAGAAAAAAGATCAGGATAAGGGAGTAGAACCTTATCCTGGGAGAGAGAAAGAGGATGGCGACGAGGCAGATAGTAATGGAGAAAAAGAGAGAGAGAATGAACCCATGGCCGAAGGGAAGAATCTTGTGAACCGCAAGTATGCCCCCGGAAAAGGAGACGAGCATCGGTATGAGTGGCCGATGAAACAGTTTACTCCTTTTCTCGCCATATGGAGGCACCCAGACCTCTGAATTTCTTTTCAATGGCCTCGTATCCCCTGTCCAAATGATAGATCCGGTTCACTTCGGTTCTGCCCCCTTCTGCAACCAACCCGGCCAAAACAAGGGACGCGCTGGCCCTGAGGTCGGTTGCCATAACAGGAGCGGAAAAGAGCCGCTCTTTTCCTTTTATCAGGGCCTGACTCCCGTTGATTTCAATATCAGCGCCCATCCTACGGAGTTCACTCACATGAATGAACCTGTTTTCAAATATGGTTTCCCTGATCATGCTCCAGCCGTCTGCAACAGCCATGAGGGCCATGAACTGGGCCTGGAGATCAGTGGGAAAACCTGGATATGGCAGGGTCATGACGTCAACACTTTCAATGAGATCGGGGCCCTGTATTGTAATGCTTTCATCTGCTAAATCTATCTTGGCACCTGCGAGTTTCAGCTTTTCAATAAGTGAGGTGAGATGCCCGGGCAGACACCCTTCGATTCTTATGTTTCCCCTCGTTATCGCAGCTCCTATCATAAAGGTTCCGGCCTCGATCCTGTCAGGTATGACACTGTGTTCGCAAGGTTTCAGTTCATTAACCCCTTCTATGACTATGGTATCTGTCCCGTCCCCCTCAATATGGGCACCCATGGCCCGCAACGTATCGGCAAGGTCTACGACCTCAGGTTCATTGGCGGTGTTCCTTAAGACAGTCCGCCCTTCGGCCGTTACCGCGGCCATCATGATGTTTTCGGTGCCGGTTACGGTGGGCATATCAAAAAAGATATCGGCCCCTCTTAATCTATTTGCCTCAGCATTTATGTAGCCATGGTCTAAAAATATATCAGCGCCCATGGCGACCAGGGCTCTGAGGTGGAGATTGACCGGCCGTGCCCCGATGGCGCAGCCACCCGGGAGGGATATCTTGGCCTTACCGTAACGAGCCAAGAGCGGACCTAAGAGAAGAATCGACGCCCTCATGGTCTTTACCAGTTCATAAGGGGCCTCAAAGCTTGTCAGGTTATCGGAATTGATCTCAAGAATGTCGTTTTCTTCCCGGAAGATCGTTCCTAACTTTGACATTATGCTCTTTATGGTATTAATATCTCTGAGTTGAGGGATTCGTTTCAGGCGATGCCAGCCTCCTGTCAGCAGGGAGGCAGCTATTGCGGGGAGGGCTGCATTCTTGGCCCCGCTGATCTTGACACTCCCTTTTAAGCGCTTACCACCCTCAATAACTATTTTGTCCATGAAATCTCAACTTTTTTGGATCTGCATCTTGCCGAAGAAGACGATTGCTCAAGGAAATTCATACATATATTTGCGGATCATAACAGATGTATGGTAGATAGGCAACATTGGAGCATCTCATGCAGCAATTACAATTTTAAGCATAGAGAGATGCAGGAGTTTAGGATTCTCATATGAAGAAAAGAAGTAAGAGATTATTGATCATCTTTTTCATCATACTTGTATCTTGTTCTGTTTACTATTTTTTTCATGAAATAATCGCCTATACCGGTGATGCCCATATACGGGCAAACTGGGTTCAGATCAGCCCCCGGATAGAAGGGCATATCAAGAGCGTTTTTGTTCGCAACAATCAATACGTTGAAAAGGGTATGGTTTTGATGGAGATTGAAAAACATCCCTACAATCTCATTGTCAATGAAAAAAGGGCAGGCGTCAAGAAAGCCGAGGCCAGACTTGATATCCTTAAGACCAAATTGAAGACCGCGACAGAAGATCTGAAGATTATGCAGAACAAGTATGCACTGAAGCTGAAGAAAAAAGAGCGGTTTCGTAAGCTCAAAAGGGAGGAAATTATTCCAGAACAGGAGTATGAGGACATTCTGGCTGCATTGGATGATACCAAGGCCAAATTGAATGAGACTGAGGAGGAATATAAATATAGCGAAGAATTGGTTGCCGTCCAGTTCACCATAATCAATTCTTCAAAAGCTGAATTGGCGCTTGCTGAATACGAGCTTTCAATGACCGATATCAGGGCGCCTTCTTCGGGCCATGTAACAAATGTCTACGTCAGACCGGGTGATTTTGCCAACAAAGGCCAGCCCATGTTTGGAATTGTGGGGAACGACGAGTGGTGGGTGGAGGCCAATTACAAGACAAATCTCCTGAGAAAAGTAGAACCGGGACAAAAGGTCTGGATATCAACGGGGCTTCATCCTTTCAGATTGCTTGAAGGGAGAGTTATCAGCATCGGATATGGCATCAGTCGAACCCCTCACCAAGACAAGACACTTCCATATATAAAGCCCACCATGGATTGGATCCGCTTAGAACGTCGTTTTCCGGTCAGAATAGACTTCGTTGATTTACCTGATGATCTGCGACTGCGTATGGGTGCAAACGCCAGGACTGCTATTAATCTGATCAACTAAGGGTCCAAATGGATCTGGGTCACCACCTACATCTAATGAATTCTGACCTGAGCGCGGCTGTTTCCGGGTTTTCCTGGCAGAGCAGGCAAACCAGGATGGCGCTGAAAACGGCTGTGGCCTGCGTAGCTGCAGTCCTGATTACCCTCTCACTCAATATCGAGGACGCCTTTTGGGCCGGCATAAGCGCATTGATCATGATGAAACCCAATGTGGCCGCGACCTTCCAAAAGAGTTGGATGCGGGCCGGCGGGGCCTGTGTTGGATCCGGGCTGAGTATCGTAGTGACTTCCTTTTTTATCCAGTCCCCTCTCGGCTTTTCCATTGCAATTTTCTCATTGGCTACGGCCGGGTTCTATTCTGGTACAACACTTCGAACCGGTTATTTCTGGAGCTATATGTTCGGCCATATGGCGCTCATTTCCATGATATCTGTTATGGATCCCGATCTCACCATCCATGTGGCCTTCTACCGTGCCTCCGCAGTCTCCATAGGCGTCATCGTATCCTGTCTAATCAATATCTTGCTCTGGCCTGAATATGCTCATGAAGAACTGAATCAGAGGGGCACGGAATTCCGCGAAGAATTTTTCGGTTTCATCGATGACATAACGGGACAATATCTGACAAACCGGTATAACACGAAGGCGATTGATGACAAATACCAGCGGTTATGCAAAAATATAGACAACCATGCAAAACTGATTGAAGAGGCCAGGATTGAGAAAAGGCTTGCGAGAGGTCATCTAATCCTGCTCGACAAACAGATCGAAGTCTTTGGCGACCATGTCCGGCGGTTTATGGTGTTCTACCGGGATTTGCCCAAGGAGGAAAATTCAATATATCCACTATACTACAGGGAGATGTTCTCGGCCTTAATGGAAAGACTGAGGGGATGGATGACTGCAGGTGAACGCCCAGGCCGACAAATGAATCGGCTTTCACAGGAAATCAATGAAGGCTTCCTGCGGATCAAAGAGGCCTATAAGGAAAAGAGTGTTGAGGAAAGGGGAAACTATTCCATGCTGGATATGATGCTCTTCCACGAAGCAGTGTACTGTTTGAGGCGCTTTTATGATGACTTGTTAAGCCTTGATTCATCCAGTGAAGAGGTTCCCTTTGAAAAGAGGAAGAAGATGACGCCGAGTCAAGCTGAATCTGACACGATTCCCTTAAATATTTTTGGTCGCTGTCTTTCCATTCATCTCCTCATTTTGAAGTATTCCATCAAGGGCGGACTTGGCATTCTGGCTGTTTTCTGGCTTTGGCTGTGGGCAGAGATCCCCGGTGGTGGATTGAACATGTCTGTGGCCGTCATCACGGTGTTTCAGCTCGATCTTATGATGACCTATCAACGGGGCATTCTCAGGTTCTTAGGTTGTCTAATCGGGGGTGCGCTCGGCCTGTTCATCCTGGGATTTCAAATAGATTCCACCGTTATCATGTTCCTGATCATCTTTTTTTGCCTGTTCCCCCTTGCCTATATCTGGGGGAGCGGTCCCAACGCAGCCTATTTTGGAGTACAGGCAGGACTTGCCCTGATGGTTGCACTGTTGCACGAAGCCGGTCCCGCCACAAGCATTGCCCCGGCTATTGAGCGGCTTGTTGGTATTTTCTTAGGGGTCCTCTCTATCTGGACCCTTAACCAGCTCTTATGGCCCCAGGACCTGACCAGACATTTAGAAGAACAATTGGAGGCAGTTAGAGATAAGATGATCGCAGTGGGCAATTATTTTGAGAGGTTTTTCAGTCAGGATGGTAGAGGGGTGGCGGCTAAGATAGAGATGGTGGATATCAGTGCTGTCACATCGACCTTAGATGCCCTGCAAAACCAGTCTGAGTTGTCTGTTGAAAAATCTTTGGTTCTCCGGAAATGGTTAGAGGAAGTAAAAGGGGTAATTGGGGAAATCGTTGATTTATCAGATATGGAAAGGGCGCCAGTCCCTCTCCTAAACGAGATAGACCCTAATTTTGGCCCGAGACTGTCAAAAGCTGTGAAACAGATCGCTCGAACAGGATCTGTTCAAGAAATGAAAAAACAGCTTTTTGAAACGGATGATTTAATCAATATGACGAGAGACTTAGCCGAAAAACTAAGACTTGTAACATACGAAAGGGATATCCTTTTCAAGCAGCTCTGTTCCCACTATCTGCTTTCTTTTCGAAGAATCATTTTTGGATTGAAAAGGATGGTTGAACTGCAATCTCAATTAATTTCCAGGGCTGACAATATCCCCGAGGGGGAGGTAGTCGGGGGCCGTTTTACCTCACTTTCTACTGCTTAAACCTGATAAACTGCTTGGCCTTAAAGGGACCTCCGGAGACGGGTTCGGCTAAGGAGTGTTTCTCCATGACCGAGGTCACCTTTAATTCGCCTATATTTCCCCCAAACAGATAAATGGCTCTTCCGCTTCCGGATGGAATCGATTTACCCTCGGTAAAAACCTCAAAGCGATTGCCCTTTTGAAGCCCCACGTCTTTTCCGGCATTGATCATAATTGTGTTGTCTTCCACTGCCGAAATTCTACCTGTCCAGGGCTTCGCATTGAGCCCCTGTTCCACTACCTGGGCCTGCTCCTCTATGAGATCAGGGAGGGTTTCTCTTGAGATCTGTTGAATATATGCTTCCTCATCCTGTTCTTCCGCGTCTTCCAAGGAAAGAGAAAACTCATCCATTTCTATATTGGTCAACAAAAGGGTCTTGCTCGCTATATCTATTACATTTACCGCCACCGAGACGCCATATATCTTGCGCCAATCATCAAAGGGCCACCAGCCGGTATTTTGTGTGCTGATCTCCACCGGGTCCAGGACTCCAATGATGAGATCGTTCATGCCCAAGCCCTCTGCAAAATCAATAAGGCTTGAATTGGTCACAACCCCGAACTGGGGGGATTCCATGGATGAGGATGAAAAAACGCCATCAGGGGGTTTGTGGAGCAAAAGATAGGGTGATTTTTTCAAGAGATCATAGAATTGGTGGCTTAACTGTGCGGTCAGCTCAGGCCCAAGGCCTGCCTGGTCGATAAGATGGAACACCATTACATGTTTTTTGAGATGAGGCTGCCCCGGCAGGATCTTCCTGGCCCAAGACGCAGGCAAAACCTTCCTTGTCAAAGATTCTGTTGTGCTGCAACCTGAGGTAAGGACGAAAACAGGGAGCAATATTAGAAAAACCAATTCTAACAAACGTTTTACATTCACTCTATTTCTCCTAAAAAACAATCTCAAAAGAGTTAAACTCTCCTTGCCAGTCTTCTCGATTTTGATGGACCCTGATTACATTTGCCGCGGTTGGTCCCTCATGACACCAGGAAACAAGTTCTTTGACCTGATCCTCAGGCCCTTCAATTAATGCCTCCACTGCACCGTCAGGTAGATTCTTTACCCAGCCAAAAAGCCTTAAGGAGACGGCCTCCCTGCGCGTGGATTCTCTAAACCATACACATTGAACCCTACCCTCAATAATGAGATGCACTCTAACGTTATCCACGATCTTCCCCCAATAATCTCAAGAACTCATCCTCACTGAGAATAGCGACCCCTAAATCCTTGGCCTTCCGGAGCTTGGAACCCGGGGACTCGCCTGCTATCAGGTAGTCAATGTTAGCGCCCACAGAGGAGGCAATTCTTCCCCCATTTCGGGTGATGACCTCCTTGGCCTCCGAGCGCTTCATGGAGGATAGAGTTCCAGTCATTACAAAGGTTTTGCCTGCCGCAGGTGAGGCAGGGGCCAGGAAAGGGGCCTCTATTTCCATGCCGGACTGTATCAGCCTGTTGATATGATCCCGGTTGTGATGGTCCTCAAAATAGGCGCTGATACTTTCAGCGATCTGAGGTCCTATCCCGTCGATGGCAATCAGCTCTTCTTCTGTCGCCTTCCCTAACCGCTCTATATCTCTAAAATGGTCCGCTAAAATGGCGGCAACGTACTCTCCCACGTGCCTGATCCCGAGGGCATAAATGAATCTGGCCAATGTGGTCTTCTTGCTGTTTTCAATTGCCCTGAGAAGGTTGTTGGCGGATCGCTCCTTTATCTTGTCCAAGGTAATCAAATTGTCAAAACTCAGGCTGTACAGGTCCGCCTCCTCCTTTATTAGCCCTTTTTTTAGCAACTGTGCAACGATTTTGTCCCCAAGACCGCTAATATTCATGGCGCCCTTTGAGATAAAGTGTTTGAAAGATCCCTTTACCTGGGCCGGGCAATCGGAGTTCGGGCATCTTACCACGACTTCTCCCCCTTTTTTCACAACATCTGAGCCACAAACAGGGCATTGAGATGGTATTACAAATCTCTTCTCCCTGCCGGTTCTCTTTGACTTGATCGCCTTGACGATCTCC
>Ga0315542_1001426_pt1 | contig 14894 bp, 14 predicted proteins | sample SalMarSW160120MG_FD_202541 | JGI IMG/M metagenome (GOLD analysis project Ga0315542, IMG submission 202541) | Salt marsh sediment microbial communities from the Plum Island Ecosystem LTER, Massachusetts, United States - Salt Marsh Sediment SW1601-20 ...
CATTTAGGTTCAACTCCTGCACATCCTCCAATCAGTTCTGTTCTCATTTACAGGTGAAGAATGTTTGACATATTTTAGGTGAAACTTTCTTCACGAAAACGCTTTTCAACATTTTATTCGCCATTTGGAATATAGTGGTTGACGTTGGCTGACGACAAACTTGAGGAAGAAACATACTCACTGATTTTCACATCTCTGAAACATCCCATCCGCAGAAGAATACTTAGAATGTTGGCTACAAAGCCGCTCATATTTTCTGAGATTCAAGAACAATTCAACATCGACAGTGGACACTTAACCTATCACCTCGAAAACCTCGGCGACCTGATTGCCCACTGTAAAGACGGAAAATACAGGTTATCCAGTATAGGTGATGCTGCTGTTCGGCTGATGGGAGGCGTTGAAGACCAGCAAATTGTTGACTCAAGCAAAAATCGGAGACTCGCCCAAGTTGTGCCTAAAGTTTTTGCACTAATCGTGGTGGCTGCCCTAATTTTCATGAGCCTGCAGGCGGTCAATTACACAACAATTGTATCAACTGCATCTTTAAATCAGGACAAAATCTATCCTACCCCCTTCACTATTGGCGCAGGCGAAACTTTCGAGTTTAACGTTACACTGAAACACTGGAGATACCTTGCGCCGATGATAGGAAATCCTGTATTCTCCCGAATGCTCTCCAGCGGTCCGTTTGGTCCAGAAGCTTACACTTTTGAAGTCGAACCAGAACCAAACAAATTAACGGCTCAAGCTAAAGGTTCAGTGTGGCTTGACGTTAGATTAAACACCACAGGAATCTTTCAGCCGAACAGCCCACTTGTTTTGATGCCTTTTGGTCTTCCCAACGGATTGACAGTTGACGTAATCACGCCGAACGGAAACCTGCCTTTAGGCGCACTCGAATGGACATACGGCAAAGTAGAGCACTTCACTTCCCACTGTTGAAGCTGACCAGTTAGGCATGTACCAGTTTATAATCAAAAACAATGACTCAGAGGAGTGGACAGGAACAATAAAGCCTTATGTAGAATGGCAAATCACCGAAAAGCCATACTTCTACTACGGAATCGCGGGGCTAGTTATCGTAGCAGGATACCTTGTCTTCATGGCATACAATTTCCGAAGCAAACCACAGAAATAATTGCATAGTAGGAGCCTAATAGAGGTACATTGTTGAAAACAGTATTTTTTTCTGAAAAATCAGCACCAACACAACTGCAACTCGAAACTTCTGTGAGCCTGCTAAACGTTGGTGCTCCTTCAACGGTTACAGGCATCAGTTGATTAGACAAATCGGGCGCGCAAAGAAAAGATTCAAAATAAAACCTATTGTTGATGCGATAAAAAAGTTAAATATCCTAACTATTTCAGGTTTAAAGGGGAGATAATGAATTTAAAGAGAAAAGCAAGCACCCGTTTTTCTTTCTCAAATTTTATGCTTTAGGGTTAGCTCAGTTAATAGAGTTCCAGGACCAACATTCTCAGTTTTCTTTGACAGAAACTCTTTGATAGAAGACTCAACTTTCTTAATCTTGTGATATCCTACAATGTTGCCTATCACTCTACCCTGATAGAATAATTCTAGGGTAGGGACCGTCCTGACTCCGCGACTGTGAGCTAGAGTGCGGTTTGCCTCATTGCGGATAACATCAATTTTGAAGAATTGGGCTTGTCCATTTAGCCTTTCAGCCAGCTGAGTGTACACAGGAGCAAAATTTATGCAATGAGGACAAGAATGACTGAAAAACTCGACTATAACAGGGTCATTTGCGTGTAAGACGTCTTTATCGAAAGACTCTGCAGAAATCTCGTGAATCGTCATTATTAACCACTCAATTTTGGTTTCTTGATGGACTTGCTATGGTTTACGACAGTGTTACCTGTTTGTTGTTCATTTTACTTTTCTAAAGTTTTTCCTTGACTACTTCATCTAGACCTGCTATCTCGTAAACGTATCTCAAATGAATAATTCTTTTAATCATCTGAGCAATTTGTCCTTCCAATTCTATTCCATGAATCTTGCCTATGCCGAAATTCTCGCCGACAGCCACAATCAACCCGCTAAACTTCGGAACATAAACTGTCCTTGGCATTCCAGCTAAATCCGCCGTTATGTTCTTCGCCACCACTTCAGCCTGCTGCAACGCGATTTCAATGCATTGTGGAACCGCCTCACCAGTTTCAGGATTTTTCACCATGGCACAATCACCAACCACGTAAATACCCTTGAAACCTTCAGCTTCGCAAAACTCGTTAACTATTGCCCTGTTGCCTTTACCTGTCTTCAAACCGCTTTCACTAACAACTCTTGGACCTTGAACTCCGCCTGTCCAAATGAAAAGTGAGCATTCAATTTGGGTGCCATCATTTAAAATGACGGCGTCAGGCTTGACCTCGGAGATGAATTTACCGAAAACAAGTTCCGTTCCCATCTCTGTTAAAACTTGCTCTACTTTCTGGGAGAACGCGGGAATGTTCCATGAACGCAACAAAGTGTTTGAGCCTTCCACTATGGTGGTGCAGCATTTGAACTCTTCCGCGAATTCCCCGGCTAATTCCACACCCGTAAATCCGCCACCGCCAATCACGATTCTAGGCGATTTTTCCCGTGCAAAAATGGTTTTTAACTTATCCCGAACTTCCGTAGCGACTTCAACTGAACTAACGCACATAGAAAAGGTCTCAGCACCTTTTATATGAAAATAATTTGGTTCACTGCCCAAAGCGATAACAAGCTCATGATACGCCAAGTCGCCCTTATCGGTTTTCACCATTTTACCCTTTAAATCGATGCCTTTCACTGTTGCCTGAACAAACTGAATGCCTCTATTCCGCAACAACTCAGTCATAGGCACAGTTATATCGGAAGCTTTTTTGACGCCTGAGGCTACCTCGTAGGCAAGATGCAAATACTGATGATATTTGTTCCTGTCAACAAGAACTACTTGGACATCGTCAAGCTGTTTCGTGTTCTTGTCAAGTTTGATTGCGGTCATCAAACCGCTGTAGCCTGCGCCCAAAACAAGTAAAATCTTTTTCATTAGCTAAACCACCCTTTTAGACACCTAAACCTTTGACTGCAGTTTTCGTTAAAGGTCTTCCGAGCCTTGCTGTAAGAATCAAAGTGCTTGTGCGCTCCCATTTTTCTAATTTAAACTGCATTTTCTCTGGGTCTATCAGAACGCAGCAAGTCGTGTCCTTAACAATTATATGGTTGATGTCAGATTTAAGTCTCTCCTTAAAATTTCAGAAAGTTTGTCGTTTCTTGAAATGTCTTTATGGTTGTTGTAAAGCTCATATTGACTTTTAACGTAAATGAAAAAGGAATGGCTTGTTTCACCTGTCTTGTACAGAATTGTTTGGCACTAATACTTGCTGAACGTAAGTTTTGTGTGCAGTTCTCATGTTGTTGCTTGACTATATTCCTAGAATAAGCAGCCATATGTTGAGGTAAACTATTGCGCCGACTGAGGAAATCAGAGTCAACGAGGCTACAGTATCCCTGTGGAAGTCGTAGCGTTCGCTGAGAACCGACAAAGAAACGGCAACAGGCATCGCATTCATGAGCACCAGCACAAACCTGTCTGTGAAGGGCAACTGGAACAGAGTCAACGTAGCCAAAGCCACCACAGGCAAGAAGATTATCCGTAGCAGACTCAAACCAAAAGCCGTGGTTAGGTTCTCGTATTTTTTTCCGTACAGAAAAGCGCCTAACATGAAGACAGCCACTGCAGATGTGGTGCCGCCCATCATATGCAAAAACGTGGATACTGGAGAAGGAATTTCCACACCAACAACCGAAATCAGGATGCCCACAAGAATCGAAATAATCAGCGGGTTTCTTGTAAGCCGCTTGGCAACGTGCTTCAGTGCCTCCAGCTTCTCGGATTCTCCAAGCCGATAAAACTCAAGCATAGTTATCGAAACGATTATTGCTGCGATGCCGATGGTACCCGCCGCTAGTGTAGCCAGCTGCCCGGTGCGTTCTGAGGGAAAAGCGAAGGTTACGAAGGGGATGCCGAAGAAGGCGAGGCTGCCAAAGATTGTGCTTAATGTAAGCAGAAAAAACGTGTTTCTCGAGAACCTGAAAACCATGTAGAGCAGACCGTAAATCGCCGTAACCACAAACACGGGGATAATACCTGCAAGAATGAACGTCAGCGTTTCTGCCACAAAGGTTGTCTCCGCCATGTCAATCAAAAAGAGGGCAGGCAAAGCAAAAAAGTACACATAAGCGCTGAGCACCCGCTCGTCCCCCATCTTTAGAATCCCAAGTTTTCTTGACAGGAAGCCTATGCCCATCAACAAAAGAATGGGAACCGAAGTTCCTATCAGCGCATCAGCCAATCTATGCTCCTCGCTTCATAGTTAAATGCTTGAACAGATAAATGTTGTAATCTTTCCTGAGAAAAACAGATAATTGAGTTAGCTACTAAATGTCAATAGGGAAACATGATGGTTAGTTTCAAGCAAGCTCTCCAGATACTGGAAGAAAAAGGAAAACTTGAACGCGTAAAAAACAAAACATCTTTACAAGAAATTCCTGACACCATACGCAAAGCCGAAAAGGCAATAATCTTCGAGAACACAGGAACCGATTATCCCGTAGCCTCCAACATCTGCACCCGAGACAACTTCTGCACAATCTTTGGCATGGACTGGAAACAGATACAGGAAAAACTCATAGCAGCACTGGACAACCCAATAAAACCCGTCACTGTTGACGAGAATCCTTTTGAGGAGGCTGAGCTTGACCTCGGAAAACTGCCCATCCTAAAATATTACAGGTCTGACCCCGGACCATACATCACCTCCGGCGTCTTCGTCACAGAATGCGCAGAACGTAACCTCTCCTACCACAGAATACTCGTCAAAACCAAAAACATGGGCACAGCAAGAATCTGCCACCGCCACACATGGCAATGCTACACCCAAAACAGCCAAAACATCGACGTAGCCATCTGCATCGGAATGAACCCCGCCCTCCTCTTCGCCTCAGCAATCTCCACCAAAGAACCCATGGACGAAACCGAAATAGCAGGCGGCTTCTACGACAAACCAATAAAACTAACAAAACTGGAAAACGGAATCTCCGTGCCCACAGACACAGAAATCGTGCTGCTCGGAAAACTCACCCCAGAACTGGGCGAAGAAGGACCCTTCGTCGACATAACGGGCACATACGATTTGGTTAGGCAGCAGCCCATAGTCAAAATCACAAAAATACTAAGACAAAAAAGGAACCCAATCTATTATGCGCTTATTCCCGGAAGGGGCGAACACTCGTTTCTGATGGGCTTCGGAAAGCTGCCCCTCATCTACAAGGAACTCATGAAGGTCTGCCAAGTCAAAGATTTGGCTTTCACCGACGGGGGAATCAACTGGCTCGGCTGCTCCGTAAGCATCAAAAAGAGAAATGATACAGAGCCCAAAACGGTTATCGAAACCGCCCTTGAGGCACACAAGAGCCTTAAGCACGTTTTCGTGTTTGACGACGACATAAACCTCTCTGACCCACAGGACATGCTTTGGGCGTTAACAACCAGATTCCAAGCCGACAAAAACCTGTACACTTACCCAAACTCTTCAGGCTCAAGCCTAGACCCCAGCTCTGAACCCGGAGAAGACAGAAGAAAAACATGCAAAGCAGGATTCGATTGCACAATACCGTCATCTAAAGACAGAGTGGATTTCGAGAAAGTAACATGAAAAGTATAGGCTAATCCTGAAACTCTTCCTGTCTACGTTAACTGTTCCTTCAAGACGCCGTGTCTTCGAGCCTGCTTTTCAGAATCTGGTTGACCAGCTGAGCTTTCACTCGTCCCCTAGCCTTCTTCATTATTGTGCCCATCAATGCTCCAAAAGCGCCCTTTCCCCGCAGCTCAATAAACTCAGAGTTCTTCTCTATCACATCATCCACCAAATCCTCAAGCTCCTTCCGCGACATCATCCCAAGCCCCAAACTCCTCAAAGCATCCTTGACACTGGCATCTTCGTTGCCTGCAAGCCACGTCAATATCTCCGGAATGCTCTCTTTGACAGTTTTTCCTGCGCCGATAAGCCGAAACATTTCCCTGAACTGCTCGTCAGTGATGGCTTCAACCTTTACGCCATCCCGCTTAAGCGCCTTCAAAGTTTCCGTCAACGCAACAGCAATAACAGTCGAGGAAACCTGCTTTTCTCCAGCCAAACACTCGAACAGCTCAAGATAATCAGAGTCCAAAAGCTGCTTGGCAAGCTTCTGATTAAGCTTATACTCAGCCATCAGCCTCTTCATCAACTGCTCAGGCAACTCTGGAAGACGCCCACACAACTCGTCAATGTGCGCCTTGGTTACCTGAATCGGCGGAACATCAGTCTCCGGATACATCCTAGCAGCACCGGGTCTAGGACGCATATACTTTGTTGTTCCATCAGGATTCGCTGCACGAGTCTCCTCAGGAACACACCTCAATGCAGTTCTTGCCCGTTCAGTCACCGCCTTCAAGGCATCGGTGGCATTCTCTGGCGTATCCGCCACAAAGACCACCGCATCCATGGAATCCTTCTTTAGAAGTTTCCCAAGCTGGCTCAGTTCCTCTTCGGTTACGCCGTACGCAGGCATCTCGTCTGTGTGGAATATTCCTCCAACTCTTCCCCAGAAACGAGCCATCCCCGCCAACTCAGACCCAAGCCTCATGCCCACAGCCAACTCTTTTTTGAGGAGTCCAGCGAAGCCCTGCAGCCTAACTGCCAAGACAGGTCTGTTCTGTTTGACTGCTTTAGCGATGACCTTACATTGTGTGTTCTTGAAAACTTTTGTCACGTCAACAAAATCTTCGGTGATGTCCGTTTCTTTTATTCCACGTTTCTTCAGTTCGTCCCGTATTTCGAGGAGACTTAGCTGACGCTGAATCTCGTTTTCGATTACTTTAGAAACCAGCTCCAGCTCCTGAACACCCTTTATCTCAATCAGTGCGCCATCCCGTATGGAAACATTCACGTCTTGGCGGATAGTCCCTAAGCCCCGCCTAACCATGCGGGTTGACCTCAAGATTCTGCCAATAGCGAAAGCAGTCTCCTCTGCCTCCTCTGGAGAATAGATGACTGGCGCAGTGGTAACTTCGATGAGGGGTATTCCAAGGCGATCGATGCGGTAGCGTATCAGCTGCCCCTCCTTTCCCGTTTTCCTTGCCGCATCCTCTTCAAGGCTAACCTGCTGAATAGCCACCTTTTTTCCTTTGATGTCAATTTCGCCATTTAATGCTACTACGCATGTTCGCTGGAATCCTGTTGTGTTTGAGCCGTCTATAACTGTTTTGCGCATAACATGAACTTCATCCACTGGCTTAGCCTTCATCATAAGCGATGCTATGAGACAGATATCCACTGCCTCCCTGTTCAGGTCGTGGGGAGGCTCCTCATCCATCTCCACCAAACAAGCAGATTCATTGTTTGCTTCATACAGAATCCGTGTTTCCTTCTGGAACTCGAAGAGAGCCGCTGAATCAACCTGACCCAGCTCGCTCTGGGTTGGTCTCAGTCTTCGCAGAAAAGTGAATTCAGGCTCGTCCTTGAACAGTTTGGGTTCACAGGAACAGAAAAGCTTCTCTTTAGTGTCCAGCTGCTGATGAATCTCAAGTCCTGCCTTCAAGCCAATCTTAGAATATTTGCTGCTCATAACCTTCTTCCTCAAATTCCTATATTATCATAAACTGTTCTAGGCGAATATTCGTTGGCTACGTTTTCCATGAGAAGCTTCTTTGCCTCTTCAGGTTTGGCTGTTTGTCCTAGAACCCATCTGAGCTTCACGAACGCCGTCTCAGGAAGCATATCATCAAGGGAAAGAACACCCATTGCAAGAAGGTCTCTGCCCTGATCGTAAACGTTCATGTTTAGTCTTCCCCAGATGCACTGGGAAGTCATGCATACAACCACATCCTTTTTGACTGCGTTTCGGATGGCTGAAAACAGGTAATCTCCAACGTGTCCCAGCCCTGTGCCCTCAAGTATGATTCCCCTGTAGCCCTCTTTAACATACCAGTCAATCACTTGTGGATTCAGGTCCGGATGAGCCTTGACGAACGCCACCTTCTCCTCAAATTCTGGTTTCAATTTCAGTTTCCGCGAAGCATCCCGTTTCCTGTAACTTTTCGTCAGCATCTTGAGCTTATTATCCTCCAGTCTGGCGATGGGCAAGGCATTTACTGACTTGAAGGTGTCTCTGCGGCTTGTATGACACTTTCTCGCCTTTGTTCCACGATGAAAAACTATGGAAGTATCCGAAACCGTCTCATGCATCGCAATCACAACCTCAGCAAAAGGAGCCGAAGCAGCCGCCTTAACTGCCCCCACCAAGTTAGTTGCAGCATCTGAACTGGGACGATCCGCTGACCTCTGTGAAGCTACCATTATCACGGGCACAGGAAGGTCTTGGAGAGCAAAACTCAAGGCTGCCGCGGTGTACCCTAACGTGTCTGTTCCATGGGCTACCACAACTCCTGCCACGCCATTGTTGATGTGTTTGGCAACCGTTTTTGCGGTTTCGATCCAATGTTTTGATGTGATGTTTTCGCTGAAGATACTGAAAAGAATCTCAGTGTCCACAACAGCTATCTCTGAAAGCTCAGGAACCACACTGTAGAGTTCGCTGGCGGAAAGCGCGGCGCGTACACCTCCTGTTCTGTAGTCCACTCTGCTGGCTATGGTGCCGCCTGTGCTTACGATTGCTATCCGAGGCAAACTTTTGTTCTGTTCTGGAAGGGGCGGAGGCTCAAATTTCGGTTTAGCTCCCTTCCCCACCTTCTCTACCTTTGCCGACTGATCGATGCGGACTCCAACATTGTAGCCGCTCTTCATCTTAATCACAATATGATATTCGTCTCCAATCTCTGAGCGGGGAATAAGGATGCCCTCCCAGCTTTCCCCCTCTCTGGTTACGCGAACAACATCGCCGATTTCAGCTCCCACCTTCTTCAAAAGCTTTAATGCGTGTCCCCTGTAACCCATAAACTCCTCGCTCAATCCCGTCTTCTCCTGTTCCTGTTCTCCTCAGCCTAAAATGCTGAAAACATATTCCATTACTTAGACCAGTTTATTAAAGGATTCAGTTAAAGGCACTTGGAGACGTATGGCCCGTCATAGCTGTAGCCGAACTGCCTGTAGTACTGTTTTGTTCCCAGGGCACTTGTTACCACAATCTTGCTTCTGTGGTAGTCCTCTTTGGCTGCTCTTTCAGCCTCAGACAAAAGAATACCTCCGTAGCCTTTGTGCTGCCAAGCCCCGGCAACATGTTTCCCAACTGGAACCAAGGGACCATAAACTCTGAGCTCACGAACTATCGCCGCCTTTTCAGGAACAATCTCAGGTCTGCTTGCGCTTCCTGATGGAATCCGTAACCGGACATAACCGAGTAGAATGTCTTTAAATGGGTCCTCCGCAGAAATGAACAATTCAGTTCCGGCCGAAGCCTCCTCTGTAACTGTCCTGACCTCGATTTTGTCTGGGTCAGGTTTCACCTTGTCCTTCAGCCATCGGTGCCCCACTTCCCGGCATCTTATACAACGGCATCGCAATCCCTCTGCCCCAAGTTTCTCTAAAGCGATTTGTCTGAGGTTGCTCAGTTTCACTCCAGCCTCAATGAGGTTGGCTGGTATGTCCCTCTGAACCCTCATAATTCTGACCCATGGAGGAACAAACTTCTTCAGTTCCGCGATTAGCTGAGCCGCCTCATCTGTTGTGTAGGGGCGGTAGAGTCCCTTTTTCCACCAATCATAAACTTTTGTTCCCTTGATCACCAAGCAGGGATAAAGTTTGATCATGTCAGGCTTAAACTGTGGATTCGCAAAAATTTCCTTGAAACCTTTGAGGTCATGTTCAAAGCTTGAGCCAGGCAAACCGGGCATGAGATGGTAAACAACCTTCAAACCAGCGTCCTTCATTATTCTTGTGGCTTCTACAACATCCTTTACGCTGTGTCCCCTGTTAACGCCCGCATAGATGTCGTCGTAAATGTTCTGCACCCTTGTCACGCCCATGGCAAGCATCCTGTCAACTTGCTCCTCCTTTGCCCAGTCAGGCCTCGTTTCCACGGTGATTCCGACGTTGCGGATTCGGCTTGTCTCCGCCAGCTTTTTTGCTTCATCCAAAGAGGTTGACTTCTCTTCTGTTATGGCATCCAAGCACTGTTTAACAAAATCTTCCTGATACTCTTGGGGAGTGCTGGGAAAGGTTCCGCCCATGATGATTAGTTCTACCTTGTCAACCGTGTGTCCTATAGCCTCCAGTTGCTGGATGCGGGTTCTAACCTGGTTGTATGGATTGTAGTCGTTTTGTGCTCCCCTCAGGGCGGCTGGCTCGTGGCCGGTATAGCTTTGGGGAATGCCCTCAGTAGGTCCTCCGGGGCAGTAGGCGCAGGGTTCTTGTTGGGGGCAGGGCGACGGCTTAGTCATCACTGCGACCACGGTTACTCCCGAGATGGTGCGCACGGATTTTCTTCGAAGAATGGTGAGCAGTTTGGCGTTTTCCTCTGGTTTAAGGTGCTGTATTATCTCTGAGTTGGATGGAACCTTGTCTAGGCTGTGTTTTCCGGCAACTTTCAATTTAACGTAGTCCACGTCCCTTTTTGTGGGCTTAGGCATTTCCATTAGGCGCTGAATAATTTCGCGGTAGGCTTCATTGCTCATCAGTTTCATCTACAAAGTATGCGCGGAAGCTTTTAGATAAAGCCTACAGTTGTTCAGGAGCTGTTGTGGCTACAAAAATCTAATTTTTTGGAGTGGGATTTTTTCTAGATTTTTTTACTATCTATTGCTTACCTATTGGCGGGACTGAAATAAGCATTAAAATGCTTACGAAGCAATCTCATGTTCAAATAAATATCATGTTCTGGCGGTGTGTAGAAACGAGAAAAAGAAACGAAGTCCAAGTAGTAGCTAAGATTCTGCGAGTGGCAGCTAAAGGCTCCAACGAAGGGGAAATAATGGACCGATGTAAATTGGATTCCATGACCATGGAAAACTATCTGGCAGCCTTGGCAGAATTAAGCCTGCTTACAGTGGACGACAACGATGAATTGGCTTATAGAACAACTGACAAGGGGTTAGAGTTTCTCAACACTTATCATCAGCTCAGATGGCTTCTGTGGGGCAAAGAAAACGATTTCCTGCTGATTCGTCTTTTGGGACAGATGAAAAAGAAGGAGCAGCTTCCCTTCTACGTGAGCTAAACAGGTGATGGTTGGATGACTGAGGAGAGAAAGGAGTTTGATGTTGTCGCTGACATCCTACGTGTAGCTGCTTTGGGCTCCAAAGAATCTGAGATTATAATCGGATGCGACCTAGACCGCAACAGCCTCGAAAAATATATGCCCGTCATGATGCTTCTGAAGCTGATAAGCGTAAAGAAAGAGAACGAAAACTTTTACCGAACCACCACCAAAGGGCTGGAATTTCTGCGCTTCTATCATGGTTTAAGATGGCTCCTGTGGGGCAAAGACTTTGATTACATCTTAGTCAACACCATGAACAAGCTGAAGAAAGAAACGAAGCCCTACTATGTAAGGTAACTGACTAGCTGGTTTCTATTCAAAGAAGTCTGCAAGTTTTCGGCTTTCTGACCTTCGCAAAATCTCGGCGCATTTCTTGGGTTCTAAGGCTTTGAATTCTAGTCCCAGACTGGTCAAGATTGTCTGGACTCCTTTAGCTAAACGAGGCGCCACAAGAACGCCCCTAAGTTCCCTGTTCGCCACCGTTTTCATGAAGTCAACATATTTTGCCAGTTGCAGCGCCGCGTCCCGTCCCGCTGTCCTTCTTTTAAGTTCAACTATAACCAGCCTTCCATCTCTGTCAACACCATAAACATCCACAAACCCGGGTTCAACCTTCTTCTCGTACGATATGAGCTTGAAGTCCTCCTCAAAAATGGATGGGTCTATGAGAATCGCTTTTTGCATGTCAGATTCGCTGGCGTGCAAAGAAAATTCTCCCCTGTCAATCAAGCGCATAGCAGAAAGGAGATAGACTGTGTCAAAGGATATGCTTACCGACTCGACGGGTTTACGGCGGACAGCCCGAACACGCAGAGTCTCTCCTTTTACGCGGGTTTGGAATAGGCATCCTGCGGGTTGCCAGTTGACGGGCTCGTATCCGCTGGGGCGGTGAACCAGAACTGAGCCATCCTCTTTTATCATGATTATGCGTTCTCCGGGCTCCAGTTTTGAGCTTGCCCGTCCCTTGTAGTCTACCCAGCAGTTGCCTACCAGAATCAGGGCTTTCCGTTCTGAAACAGCTGTTTTGATGAAGTTGGCTGCCTCTTCTACAGTTGGATTCTCTAGAGTAGCCACGGGCTTCCGGTTGGACATGATGACCGCCAACAATGTTTAGAAGAGTGAAGGCAGATAAAAGTTCTGAGAAGTATGCGGGAATGGAAAGAGAAGCGGGGAACTATGCGGCATTATGACCTGCAAGCCGTAATCTATAATGTGCAGTATTTGGGGGAGCAAGACGCCAAAATAGAAGACATCCTGAACAGTATTCACTTTGAGTCAAACGAGGTTGTCCTAGATTTGGGATGCGGAACAGGGTTCCTCTTCGGGCACATCACCAAACAGGTGGGGCTTCTGGTGGGTGTAGATCTGTCACGGAAGGCTCTTCAGGAAGCAAAGGAGCGCACAAAAAATCTGTCTAATGTTGCTTTAGTTCGTGCAGACGCCGACAATACTCCTTTTCTTAATCGTACATTCGATAAAATCTTCGCCATAACTCTGCTACAGAACATGCCGAATCCCCGGAGAACAATCTCTGAGATGAAAAGAGTAGCCAAACCACAGGCAATCTTTGCAGTAACTGGACTAAAAAAGAAGTTCACACAAGAAAGCTTCCTTGACCTGCTTGAAAAAGCGCAGCTGAAGATTGTCACATTGAATACTAACCAGCAACTGAAAGGGCATGTTGCAGTATGCACAAACAGTTAGTCAAGAAAGTTTGACTAGGGCATAATAATTCAAGATTGTTTTAGTCAAGAATGTTTGACTAAAATGCTTCTGTTTAACGGTCAGTTGTCAAGAAAATTTGATAAAAAAGCTTTAATTTGAAAAAGCCAAAAACTCGGCGAGGAGGGGGAAACAAGATGAATTTTTTGAAGATGACTTCGAAAAGATGCAAAGCAATTAAAGGCAATCTGGGCACATGGTCTATACCTATTAGCATCGTTGGAACCTTTATTCTCGTTTTGCTGGTCTTTTTGGCAACAACATTGGCGTACCCTGCTGAATTCAAATTCATAAATAAATGGGGGACACTGGGCGACGGAGACGGACAGTTTGACCATCCCTACGACGTAATTGTTGACCGTAATGGAATAGTATATGTGGCTGACACCTACAATCATCGTATCCAAAAGTTTACCAGTGATGGCGTTTTTCTTGACGGATGGGGCGATTATGGTACTTGTGATGGACAATTTAACTACACGATGGGTGTAGCTGTTGATGAATCAGGAGACATCTACGTAGCTGACGCCTGCAACCATCGCGTCCAAAAGTTCACTAATACGGGCACTTTCCTGAGAACCTGGGGCACCCATGGTAATGGCATCAACCAATTCGAGTACCCTTATGACATTGCAGTTGATGGTTTTGGAAACATCTATGTTACTGACTCAGGCAACCATCGTGTTCAGAAGTTTACCAACGTAGGAGAATTCATAACCGAATGGGGCAGTTACGGGTCTGGCGATGGACAATTCCAATATCCTCACGGTATTGTTGTTGACAATTCAGGAAACGTTTACGTTGCCGACTACTACAACAATCGCATTCAAGTGTTCACAAGCGATGGCGACTACTTAACTCAATGGGGCACCTATGGCGCTGACGCTGGACAGTTGCATAATCCCAAGGGCGTTGCAATTGACAACACGGGAAACATCTACGTGGCAGACTACCATAATAACAGAATCCAAAAGTTCACGAATACCGGCACATTCTTGGGAACATGGGGAACTAACGGCACTGACAACAGCCAATTCAGCACCCCAAAAGGGGTGGCAATTGACAGCTCAGGAAACATCTACATAGCCGACACGGGCAACAGCTGCATCAAAAAGTTTCACGTTGAACCAGTTCCATACACATACATTTCTGCTTCAGTAACCGTAGCTATCCCAGCAGCAATGATTGCTGTAATCTTCAAAAAACGGTGAACTCCTTACTTTCCTCCCTTTTTTCTCACAATGAAAAAAGGAGCGAGATTAATGAAAAGAAAACTGTATGCCACATTTTTTCTCATGTTTTGTTTATGCTTTGCTGTCATACAGGCAAGCTATGTTGGTACTTGGAAAGCTGGAGTTAGCAGAGGCGATTTCTTTTACTACGAAATGTATGGGGTCTTCACTTCCAGCGACCCAAACGCTGTGGTTGAGGTGCCAGTGTTTGAGCAAAATAGCACAGAGCGGGTACGAATCGACATAACTTGCGTTTCCGGCTCAGTTGTTCATCAACTTTACACCTTGCAGTTCAAGAACAGCTCTGAGACGTTTGAGTTGAGTACCGATTTAAATCCAAATAATGCAGGCAACGTCAACTTCTATGACTTAGGTGTTCCTATTTGCGCAGCCAATCTCAAAGTAGGTGACATCCTTCCAACAGTTCCGTTGACAATAAACGAGACTGTATCTATGCTTTACTCAAGCGGTGAACGAGAAACAAACTTAGTATCGTGGAACACCTCCGAAGACTGGGGTCGTTGCTATTTTGACAAGAGAACCGGTATGCTTGTTGATCTTTATCGTGTGCACTCATTCGTTAATCAGGAAACTGGCGTAGTTATCTACAAGGCTGATGTAGTGAAAATGACCCATTCAAGTCTGTGGGAAATCAGATAGTTCACAAAAATTAGTTCTGCCTCAGAAAGTGT
>Ga0315542_1001427_pt1 | contig 14890 bp, 13 predicted proteins | sample SalMarSW160120MG_FD_202541 | JGI IMG/M metagenome (GOLD analysis project Ga0315542, IMG submission 202541) | Salt marsh sediment microbial communities from the Plum Island Ecosystem LTER, Massachusetts, United States - Salt Marsh Sediment SW1601-20 ...
TGAAACCATCAATTTGCCTGAGGATGTTTTAGCAAAACATGCAGGGGATTATTCTCAAGGATTTTCTTTTCTAACGGTTTCTTTGGAAGATGGCAACCTGGTAATTGTCAAAGATAACAAGCATTATGTGTTAAAAGCGCTAACTGAACATGAGTTCATCCCCTTTGAGAAAGTCGGGCAGGATACATTGTATGAAAAAGAAAAGGAAAGATATTGTTTTATAGATTCTGATGATTTTCATATGCTGTTTCATAGAGATGGAGATAATGAATCCAGGTTGGGTTACAAGCTGAATTCATTTACCCCGTCATTCATGGTTAAAAAACTTGGTGTATATGAGTACTTTGGTTACCCGTTTTTGGTAGGGGATACAAAATTTAAAGGAGCTGAATTGTCATTAGCCGAAGATAGGGTATTGATATTGAAATTAATTGCTTATGATGGTGAATACCCTTTTCCGTTAAATGTCATTTCCGATGAATATGCTACTACATCCGGACTGGGCACAGGATTCGGTTTTACTGTAAAATTCATGGAAAATGAAAAATATGACATTATTGATTTTGCAGGATTAACCTTTCGAAAGACAAAATAGCAGCATTTGATAATCATCCGTTCCAGGGGAGGATACTGCAACAATAAAAGAGGTATGATATGAAAAGAGAATTGCCATTCCTTTTACTCTCCGGTCTTCTCATAGTGGGCTGTTACTCATCGAAGTTCGACAGTTATCAACCGCCTTGTTCAACTGGTGAAGCTTGGCAGGTCAAAGTTGAGAAATCGGGACTCTATCCAGTGATCAAGGTCATAGTCAATGATTCAACCGTGATAACCAAATCGGCTCCTGTTTTTGATTGGAAAGGGATCAATGCAACTGAAACTTATCGCGGCCACAGTGTCACTCTGATGGTGACTTATAATAGCGGATTTCTTGGCATTGGTTCATACTACAATGCGGTTATAACCATTGACAATAAATTTTTTGTAGGACAATACAGGCTCCCGACAATTAATTTTAGACACCGGCCGAAAAGTTCCACAAAAATAACAAGCTGAAATTGAAATGGACCTAGGGTCCTACTCCGGCATGCAGGATAATCCGTTCCAGGGTAGAACGGAAGACTCAGCCCTCCAATGAAATCTGTTCAAGAACAGTGTTAATTTTACTTGAATTATTTTCATCTTTACTTTATATTTCTACTACACCTTTGCACATACTTCATTGACGATTCTTTTTATTGTTATCTCGATTTTTGTTTTGGGAAAACGATTTTTTTTGGCTCCATTTGGAAAATAGTAGTACAATAGTAGGCAATTTATTTCAGGTGATTTGGTAGTTAATACTAAGTTAGGCAGAAAAATCTTATATGAAACATTTAGAAGTTAATACTGTCGAAGATTTCCATCAGATGATTAGAAGACATTGGGATTCTAACTATTTTTATCGGGGGGAAGATTCGGACAAGTATAAGTTACGCCCCAAATACGGTCGTGATCAAATCAAATCACAAAATAACGATAATTCAGTTGAAATGGGATTATTTAAAGACTTTAAGCGTTTAGCAGTTCCTTACTTGTCATATAATCCCCAAAATGAGTGGGACTGGCTTGCTATTGCACAACACCATGGTTTGCACACTAGACTTCTCGATTGGACTGCAAATCCACTTGCAGCTGCTTATTTCTCTGTGAATTACAAATATTCATCTGATTCAATACTCTATATTTTTAAATCTAAAGATTTACTTAATGTTGACGAACAAAAATTCCCATCTCCATTTGAAATAAAAGAAGTTATGTTGTTTAATCCCCGTAATGTAACATTAAGAATTGGTGCACAATCGGGATTGTTTACTGTGCATCCCAATCCATCTGAGATATTTGATGTACCTTCTTTAGAAAGAGTTGTAATTAATCAAAAGTGCAAAATAGAACTTATGGTGGTTTTAGAAACTTATAACATTCATGATTTTACTATGTTTCCTGGTTTGGATGGGCTCACAAAATATTTAACACAACAATGGATTCGGTAATAAATTTGATTATCTAATTCCTGCTCGATGAGGAGTTCTTCTCCTCGCCGGATGATAGCCGAAGGTGAGGAACACCTCCGGCAGCTCAACGCAGCAACGTACTGATGTAGGGTCAAACTTTCTAATGTAATCCGTTCTATGGTAGAATTCTGGAATGATCAAAACTATAAAATGCTTTGGATTCTAGCATATTAATATTTTAAAAAGTGCTTGATATCGTTAACGTTAATCGTTAACTTAATGGAGACACTAATTGGACATTCTTTTTGCGAGTACTAAACTAATGAAGCAATGTATACGGGCCGGTGGAAAGTTAAAAAGGCGCCTCGATGATATTTCTGCTGCAAGTAATATGGCTGTATTGGAAACTTCACCGGGAAGATTGCATCCGCTTAAAGAGAATAGAAAAGGACAATGGGCAATGAATTTGGATCACCCAAAAAGATTAATTCTGGAACCTTTAGGTGATCCTTTGCCCGAAAAGAATGGTTGGCTTGATTTATCAAAGATTACCGTAGTCCGAATTTTAGGTATGGAGGACTATCATGGCAAATAAATGGATAAATGAATATGCGCCGACTGAAGTGTCACACCCTGGTGGCACTCTGGAAGACGCCCTAGAAGAACGGGGTATGACGCAAGCTCAATTGGCTGAGAGAACAGGCCGGCCTAAAAAGACCATTAACGAAATCATTAAAGGCAAGACTGGTATCACAGCTGAAACGGCAATTCAGCTTGAGCGAGTACTTGGTATAACAGCATCTTTCTGGATTCAGAGACAATGTCAATATGATGAATCGATCGCCAGACAAAATTCTAAAAGCAAACTTACAAATCATCTTGAATGGTTAAAGAAAATACCGGTTCGAGAAATGGAAAAGGCCGGGTGGATTCAGCAAGTGGAAGAACCCACAGAGATACTCAATGCGGTGCTTTCATTTTTCGGTGTAAATTCGCCTGATCAGTGGGATGTTGTTTGGCAAAATCCTGAAGGCGCTTACAGGCAATCACCTGCATTTAAAAAGAATCCTGAAGCTAATTCTGTGTGGCTTCGAAAAGGTGAATTGGAATCTGAAAAAATAAAATGTGACAAATACAATCAAGCACTATTCCATGAAGCCCTTCAAAACTTGCGATCCTATACACGACACGGGCCGGACAAATTTGAATCGGCAATGGTTGATCAATGCGCTGAAGCGGGTGTGGCTGTTGTATTTGTGCCACCATTGAGAGGGGTACCTGTATATGGGGTAACGCGATGGCTCACACCAGAAAAAGCTCTAATACAACTCAGTTTACGTGGCGGTTATGAAGATATATTCTGGTTTACATTCTTTCATGAGGCAGGTCATATTTTGAAACATGGGAAGAAAGATATTTTTATTGAATCGGATGGTTTTACCAATGATAAAGAGGAAGAGGCTGATCAGTTTGCTTCAAATTTTCTAATACCATCTATAGAATGGAAACGATTTATTACAGCAGGGAATTTTCGGACAAAAAGCGCTGTACGAGCCTTTGCAAACGATTTAGATATATCACCAGCTATTGTGGTTGGGCGGTTGCAACATGATAGTCTTTTGCCTTATACTCACATGAATGATTTAAGAAATCGTTTAAGGTGTAAGTTGAATCAATAACAGAATTCTTCGAGGAACGTGAATACTCCAAAGATGTCAAGAAAACCACTTCGACGGGTGTAAAGTTAATTATATAAATGTAAATAAATATGTGTGGCACGACCTGCAGGTCGTGTTAATGGTACATTGGCCAAATGCAATGCCACGCGATTAATTAATGTGTTCAGGCCACCTTCCGGGATATATAAATAAGGAGGGACTTAGCCTATTAATTTAATCCGTTCCAAGGTAGAACCCTGGAACGTTCATAATCTGTTTTTCCCCCTCTCCATAAAATTTCCTCATCCACTCTTCGGCGGATGTTGCATTTGTGCCGATTTATTAATACATTAATAGCTGAAAAAATAAGCAGTTTTATGAGAATGATTCATCAAATTTCTTTGGAGGCATTTTGGCTTCTGATGTTTATTTCGTCAGGGTAAAAAACAAAGACAACACTCAGATTGTCATCAATAAAATTGCGTCCCTTTTCGAAAGAGCGGATATCGGCGGCTGTGTGGGCGAGAACGATCTGGTGGCGATTAAAATACATTTTGGGGAGAAGGGCAACACGACACACATTGCTCCGGAGTTTGTGCGGCCGGTGGTCGAAGGTATCAAAAAGAAAAAGGGAAAACCGTTTCTCACGGACACCAATGTGCTCTACCGGAGCGAACGGAACGACGCGGTGACGCATTTGCATCTGGCACAGGAACATGGTTTTACCATTGAGAATACGGGCGCGCCGGTGGTCATTGCCGACGGGCTTTTGGGAAGCGGGGAAGGAGAGGTGCCGATTCACGGGAAATTGTTTGACAAGGTCTCGCTGGCGAAAATCGCTTTGGAATCCAACGCGATTATTGCCATGACCCATGTGACCGGCCATCTGAGCACGGGACTCGGCGGCGCCATCAAGAATCTGGGAATGGGATTTGCCAGCCGGAAGGGAAAACTCAGGCAGCATGCGGGCATGAATCCGAATATTTCCGAACAATATTGCACGGGATGCGGTGTCTGCATCCGGTGGTGTCCTGCGGATGCCATTTCCATGAACAATAAAACGGCCGTGATTGACGATCAAAAATGCATCGGCTGCGGCGAGTGCATCGCGGTTTGCCGTTTCGATGCGGTCAAGCACGACTGGAATGTGAATTCAACAGAATTGCAGAAACGGATTGCCGAACACGCGCTCGGCGTGGTTTCACAGAAACCGGGCAAAGTCGGCTATTTCAATTTTCTGACTTCGATCACCAAAGACTGCGATTGTTTTGACATCGATCAAAGGCCGCTCATGCCGGACATCGGCATCTTGGCCGGCAAAGATCCGGTGGCCATTGATGCGGCCAGCCTGGATCTATTTCAGAAGAACAATCGTAAAAACCTCAAACTCACGGACATGTCCTATCCCAAAATCGATGCACGGATTCAGATTCGGCATGGAGAATCGATCGGGCTGGGTCGCTCCGAATATCAATTGATAGAGATCTGAGATCATTATGACAGTCAATCAAATCAGTAAAAAATCAATTTCTCTGTTTCTTGCAACCTGGATCCGGCTCTTTATCGGATCGGGCATCGAGATTTTGAGGAAAGTAAAATTCTTCATCAAACCGGAAGCCTATATCCAGAAGATATCTGCTTCGGAATGGGCCTTCCCGATTTCTTACTGGATTTGCAAAGACGGGAAAGTCTACTGCATGACCTCGGAACACGGTGAACAGGAAGTGATCATTCATGAGTTCCCCCGACTGGGAAGCAATTAGGAGTTTGATCCGTGACGAATCAAATTGAATTTCGGCCCATAGGAACAATTCATACTCCGTTTCAGCAGAGACAGGGGATGCCGATTCAGGGCGCTCTTTTCCCGGAGAACCGAGGAACCGTCGAAATCGACCCGGAGTATGAAGAAGGGCTGAAAGATATCGAGGGTTTTTCCCATCTGATTCTGCTTTACTATTTTCATGAATCAAAAGGGTATGATCTTGCCGCTCGGCCCTTTCTCGATGACTGTCCGCACGGGATATTTAGCATCCGGTCCCCGAGGCGACCCAATCCCATCGGAATGACTGTGGTCCGGCTGATCAATAGAGAAAAAAATATTCTTCACATCTCCGGTGTGGATATGGTTGATGGAACGCCCCTGTTGGACATCAAACCCTATTTTCCCGATGTGGACGCCCATCCCGATGCGAAGACCGGCTGGATGGGAGATAAACTCAATCAACTGGGAAAGAAAACTGTGTCGGACAACCGGTTTTCCGATACTGATTGAATGCCGCGAAAAGAACATATTAATTTTGGCCTTTTTGCGGCCAGGAAAACCTGATTTTATCAGGATTACTGCTCAAGGGAGGGTATCATTCCGCAGAATGCGGAATGGCGAAGGGGAAAGGTGGGATGGACATACTTTTTAACTTTTTTGCCTGAAGGATTGTATAGACTCAGGCATTGCAAAAAGGCCGATTCTTTTGAGTATAATATGAAATGTTTACAAAGTGATAAATGATTGAATGATTTAACTGGACACTCATGATTCAGGAGTATTGATGGAAAAGCTTAAAAAATTCAAATCCTTTCAGGGGCGCCCCGGTCCGCTTTTGCTTGTCATCATGGACGGCGTCGGGTTGAATCCAAATTCGATCGGGAATGCGGTCACGGCTGCAAGAACGCCGACGCTGGACTGGCTGATGGAACATTGTCTCCACACGCAGCTTAAGGCGCACGGCAAGGCAGTCGGACTGCCGTCGGATGAAGACATGGGCAATTCGGAAGTCGGCCACAACGCCATCGGCGCGGGGCGGGTTTTTGCCCAAGGCGCCAGGCTGGTCAACGAGGCGATTCAAACCGGCCGTTTGTGGACGGGCGAAACCTGGAAGAAATTGATCCGGCAGTGTCAGACGAAACAGTCCACGCTTCATTTTATCGGCCTCTTTTCAGACGGCAACGTGCACAGCCACATCGATCAGCTGAAAGCCATGATTTTACGGGCGAAAGAAGAGGGTGTCAAAAAGGTCAGAATTCACATTCTCCTTGACGGCAGGGATGTCGGAGAGACTTCCGCGCTAGACTATGTCGTTCCCTTTGAAAAATTTCTGTCCGAGATCAACGCATCGGGATACGATTACGTGATTGCAAGCGGAGGCGGCCGGATGGTTGTCACTATGGACCGGTACCAGGCCGACTGGGAGATTGTGAAACGGGGATGGGAGGCTCACGTGCTGGGGAAGTCGGAACGGTTCCCATCCGCCGAAAAAGCCATTGAAACATTCCGAAAGCGGGATCCCAATGTCACGGATCAGTTTCTGCCTCCCTTTACAATTGAGCGGGACGGGAAGCCGGCCGGTCCGATTGTGGACGGCGACTCGGTGATCTTTTTCAATTTCCGCGGAGACCGCGCCATCGAAATCAGCCGGGCGTTCGAAGAAGTCGATTTCGACAAGTTCGACCGCGGGCCGGTTCCGAAAGTGGAATATGCCGGCATAATGGAATATGACGGAGATCTCCATATCCCCAAACAGTATCTGGTGGAACCGCCTGCCATCGACCGGACCATGGGAGAGCAGTTGTCTAACACCGGAGTGACCCAGCTCGCCATCAGCGAAACGCAGAAATACGGCCACGTGACCTATTTTTTCAACGGGAACTGGAGCGGCAAATTCAACGAAACGCTGGAAACCTACATTGAAATCCCTTCGGACCGGGTCCCCTTCGAACAGCGGCCGTGGATGAAGAGCGCCGAAATCACGGACCGGCTGTTAGAGGAGCTTTCTTCCGGAAAGCACCGGTTTGGGCGCGTGAACTATGCCAACGGAGATATGGTCGGACACACGGGCGTGTTTCAGTCCGCGGTTATCGGCGTAGAATCAGTCGATCTGGCTCTGCAGCGGCTGCTTCCGAAAATCCGGGAGCTGAACGGAATCGCGCTGATCACTGCTGATCACGGCAATTCGGACGAAATGTACGAATTGGAAAAATCCGGCCAGCCGAAACTCAATGAAAAGGGACTTCCCAAAGCGAAAACCGCGCACACCCTGAATCCGGTTCCCTTTATTATTTACGATCCGCAGTATCAAAATGAATACCGGATTGACGAATCCCTTGATTCGGGCCTGAGCAACATCGCGGTGACCTGTCTGAACCTGCTCGGATACGAAGCGCCGGAATTTTATGACCCAGGCATCATCCGATTTAAATAAAAATGAAACAGCGGAAGTGAATCCATGTTTTCCTGGCTGAAATCGATCAGAAACAAGATTGTCCAAAGCGCGCGGGATGTCGGCGAAATCGCTTATCTCTGGGTGGATACGCTCCGTTTTGGATTCCGCAAGCCCTATGAAATTAAATCCCTTCTGACGCAGATGGAAGAGATCGGATTCCACTCCCTTTCCATTGTTCTGATTTCTTCCTTTTTTGTCGGAATGGTCCTAGCGGTTCAGGTGGCCTATTCGGAAGCCAATTTTGCCGGTCGGGTCATGGTGGGCATTGGAGTGGCCGTGGCCATCACGCGGGAGTTCGGACCGCTTTTAACGGCCCTGCTCGTCGGAGGCAGGGTCAGTGCGGGAATTACCTCCGTGATCGGGTCAATGGTAGTCACCGAGCAGGTCGATGCTATCCGGCTGATGGGGGCCAGTCCTGCAAAGAAACTTGTCTTTCCCCGTATCTTTGCCGCGATTCTCATGCTTCCCCTTTTAACGGCGGTGGCTGATTTTGTCGGCATCGGCGGCGGACTGGTCATCAGTCTTGTTGATATTAAAATGACCTTTACGACGTACATTTCTCAGGTTGAACGGGCCGTGAGTCTGTCCGATTTTTTCGGAGGCATATTCAAGTCCGTTTTCTTCGGCTTTTTTATCTCGCTGATCGGTTGTTACAACGGATTGAAAGTGTCGGGAGGTGCCGAGGGCGTCGGCAGAGCCACGACCAATTCCGTAGTTACGAGTTCGGTTTGCATTATGATTTCTGATTATTTTCTGACCAAACTCCTGATTATTTTTTAAAGAGGAAGCATGGCGCCGTTCGCATTTTTCGATGAAGTGTACAAGGATTTCGAAGGAAAGGAAGTTCTGAGGGGATTGACACTTTTCATCCGGAAAGGGGAAGTCCTGATCATTCTCGGAGGCAGCGGTACCGGGAAGACCGTTATCCTGAAACATATTGTAGGGCTGCTCCGGCCGGATCAAGGGCGGGTTTTTGTTGAAGGAAAAGACATTACCAACTACGAAGAAAATCAACTGTTCCCGATCAGGAAAAGCGTCGGATTCCTTTTTCAGGGAGGCGCCCTGTTTGATTCGATGTCGGTTTTTGACAACGTGGCTTTTCCTCTGCAGGAACACACACAACTGTCCCAGGGTGAAATAGAGGTCAAAGTTAAGGAGAAATTAAAACTGGTTGGGCTGGAAGGCACGGATTGGATGATGCCCTCGAATTTGAGCGGCGGCATGAGGAAACGTGTTGCCCTGGCCAGAGCCATCATTCTCGAACCCAGGGCGCTTCTGTACGACGAGCCAACCACGGGTCTGGATCCGATCACCACGCGCTGGGTAACCAAATTGATGCGGAGCATTCATGAACAGCTTGGAATCACTTCCATCATCGTCACTCACAATGTGCAAAGCGCGATGGCGGTGGCGGACCGGATTGCGTTTCTTTATCGCGGGAAAATCAAGTTTGTCGGGACACCAAAAGAGATTGAAACATGTGAGGATCATATTGTTCAGGAATTCTTAAGGAGCTGAGGACCATCCATTATGAATAGAAAATTGAGCAAGGAAATCCGGGTCGGCGGAGTCATCGTCATCGGATTATCCATCATGATTGGCGCTGTCTTCTTTATTGGAGGCAAGAGCACTTTTTTTGGCGGAAAGGTTCGATACAGGATTCTTTTTCCATCGACCGCCGGGCTCTATGAAGGAGACCCCGTACTTCTTACGGGTGTCGAAGTTGGAAATGTGAAGAAGATCGGGTTTCCCGAGGATCTCGATCAGAAAAATATCCTGGTCGAGATTTCAGTCGCCAAAGAGGTCGCCGGCCGGATTCGTGAGGATTCAAAGGCGCGCGTCGCTTCGGCAAGTTTGGTCTACGGGAAAGTGGTTGAATTGACCATGGGAAGTATGGACAAGCCTCCGGTCAAAGATGGCGGTTTTATTCAGGCCGATCCGACAAAAGGATACGATGCGATTGTCGGCAACACTTCGCTCGTTCTGGAGGACATCCGGAAAGTGCTGTTGAAGATTGATCAAGGTAACGGCGCCATGGGAATCCTGTTAAACGAACCATTGGAAATACGCGAGACACTGCATCATCTTTCTCTTTCCACCCAGAAATTGTCCGGTATGTTGGGTGAGATCGAGAATGGAAAAGGAACACTTGGTGCATTGATTTCGGATTCGGTGAATTTTCAACAGGCCATCATGGATCTGAAGACGGCCAGCGCGGATCTGAAAGAGGTTGCAGGACAGCTGAACAGCAAGGATGGAATGCTGGGGAAATTGATTAACGATAAAGAATATGGTGAAGCGCTGACAAAAGATCTTCAATCAGCGATTCATTCACTGGCCAATATTGCCGCCAAAATAGACACCGGGAAGGGAACGGTGGGCTGTTTGATCAATGACGATGATCTTTTTATTGGTCTGCAGGATGTCGTTCTCGGCATTGAAAGAAGCAAGATCAGCAAATGGTTTATTCAGAACCGGAGAAAGTCGGGCGAAAATGCCCGTATTAAAGAACAGAAAAGGATGGAAAAAAATATTGAGGATTGACGGATTGTTTTATAATTCATTTTATTTTATTTGATTAAAGGGGAGTGATATCATGCGCTGGATACCTCAGATAGTTATACTAATCTTTTCGATCGTCTTTCATGAATATGCGCATGGCCGGGCCGCGTTTTGGCGGGGCGATGCGACAGCGAAAGAACAGGGAAGGCTGACGCTGAATCCAATTCCCCATATCGATCCGTTCGGGAGCATTCTCCTCCCGCTGTTTCTTATCCTGACGCATGCTCCGGTTTTGTTTGCATGGGCCAAGCCCGTTCCGATCAATCCGTGGCGGTTTAAACACATGAAAAAAGATCTTGCCATTGTGGGTGCGTCGGGGCCTGCAAGCAATTTACTGCTAGCCATTGTTGCAGCCGTTATTTTCCGATTGTCCTTTGGTATTTCCGGAGAATCCAATGCCGTTCATCAATTTTTAGTGCTTGTTGTACTTATCAATCTGGTGCTGGCATGTTTTAATCTCATCCCCATTCCGCCCCTTGACGGATCGCGTATCGTTACCGGACTGCTGCCGAACGAATGGGCGCAGAATTATCTGAAAATTGAAAGATACGGCATGCTCATTATTTTCGGCCTCCTGTTTCTTGGCTTTTTTCGATGGCTGATCTGGCCGATCGTTGTTTCCTTGTTGTTCTTTCTGGTTGGTCGGGAAGGAGTCTATTTGTTGAGTTTTTTACAGTAACGGATTTTTATTATTGAGGTTGTCACTGGTCAATGCGGTTTATTGAAAATTATTGACCTGAATGATAAAATACTTGTATTAGCCACATTTTTTCAATATTTTTAGAATAATGGGAGTTTTTAGTCGTATTTCATTAAATAACAAAATGGAACTGATTTATGGATAACCAACTTCGCATCCTGATACTGGAAGATATGAAGTCCGATGCTCTTTTAATGGAAAATGAGCTGAAGGATGCCAAGTTCAAATTTATCTCAAAAAGAGTGGTCAGCCGGGAAGATTTCATGGCAGCCATCGAAGAATTAAAACCGGATCTTGTCCTTGCCGATTACTCTCTACCAAAATTTGACGGGATGAGTGCTCTAAAACTGGTCAAGAAAAATTTACCAAATACTCCGCTCATTGTCGTTACTGGAGCGATTAATGAAGAAACCGCTGTTGAATGCATGAAAGCGGGTGCGGTCGATTATGTCCTGAAAGACCGTCTGGGGCGTCTGGGCCCGGCAGTGAGAAGTGCTGTTGAAAAATCACAGGCGATGAAAGAGAAGAAATGTGCCGAAGAAGCACTCCTGGCTTCAGAAACAAGATACAGACGCTTGTTTGAATCGGCCAAAGAAGGAATCCTGCTTCTTGATGCAGCAACAGGAGAAATCCGAGATGTCAATCCATTTATGCTGGAATTATTAGGAGTCAAACGCAGCCGGGTTTTGAACAAGACACTTTTCGATATCGGAGTGCTTGATGATCCGTCTTTACTAGATGATTTATTCGATGAGTCCAAGGAAGATGCATATATTCATCATGAAAATTTACTGATCAAAAGGAAAGACGGCAAGGAAGTCGATATTGAACTGACATGCAACAGTTACAATATGGATAACCGGAGATTAATTCAGTGCAATGTCCACGATGTGACGGAAAGAAAAAACGCGGAAATAGAGAAAGAAAAGATGCGAGCCCAGCTGTTTCAGGCCCAGAAAATGGAGGCGATCGGGACATTGGCCGGAGGCGTCGCTCATGATTTCAATAATTTGATGACAGCCATTCAGGTGAGTTCTGATGTGGCTATGATGCAGGTCGAGGAAAATCATATTCTGCATAAGGATTTGAAAGAAATCAGACTTGCGGCCATGAGAGCCTCCGGATTAATTCGACAGCTGTTGCTCTTCAGCCGAAAGCATCCCATGGAGTTTACTTCGTTCAGTTTGAATGATTCGATTGAAAATCTTCTGAAAATGTTTCAGCGCCTGATCGGTGAAAATATTAAAATTCGAGCGAAACTTGACTCTGAACTCTGGTCAGTTAAAGCTGATGCCGGAAATATTGAACAGGTTATCATGAATTTGGCCCTCAATGCCCGGGATGCAATGCCCAAAGGTGGCGAGTTGATAATTAAAACAGAAAATCGGACATTATCCCGGGATGCGAGTAAAAATATGCCGGAAGCTCGTCCCGGAGATTTTGTTTGTCTTTCCATTCGTGATACCGGAATTGGAATTGATAAAAAAATATTTGAACGCATTTTTGAACCATTCTTTACAACAAAAGGTCCGGGGAAAGGAACTGGATTGGGTCTGTCTGTTGTCTATGGTATTATCAAGGAACATGAGGGCTGGCTCTCCGTAAACAGTGTACTGGGCGAGGGATCCGAGTTCAAGGTTTTCCTGCCTGCTTCGGCCGGAGAACCTGAAAAAGAAGTTGATGGGAAGATTTCTCTCCAGGGTTTAACAGGAAACAATGAGAGAATTCTTCTTGTGGAAGATGAAGAAAAGGTACGTGAGTCCGCTTTGAAAGCGTTGGACAAATGCGGATATTCAGTGATCCCTGCCAGGAATGCAAAGGAAGCGCTTGAAATTTTTAAAAAGAAAAAAGGGGATTTCAAACTCGTTTTCAGTGATGTGGTATTGTCTGATAAAAGCGGTATTGACCTGGTTGAAGAAATACTCAATATTCATTCCAATGTTCAAATCCTATTAACGAGCGGTTATACGGACCATAAATCCCAATGGCCCTTGATACGGGACAAGGGATTTCATTTTCTGCAGAAACCGTACACTTTGACCGATTTATTGCGTTCGGTACGAACGGCGATTGATGTGAAAAAGAAAAATAACAGTTATTGATGGATTGGCCTTCATCCCGGGAAACCAGGATTTACCCCCAAACCGGTTGTTCCTGAGAGATAGAAATCCGCTGCTTGAAAATATCATCCTGCGACTGTATTTCATTTTGAAAGAATTCAAGAAAAAATATTTGCCCGTTTAAAAAAAACTCCTTTTGTAAGCATTTGATTTAACAATTATTTAATATATCATAAACAATAGGGTTGTTGGCATATTATTTGCGCTGTTCGTATGTGTATTTCAAAATATTTTTATTATGTGTTTAAAAGCGATGTTTGTCATTTCACTTTAATATGGTTATAAGAAGTATGACAACATTCTGTTATTCGTGGACATCATACATGCAACTTTTTTATTCCTGCAAAAGCTATGAAGATAGAATTCTATATGGAGAAAATAGATGGGAAAATTAAAATGGATGGTTTTTTCCACCTTATTTTTTATATCTATTTCAGTTGGATTTGCACAGGTCGAATCTGTCGATTTGACAGAATTAAGCCTTGAGGAACTGATGAATATTGAAGTCAGTCTGGCTTCCAAAAAGATCGAAAAAGTGTCCAATGTAGCTGCGGCTATTTCTGTGATCACCTCTGATGATATTAAATATTCTGGTGTGACATCGATTGCCGAAGCATTGCGTATGGTTCCGGGATTCGAGGTCGGTAAATTGGATGCGAGCAAATGGGCTATCAGTTCTCGAGGATTTAATAGTCTTTTTGCCAACAAACTGCTGGTTTTAATAGATGGCAGGAGTGTGTACACACCCATGTTTTCAGGTGTTTTTTGGGAGGCACAGGATATATTTTTGGAGGATTTGGATCAAATTGAAGTTATTCGCGGTCCAGGAGCTACACTATGGGGAGCGAATGCCGTGAACGGTATTATCAATGTGATTACAAAAAACGCTCGCGAAACACAGGGAGGTTTGTTGGTAACAGGTATCGGTACTGATGAAAAACAATTTACCCGTTTTAGGTATGGCCAGCAAATCGGGAAAAATATTTACTATCGGGTATATGGCAAATATTTCAAACGGGACAGTTATGCTGATGCAACGGGGAAAGAAGCTTTTGATGGCTGGAATGCATTACGAGGCGGTTTTCGTATGGATTGGGACATGTCGGAATCCAGTGTTTTCAAATTACAGGGAGATATTTACAACGGCAGAGCCGGTACAAAACTCACTGTTCCCAATTTTGATCCTTATAAGAGTGGATTTTCCGGCGGTAATATATTGGGAAGCTGGAAACATACTTTTTCAGAACGATCCGATTTCACCCTGCAGTTTTATTATGATCAGGTGAGACGGGTTGAAAAAGATTTCATCGCTGGCAGATACCATACATTTGATATCGATTTTCAGCACCGGGTTCAAATCCATCAAAGGCACAGTCTTGTCTGGGGTTTTGAATATCTTCTGACTGCGGATAATATAGAGAATTCTGCAATAGCGAGTTTTGATCCGTCCAGCCGCCAGTTTGGTGTGATCAGCGCGTTTGTACAGGAAGAGTGGGATGTATGTGATCAAATTTTAAGACTTATTGCAGGTTCGAAATTTGAGCATAATGATTTTACAGGTTTTGAAGTACAACCCAACATGCGAATGATTTGGAAACCGAGCAACCGGTACGCATTATGGGGAGCCGTGTCACGTGCA
>Ga0315542_1001428_pt1 | contig 14885 bp, 10 predicted proteins | sample SalMarSW160120MG_FD_202541 | JGI IMG/M metagenome (GOLD analysis project Ga0315542, IMG submission 202541) | Salt marsh sediment microbial communities from the Plum Island Ecosystem LTER, Massachusetts, United States - Salt Marsh Sediment SW1601-20 ...
TGAGTGAAGCAAAATCGAATACGGAAAAACCATTAAGGAAATTCTAAAATTAAATTGTTCTTTTATGATCGGAGAGATGGCAGAGTGGTTGAATGCGGCGGTCTTGAAAACCGTTAAGGATGCAAGTCCTTCCGGGGTTCGAATCCCTGTCTCTCCGCAAAACAATGATAAAACCTTTGAATACTGAATGTATTTGAAGGTTTTATTATTTATGTATGGAAAGTTAAAAGGGGTTCGAATTCCAATAATTAGAAATTGATGACTATTTGATTACTTTAAATTTAGAGTAGAGTAATCAAATGAGTAATCAATTTTAAAACTAACCTACATTCTTTCAAAGAGCTTAATTATTCGTTAAACATCTACTTAAAGTAATCAAGATCCATTCTAGCTATAAATTTGAGTAATCAATAAATCATCAAAGCTTTAAATACTTATATTTTTTTGCTTCAGCATAAGTTCTAAAATCTGTAAGCTTTTATAGAATTTATCAATTTCTTTTGTAATTTAAAAGTATTTATTTAGCTGAATTAAATTGAAATTATGTCACTTTTACAAATATTCATAAGTTATTCATCAACAAACAAAAAAACTTTAAATAAGTAAGTAGGATGAGAAAGAAAAATTTTAATGAGTTGAGTTGGCTTAGAAAACATAGATATAATATTAAAATGAGTAAAAGGAAACTAAATACTATAATGTCTTTTTCTCTAATATGGAATGTCTTTGAGCACTATTATTTTGATCGTTCAAACGAATTGAATCCTGATCGCTTAATAGAGCTTGCTAAGTTATCATATGAATTCATTAATTCAGAACAGTATTTGCAATTTATACATCATTTCAGAAATAGATATATTGAAGATAAGGAAAATGGGGAAAAAAGATTTGATAAACTTCAATTAAGAGAAATCGATAAAACTTTAGTAATTAATACTCTAACAGATTGTTCTCCCCCAGAGAATTATTTAACAGCGTTGTTCTTGATTTCTCACAGATTTAGAAATAATTTATTTCATGGGAATAAAGCACCAATTACACTTCATATATATGAAAAACAGTTTAAAACTATAAATAAATTCCTAACTAAATTTATTGATGATACTATTAATAATAGCGATATTATTAGGGATAGATTTCATTAGCGGAATTATACTTAAATGTTAGAGGCAAACTTTTATCAAATATATCATTCATCTTTAATGAAAGATTTAAAAATTTTTCTTTTGACGTTTTTTCTTGTTAATAAATACATAGTGAACATTCTCACCAAGAGAAATCTTGACAAAAATCTTTTTATTAATCTGCAGACAATTAATTTTATATTGAGCTAATAGTTACTTCTAAAAGAGAGGAATCTTATTATGGAGTTTGAAGGCTTAGAATTAGAAAAATATAGGTTAAAAGGAAATAGTATTGATGATATTGAAATATGTATTGAGGGAATATGGTTGAAAAAGGATATTATTGAAAATGCAGAAGAGACTAGACACGAATTCTTTTATTTCTCACCAATTGATCCGACATCGCCCGGAGCTAAAAAGTATATAAATCATATTGTTAAATTACCAATTGAAGCGGTTAAGTTTTTATATAAAATACGAGACGTATCAAATTATTATAAAGATTTGGTAAACGAAGGGAAGATACTTCGTTCCCATGGAGAAATTAAAAAAGCGATAAATAATTTTAAAATAGCGATAAATATTGAACCCCAAGTAGAGGAAGCATACATAAATTTAGGAAATGCATATGATGATTTAGAAGATTATGAAAATGCAATTTTAACTTTTGAAAAAGCTTTAGAAGAATATAGAATATCTTTGGAAACTTTTCCTTCACGTCTTGTATTACATAAAACATCAAATTTTACTGACGATGAAATAGAAGGCTTTAATAAAGCCATAAAAGAAAATAAAATATCAAATGCTGATTTTATTACTGTTCTAAAATCTAATATTAGATTACTTAGAGATGGAAATTATCCTCCGCGTAGAGGTACATTATTAACTATTTCAGAGAAACAATATATTTTTTATACTAGAGGTGCAGTAGAATATTTTAAAACATATGCAGGAAAATATGTTCCCCAACCTTTAGATATAAGAATATTTAGGTGTGATAGTTCCATTGATTTAATAATAAGTGAAATCTTGGCTCTAACTAAAATGAATTGGAATAATACTCAATTTGATAGAAAATATCCTATTACTATTGAATCAGCAAAAAAGGTTGGCGACATAATGAAGTATATACCCAAAGATAAAACTCCTGAAATTAGATATAGCTTTTATATGTAAATAATATCTTATATTATCTCTGCTATTTTAAATATTTAAAAGGTACCGTTTTTATTTAACTCTTCAAAAATTGAATCCTATTATTTCCTTCGGCACTTATATAGTGCTTCTAATCTTCCTGTCCTTTTCCTTTCCCTTCAAAAGAAATCATTATGCAAACACTTCTAGAAATATTTTCCTAGGAAGAAAGCCTTTAATATTTTATAGTTTTTTTTGTCATATTTATCCACCAGCTGGTAGTAGTTAAGTTTTGGCTCCCCAAAAATAGTATGATATATAAATGGCGCCTTGCGGCGCCATTTTAGGCATACTTACTCTAAGCAGATTGTAGATGAGAAGTTAACCGGGTTGTTGTCCGCATCGAGTGTTACTATTGCGGCATATACCTTATGGTCTGTATAGCTTTCAAATATTACCTGGTCTGCTTTAAGCAGGGCCCTGGTAAATGAAAGCGGGTTATCGTATAATGGTACCTCCTTTTTATTTATAAAATTGTAAATAAATAAAAAAACCCATGGTGGAGGCAACCATGGGTTATGGAGTAAAGTGAGTATGTGGGGAATTTCATTAATTAAACTTAAATAGAGTTTTATATTAATAAATTTTTAATAATATCAATTTTTTAGTAATTAGTTCCTTTGGATGGAATTGTAATCATTAACAACGTTTTGTTTTCATTTATCACAAAAAATAAATAGTGCTCAAAAGTAAATCAATTGTTTTTTAATGTGGCTTAATCTTACCTTATTTCTGTTTAATCAAATTTATTTTCTTTTCCTTATTTAAAAAATTGAATCTCTAATGTATTCCCTCTTTAGAATGTCACTAAAGCATTTAATGTAAACACTTTTAATTTTATGTTTTGCTGGAATATGAATTATTTCTTACTTTTCTTCTGAGACAATAGAACAAAAATGGCCGCCATGATCCGTTGCTCGTATGAAAATATCATTTGCAAACAAATCAAGTTTTTTTTACTTGCTTGCCATGAATGTTGTAACTAATGGCAAAGTTCCGTATGTCCACTAGCCCTGCTTTCTCATCTCAAGTGATATAACTTTTGCAGCAATGGAGAGGTCTGAAAGGAGTCTTGATAATTCTCCAGTAACTTCTGGAGGTCTTTTTTCACATTCAATTATATGACGAGCAAGGTCATAAAACGTGTTTTGTCAATTTATATCTCTTATACTCCAAATGCATGTTCTAACTCACCTATTTCTGTTTCCCCTATTGGTACTACTCTTCCTATAGCTTTTGACGCTATAATAGATTTAGCTGAATATTCAGCAACTTCTAATCTGTCATAACTTTGTAATAAAGAATTACCGGTAACTATAAGACAGTTATTTTCACATAAAACTATTGGAGTTTTTTCAGAAATAATATCGATAATTTTAAGTGAACTTTCACCCTTTTTCCCGAACTCTGAACCATATAGCAGTTTAGGAATTTCTCCTAAAACAATATAGCTTTCTGGAATGGTCTTGCTATCAAATTTAGCATTACTAACCCCGAATGCAAGTATGTTGGGTGGATGAGCAATTAAGATTGCGTTTATTTTCGGATAAGTTTTATAAATTTCAACATGTAGATTAACGCTTCTGCTTGGTTTTTTACCGCGTTCTTTCTTACCGTCTTTAATCAATACAAGATCACTTTCCGTTAGATACTTCCTGTCTCTTCCCCATGGTGTTATTATAAAACTGTCTTCTGTTATTCTCGCTGAAAAAGTCCCTTCCATGCTCGTCATTAATTTCTGATTGTAACTTCTATGAATTAGCCTGATCATACTTTTCCGTATTACCTTTTCATATGAAGAATGATTTACTGGATCAAATTCATCTAATAAAAATTCTTTTCTAGAAAGTTCAAGCTCTTCATTATTAAGTACTCTTACTTTGCCAATAATATTTGCTTTGAGTGTTAATCTAGCACAAAAATCCAATGTCTCTAATCTCTGGAAAGCATGTATTAATCCTGTTCCTACGGTTACGATCCCATGATTTTCCATTAATACGGTATTGTGTCCACGATTGAAAATATCCGCTATGACATCTCCTAGTCTTTCGCTGCCTGGCAATGCATATTTTGCATATCCAACCTTCCCGCAAATTTCACTAGCTTTAGGTACTATTCTGGTATCCGGAATTTTTCTTGCAATCGCAAAAGAAACTAAAGCCGGAGGATGAGCATGGACTATAGCTTTTATATCTGGTCTGGTATTATAAATAGCTTTGTGAAATGGCAATTCCGATGAAGGTTCATGAATACCTTCGATGTGTCCATTGGCAAATATTCTTACAATATCATCAGGAATTAAGGAACCTTTATCCACTCCTTTTGGGGTAATCCAGATTGATCCATCATCATCTAGAATCGATAGGTTACCGCCTGATGTTGTTGTCATTCCATTTTGATATATCCTATTAATGATTTCTATAATCTCATCGCGAGGATGAAGAAATTTAAACATCGAGCACTTATCTTTCTAATTATTACTAATCTTAATCCATGTGAAAAACTATTTCGAGAGGTAAGGATAAGGGTGAAAAATCCGAATTGGTTTCCATTATGTCGGCCATATACTTCCACCATTTTATTACAACCGGATTTGTACTTAAATCCTGCGATGAAATATCTTGTTCCATAAATTGAACCGCAAAAAGAATATTCGTTTCTTCATCTATAAATATTGTATAGTCATGTATCCCGCTTTTAGATAGCAGTTCTTTTAACTCGGGCCATATCTCATTATGCCTTCGCTTATATTCTTCTTTACATCCGGGCTTTAGTTTCATCTTAAAAGCATATTTTCGCATTACGTCAAATGATTTTTAGTGAGTAATTTCTTAGAGTTCTATAAACCTTCAAGTAAATTTAATAAGCTAAATTATTTTACTTTTAGTGTTTTTAAGTGAGAGGGTATGTGTCCCTGAAATCCGAAATATGCAATGTAAATATAACATAAAACAGGTATTATGAATGCATGATGAATCCCGATAGTATCAGCAATTACACCTTGAAGAACTGGAATTAACGCCCCGCCAACTATTGCCATAATTAATATTCCGGAAGCTTGACCAGTATGTTTTCCTAAACCAGCTATTCCAAGCGTAAATATTGTTGGGAACATAATTGAATTAAATAATCCGACTAAAAGAATTGCCCACATTGCAATATGGCCGGTAAGCAGCATAGTAAGGATCACAAGAAACGCTGCAACAATTGCATTAAAGGTAAGCACTTTGCCGGGAACAATTTTACGCAATACTGCAGAGCCGATGAAACGTCCAACCATTGCACCACCCCAATAAAAGGATACATATTTTCCGGCTTGCGTTGCCGTTAAACCTCCTATATTTTTATCACCAAGATAATTCACTAAAAAACTTCCAATTGCTACTTCTGCTCCGACATAAACAAAAATACCAATTGCACCTAAAATAACATGTTTATACTTCCAGGCACTATCATGAAGATAATCGAATGTTCTGTTTGATTCTCCGTTATTGTTAGACTCAGCCTTTATAGAAGGTAATTTTATCACACCGATTACAGCGGCTAATATAAATAATGCTGCTGCTAAGCCAAGATAAGGTACTTGAACTGCCGAAGCTTCGGCTAATTTATACGCAGATAGTTGTGAAGGTGAAAGTTTTACTATTTCTGCAGCACTTTTTACAGCTACGGCAAGAATTATAATTGAACCGAAAAAAGGCGCAACAGTTGTACCAAGTGAGTTAAATGCTTGGGTTAAATTTAATCTGCTAGAGGCTGTTTCAGGTTTTCCAAGAATAGCTACATAAGGATTCGCCGCTACTTGTAAAAGTGTAATTCCGGTTGCAAGCGCAAAAAATGCAGATAAGAACAAAGGGTACGATTGAATTGCGGCAGCAGGATAAAATGCCAAACAGCCAACTCCAGCAATAATTAATCCAATAACAATCCCGAGTTTATAACCTATTTTTTCTACTATATACCCTGAAGGCAACGACATAATAAAATATGCAGCAAAAAATACAAATTGAACAAGCATTGCCTGTGCATAGTTCAAGCTGAAAATTGCTTTTAAGTGTGGAATTAAAATATCGTTTAATGCGGTTAAGAAACCCCACATAAAAAATAGTGAGGTAAGGGTTACTAGCTCAGTAGTATAATTTTTATTAGTTTGATTTATTAATTTTGAAGTTGTCAGTGCCGGACTAGATATAGCCATTAATGTTCCTATGGAGTAATAAGGGAAAAATTAATTATATAATAACTGTAACTATTTGACATTATTTTCGGTGCAATAAGGCTAATCAATTAAAATTCATTGATCACATTATCATTTTCTAACCAAGCCAGCATATTTAGAACCAAGTAATTCCAATCCTGAAAATCGGGATGTAAAATTGGTTGCCCGTTATCTGGATCATAGTATTCGTGAAGTGTCCCTGTCTTTTCCAAATCGCGTCCGAATAAGATCACAGTCTTTTCGGCCAGTCTCTTGGCATATTTGATATATCCATATTTAACCAGCCCACGCCATACGAGGTAATTCGAAATCCCCCAAATAGGGCCCTCCCAATTTGAAGGATTGCTACTCGCTCTTAAACTGTACATCTTCTCAAGTCTTGACAAGGTCCTGATTCCATACGCTGCATTGAATGTTCCAACGTTCTCGTAATGTTCCTTAACGATTCGTTTGACTTGCTCTGGTGTTGCTATTCCTGCCCACATTGGAAGAAAATTTGTCCAAACATCGAATCTTTGAATTAAGCAATTGTAGTCTCTCGGTGCTCCACTCTGAAGTCCCCATCTCTCGTTCTGTATCGGTAGAAGATCTAAATCAACACTGTAGAAGGAACCATCCCTGGGATCCCAGCAGTTCTTCTGAATTGACTTCCGTAGGTCGTTTGCATCTCTTTTGTATTCGCATGCCTGTTCTTGAAAGCCTAGTCTCTCGCTGAGATAAACCATAGCTTTGAATTCCTTATACATAAAGCAATTGAGAAGAATCGAACCTGAACTTCTGGGCGGCCGATAGAAAGTATATGGATTATTGTCAACACCAATGTAGTGGTCGTTCTGCCAGAAGTATAGACCGGTGGCTGAGTTCCTGTAGTGCGCCTTATAATTCTCTATGAAGAACTGGAGTTTATAGAATTGGCTTCTCAGCCAATTAGCATTTCCACTATTCATTTTAGTTAGGAAAGCTGCTTGCTGGGCCAAGCAGGGTTTATGCATATTCTCTTTGTAAATATTCTTAGGTTTTAGAAAGCCCTTCATAAGGTCCTGATAAACGGAGTCTCTTTGGATTACGATAGGCACCCAACCATCAGAGTGGCAGTAGTGCAAGAAATTCAAAACACAACCCCGTTCGTATTTTACCGCTTGTCTACCGTCCTCCGCAGTACCATGATCCAATAATATTTGTCTTAAAGCTACATCGCTGAAATATGAATCCCAATCCCACAACTGGTCTGTGTACGCACTACCTGGAGTCAAAAACGGGTATTTGAAATTCCCTCCTTTCTCTCTGTACATTTTTTTGTAATCTCGGTAGAGATGGCTCTTTATGATGGCACTGTAGCGTCTCCATTGCGAAAGTACCGAATCATTCATGCTGTCATTAGCGGTGTCACTACAGCTAATGGTATCAGACTCAACGTTCGAAACTACAGTACCATAATTGTCGTCGTTCTTCACTTGAGGTTGCATCGCATAAATCAATGTAGCTGGACCTAAGCACAATAAAGCAAAAAAAACGAACCGGACACTCAATACTCTTTTTAACATTCTATTAACTCCTTTTCAGAATGACGAATCTTGCGTGAAGAAACTCAAAAAATGCAACTAGTTGACCCAATAGTTCGCGACTAAGAGCATTCCCATACTGTACTTCTCGCCGTTTACTGCGCGCCGTCAAGTTGCCAGATACCGAGACCAGAAAGCAACTGAAGTTTTATGAAGCAGTCTTCATCTTGCAACAAGTCGATAGGCTTCACGGATTCGACGAACGTATTTCTTATACATTTTTAAGACAACCATCACGGCATCCCCGTGAGGTATAGTAGGATAAGCCGAGTGGCTATTTACCCAAGACCACTCCCACTTCTTTATTTGTTTATCAAACTTTTTGGCATCAAATCTTTTGTCTCCTTTCATCGAATTGAATACAGCAAAAAAGAAGCGCCTCCAACGTGATGCATAGAATCCATCCAATAATCCAGACCACTGTTTACAAGCATAATCTAACAGGCCATTGTCCTGACTGCCGTTTCCCCAAAGAGTGATAAGGTCACGAGCGTTTTTTTCGTATTGGTTCTTTTCACTCCTAGTCGTCCCCCAACTTCTTGCTTTCTTGAGCCACCTCCCTAGCAGGAACTCCTTTCTGGTCGCCAATAAGGTATCCAAATCCTCAATCAAGTTGATGAACTGCTGGGTGTGCCTCTTAAAAGAAAGTAAATTACCTTTTTTATAGTCTATCGTGAATCTCTGTTGGATAACAGATGCATAGTTAGCTAACACCTGACGAGTTAGATCTACGAGATCAAATCGATAGCCATCACTATTGCACAACCTGGGTGCAGCATCGATCAAATAATCCCAAGCTTTTAACAGCTCGACTGGCTTATACGGCAGTTTAACTGTTCTATCACCGCTACGAACCTTACCGAGAGCTGGCAAACAAGTAATAACAGAGACAGGTCCCCCCGCGGTAAGGCTATCAGCATATACGGTATTCTTCAATATACTCCAAGCTTTTGCAGCGTCTCTATCCCTTTTACCATATCGACGCAATAGATAGTTTCCTAGCCATGCACTCAAGTTAATCGGAGTGTTCCTCCAAGCGTTTTCCATCATAAGTTCATACATAACCGGGTTTTGCCCTAGGCTTTCCATCGTCAAACCAATTCCGACCATCTTACCTGATTTTGGATCGTTGAACGCAACCGAGGGATTGTTGGCAACATTCTTCATCAACCCATAAAGGCTTATGCGACCACCAAAATTGTCAAGCATGTCCCATATCCAAGGTTTACTGTAGTAGGCTTTAGTTCTGTTCCATATCGGGAACCTTTCACTATATAAGTCCAGTATAATTAATTGGCCATCAGGAACAGCGTTGAGCACAGCTTTCATCTGTACAGGTTGCCAGAATCGGGACGCATAAAAAAACATCCAGCCCTGCATGATCCATACCGCTTTTGGATCGGCACTTGTCATAGACTGGTAAACCTTCTTGCTTACTTCACTCAGATAAGTGGAATCGTTTGTTGGGGGAGTATTCTCATTAAACACATCCGCAGAATAGAGGTGGTCAGTCCCATATATCTTTATTTCTTCTCGCAAAAACTTCCCACCGATTTTGGTGAACATGGGTTCCGTTGGATCCAGTAAGTAGACTCTAGGGAAACCTTCCCATCTCGTTTTCTCCAATCTTGCGCCAGGGAATTTCTTCGCAAAAGATGGTGGTACATGTCCTGTGAAAGCCGGAAGGACAGGAGTCATACCCAAGCTTCTTTCTCTTTTCAAGATTCTCTTCTCTAGAATTTCATGTTTTATCATCCAGCTTTTAGGCAAAGGCCCATCCCATCCATCCAAGTTACCCATCCAAAACCAGGGTCGGTACGCGGGTCCACTGAAAAAGCCATTTAATTCTTTATCAGTAAAACCCAGATTCCTGTATAACCTATACCAAATTATGTTTTGACCGTTGAGGGCCAAAGGCATGTTTATTCCTTTCATGGCCATCCAGTCTATCTCATGTTCCCAATCCCTCCAGTTCCACCAAGCCATGGTGTAGCTAAATGTGCAATAATTTAGGCAGTAGCGGTACCGATAAGGAGATACTTTTCTTATCGGTTTCCTCGGCAAGGGCAACGGCCTTGGAAGGCAAGTCTTCAAATCTTCTGGCGTGACATCACAATGGGCAACATTTTCTAGGTAGAAATTCAGAGCGCTGGCTATTGACACTCCATTGTTACCACGAAGAACCACGCGATTACCGTCCTTGTCTATTTCGAAAACATCTTTGCCGTTTTCAGCAGATATAAGACTTATCTCGAAATCGATTGCCCTCTCATTAAGGATTCGCCCCAATAGACCCCGAGCTGCATCCAATTCTTGTTTCGGCTGATGTGCAAATGAATCGTTCTTCTTCTCAGTTTTGCAGGGTAGAGTGAATAAAAGCATCAAGCAAAAACTAAATATCCACATGCTATTTGTCAAATTTTTCTCCTTTCTCAGAATCTCTACTACCAGCCGAGAGCAGAAATAGACAATACAAACAAGCCTGATTTTTCGAGAGACCACAATGTCCTACAAGTGGGCTTTAGATAGTGTATATCTGTTGGAACTTGTTTTATTCTCAGCTGTAAGTTCTAACAGCTCTGCATGGATTATTGTTGATAAAATTCTTTTTCCACTTGGAGCATGGCACACATACTATTTCAATAGTAGCATCTTCTTGACAGCAAAGAAGTTCCCAGCATCCAGTCTGTAAAAATAGATACCGCTTGTTAGCCCGTCACCATTGAACTTAGCTATATGTCTTCCCGCAGTCTGCATACCTGAATAGAGCGTCGCCACGCCTTGCCCAAGAACGTTATAAACTCTTAGAGAAACGTTTGCTCTCGAAGGCAGAGAGTAGACGATTTCAGTCGTTGGATTAAATGGATTCGGGTAATTCTGAGACAATGTAAATTCATCAGGCGTTGTGCTGTTGTCATTCTTCTGTTTAATTCCAGCCGGAATTTCAGAAACTGCCTTTGTCAATCCTTGTAGAAGTGAATCACCTAAAGGAATTGAAGGAGTTAGCCACCCTCCCTCACCATATTCATTCCAAGCATAGAGTATCCCGATATGCTCATTAGTTGTAATATAAGGATTGCTATTAATCCATTCGTACAGAGAAGATACTGTGTTATACACTGAATTCCCAGAGTATCCTACATAGTATTGGAATCCTGGTGGTTCATAGATACTCCAAGGTCTAGGATCCCAATTCAACGTCCCTACTGGGATTATTGGCAAAGTCGAATTCTTAAACTGATTCCATATTTTAACTTCTCCAGTAAGCAAATTCTCGATTGGATTTGCAGTATCACCAGCGGTGAAACCGGAACCAGCATAGTTATAGCCAGTGATTACATCAAATCCGCAGGAACTCACTAGTCCCATAGATTGGGGCAAGGCGCATGCGGCAATCGTGACTCCATTTAGCCCCTCTCGAACAGCCGCCGCTCTAAGCGAATCAAACGCTTCACTCACGGCCTCGTTTGAACCGAAAGCTGTGACTAAATCAGCAGGACTGAAAAAAATTAGAAGCGGTTTTCCATCCGCCTTTTCATATGATGAGTCTTCAAATAGATTGAGCCATAACTTTGAAACAGCCTTCCAGTCGTATGGGCTTATGTCAAATGTTGAGTTGTCATTTGCGACCATCAGACAGAACTTTAAAATGTCCTTATGAGGTGAATTCAAGTACAAGCTCAAAGCATGATTCAAAGGAATATTAGATGTGTAATCTTTATAGTAATACCAGTCAAAAGCGAAGAAGTTGATCCCCGATTTGGCCGCTACAACAATCTGCGAGTCTACTATTGATTGTGTGCTCGTAATCCAGCCCCAGATCGGTTCTCGTACAGAATCTTTCAGTAATGCGGGCGTAAGATATACGTAGTTGTTCGTGGTAGTACTAGTCCAGCCATCGAAGTAGTATACACCTAAATCAAATGGTTTATCGCTCGTATTTTGAGCAAAAACATTCGTAGAAAAAATAAGAATAAATAGAGTTACAATAAGTTTGCTCATAGTGCATCTCCTTTTCCATGGGCACTTTCTCATTATGATGATTTCTAGCCCTCATAGGTATTTCGGCCAATACAACACTTCGAAACAAATAGGCTTTAACTATAATTGCCACAGTTTTTGTATTCGTTAGATTAAAAGTCACTTAGCGTGATCTGATTGAATTTCCGAAAGAGCCCTCTTTACTCCAATCAAGAGAGAATCCCTTAGTCCTTTGGAAGGAGTAAGCCAGCCGCCTTCACCATATTCATTCCAAGCATACAATAAAGCTACGTGTTCCTTTGTTGTGTGAGATGGATTGTCTTTGATCCAACGATACAAAGACGAAATTGTTCTATATACAGAGTTCTCGGAGTATCCGACATAATAATGTATATTCGGAGGTTCATGCACTTTCCAAGGCCTCGGGTCCCAGTTCAATGTCCCAACAGGAATATAAGGCAGTCCACTGCTCCTAAATTTATTCCATACTCCAACTTCGTCCGTCACCAAATCCTGGATAGGCATTTCGAGATGGTTGCCCCTAAAAGCGACACCAGCATAGTTATAACCAGTCAGAGCGTCGAATCCGCAACGGCTGGCGATACTTATTGTTCGTTTAGGAGTATAGCTTGTATCCCACCATGTAATAGTATCTGGAAAAGCGCAGCCTGCAATGGTAACTCCCTTAAAACCTTCCTCTTTTGCTTTTGACCTGAGCGAATCAAATGCTTTCTTGACAGCTTCACCTGAGCCAAAAGCCTTTAGTAAGCCGTGAACGTCGAAAAAAACCAAAAGCGGCTTCCCGTTGACCATCAAATAAGAAGGATTCTTGAACATAACAAGCCACTTTCTAGTGACCGCATCCCAGTTATTTGGTCCGACCGCAAACATGCCACCACTTACAATGTTGAGACAGAATTTTAGGCGATTTCTATACCTAGACTTCAAGTAAAGGCCTAGAGCATGATTCAGTGGAATCTTGCTTGTTCCATCAAGGTAATACCAGTCAAAACAAAAGAAGTCAAGACCGTATCTAGCCGCGACAACTATCTGCGAGTCCACTATTGATTGTGTGCTTGTAATCCAGCCCCAAATCGGCTCTCGGACAGAGTCCCTCAACAACTCTGGAGTAAGGTAAACGAAATTTTGGGTTGTCGTATTAGTCCATCCGTCAAAATAATATGCTCCTATTCTTATTTTTTTATTAACATTACCTTGAGCAAATATTTCAGCAGTTATAAGAAGCGCAGAAAAAAATAAAGTTAATCTTTTCATAATATGTTCCAATTTTAAAATTTTTTCTTACAATAAAAATGCATTATTTATGTAATTGTATATAACACTATTACACATACTTCTTTTGGAAATATGTTGATACCCGTGTTTTGGAAGTTTTTTTAATATATTTATGTTATTGTATATCCTTAATTATTTACATGAAATTAATTTTCATCTACTCTAATATCCTCTTTTACTTATAATCATTCTTATATAGTTTATGTCTTGCTTATTTTGAGACTTCGAATAAGTTCAATATTTATTTGACACAGTGTTTACCTCTTAAGCTATGTTAATCATCAGGAATTTTGTATCTACTTTTGTTCCCAGGAATAGACATCAACCTCCACGTATTTAGTGGATACATATAGTTCATGTCCATAGGCTGAGGAATCCAAACTCGGTATGTATTGCTCTCGCTCCACTGGTTCCCCGCAGATGCAAAGTCACACATCCTTAAATACTTTGTACGGCCATTTAAAAAATGTTGGGGCTGATTTAGAAACGGGACTTTGAATTCCATCAATATATTATCAGGTTTGGATTTCACTGGAACGAGTTTAACATATTCCTTGACACCGCCAAGTGTTGGAATTCTTATAATCTTATATCCTTCCGAATTCATTCCCTTCTGAGAAGGCTGAATATAACCTTTAGGTTCCGAGACCAACCACACAGAAGTATTCTGAGGTTGAGTAAAACGATTATCAAGTGCCAGCAAAATTGGGCCACGCATTATTGCTACCTCAGGGGCTCCGCTTGGGGCTGGTATTACACGTCCACGAAAATCAAGTTTCAAAATGACTTTATCACCAGCGTGCCATGTCCTAGTTATATTTGCAAATGTACCGGGATTACATTTCATGGACTTTCCATTCACAAGCAACTCGTTCCTCTTGCTCCACTCGGGGATTCTAAGTCTTAGCGTGAAGTTACAGATATTAGAAGGAAATATCGTCATCTTTATTATATTGTTCACTGGGTAGCTGGTTTCTTGGAAAACTTTAAGATCGGTTCCGTCAGAGAGCTTGGTATCATAGGTTCCTTTCGCATAGAGATTGACTACCAATCCATACTTTGATCTCATTATCGCCCATCGAGGTGTTAGCAGTAACGCTCTGGGACCGTTAGCTACACAACAACTCAAGCCGACATCTTGTTGCTGAATCAGACTGGGAAGGCGTTCTCCTATAAGAGGTGAAAAGTACGCCCACCAATTCCCTTTTGGTGTCAAAGCACCTAGCAAAGCATTGTAAAGGGATATTTCTAACTGATCAGCCCAAATGGGATTACCAGTTAATCGCAAGAGTTCGTAACAGTATCTCATCCAAAGTACAGTGACACACGTTTCTTGCGGGTTAGCTAATACTTCGGTTTGTTCTCTAACTCCGTCACACCATAACTCTCCATTTGAACCTGAACCATCAACCATGAGTTCATATTTGTGAATAAGTTTAGCATATCTAATTCCTGCCTCAAGATATTTTTTTTGCCCAGTGACTCTATATATATCAAGAAGACCTTCAA
>Ga0315542_1001429_pt1 | contig 14884 bp, 10 predicted proteins | sample SalMarSW160120MG_FD_202541 | JGI IMG/M metagenome (GOLD analysis project Ga0315542, IMG submission 202541) | Salt marsh sediment microbial communities from the Plum Island Ecosystem LTER, Massachusetts, United States - Salt Marsh Sediment SW1601-20 ...
ACAGTTTTGCCTTGCAATAATCCTGATGGTTGCATCTGTAACCATTTATAAACAGAATGAATTCATGCTCTCACGCAGCCTTGGGGACATGAGTAATAATATCCTTGTATTAAAAAAACAGAATTGGGAAATCCGATCCAAATACAATGCTTTTCGTAACAGGGCAATGCAGGATCCATTGATAAAAAGCGTCACAGCTTCCATGGAGGAACCTTCAGGTGAAACGCTTGATGCCCTTCAGGTAGAATCACCCGGGTTAAAAGACAACCTTGAAATAAAACGACTATACGTTTTATCAGTTGAAGACAATTTTTTCGACTTTTTCAATATCCCTTTAGTTGCCGGCCGGAACTTTTCACAGTACAATCCTGACAGAAAAGGGGAAGATTACATATTGAATGAAACTGCCTTAAAGCTTTTGGGATGGACACCTGAAGAAGCCATTGGCCAGCCTTTCAAAATAAAATTCGATACACCCGATATCTTTTACGGAGGAACAGTTGTCGGAGTGGTACCCGATTTTAATTTCACTACAGTCAGACAGAAAATTAAACCTTACGTGTTTTTTCAGAAGCCCATCTTCTATCTTTGTTTTCTTGTTAAAGTTGATTCCGCAAGAAGAGATGAGGCTATTGCAGATCTGAAAAATATCTGGGACGAGGAGCTGCCAGATTATCCCTTTCAGTATGAATTCATTGGCGATCTTTACAGGTCAGCCTACAGCAAGGAGGTTTCACAGGCTAAAATGACGGGGTTTTTCTCTTTTCTTTCAATAATAATTATCTGCTTCGGTCTTTTTTCAGTTACTTCCGTGCTTGTCGCCAGACGAACAAAGGAGATAGGCATCCGTAAAGTCAATGGGGCCAAAGCTGGTGATGTGCTGATCATGCTTAATTCTGGATTTATTAAGTGGGTGACAATTGCTTTTATCATCGCATGTCCTGTTGCCTGGTATGCTATGAATAAGTGGCTTCAGAATTTTGTTTACAGGACTGATATGAAATGGTGGGTCTTCATATTTTCAGGTATAACCGTCATGGTCGTTGCGCTTCTTACTGTCAGCCTTCAGAGCTGGAGGGCTGCTGCGAAGAACCCTGTTGAAGCTCTCAGATATGAATAGTGGGGAAAATCAGTAATCAGTAAGCAGTAATCAGTAAGCAGTAATCAGTAAGCAGTAATCAGTAATCAGTAACCAGGAAAAAACAATGACGAATTTAAAACAAATCTTCAGAAGCATTTTAAGGGACAGGTTAAATACTATGGTAATTATTATCAGTCTTGCTGTGGGAATGGCAAGCTTTAACCTGATCATAATGTTTATTACGAGGGAGTTAAACACCGATAGCTTCCAGAAATATAAAGAGCAGATATATGCTCTTAAATCAGATGACCCATGGATCCCGGGAAAGCAAATGTACTATTGCAAATTTGGTTCGGCTGAATATATGAAGGAAAATTTTCCACAGGTAGAAGATTTCTGCAGGATAAACAATTATGGTACCCAGAAATTAAGAGTCAATAATATTGATTATTCTGATCCTCCAATTATAATTGCTGCTTCAAAAAATTTCTTCGAATTCTTTTCGTACAAGCTTTTAACAAATAATCCTTCAACAGTACTGGTGGCAAAGAACAATATTGTAATAGCCGAAGATCTTGCGAAAAAATATTTTGGCACAGATAATCCTGTAGGTCAGGTTATTGAAATCCTCCGGCGTAACAAGATTGAAAATATGATCGTAAGTGGAGTGTTTAAAAGGCCGGATGAAAACAGCCAGATAATCTTCGATATGGTATGTCCAATTGGCGAAGACGACAGTCGTTGTTATATCAGGTTGAAGAAAGGAACAGACCAGGGGGAAATGGAGAAGCTCTTTTCTGAAAAAAAGGAGTCCATCCCAATTATTAATACCGGCATTCCCGGTCAATATTTCCTGGAGCCTTTCACTCAGGCTTATTTCGATACAACCCGGGCGTCTGCTATTGAAGCCAGTCGCGACAAAACAGATATCTGGATTGCACTGGTCATAGGATTGATGATAATCGGGGTGGCATCATTCAATTACCTGGGAATACTTACAAATAAATATCTTGAAAAAATAAAAGAGTATTATGTCAGGCGTATTAATGGCAGTTCCCTTTTCAGTCTTATTGCCCGGTTTTTGCTCGAAAATTCAATTATGGTAGTTATTTCGTTTTTGTTAAGCATATATTTAATGTCTGAGTTACTTCCGTTTTTCAATAATCTCACGGGCAGCACCATAAGCCTTAACTTTATTCTCAAACCCGCACAAATGATTTTTCTGGCAATGGTATTAGTATTGATATTGATAATTACATTGCTATTTGTTTCATACCTGATATGGTCAAATCTTAATTTACATTTTTTAAAGACAGAACAGAATCAAAAAGTCAGGAGTATCCAGATTCCTGTTTTCAACATTTTTCAGATAGCAAGTTCCATTGGTCTGATAATATGCTCAATGATAATCATAAGGCAAATGAATTTTATAACAAATAAACCAATAGGCCTTGATAAAGAGGTAATAGAGATAAAACTACCCTCTAAGTATGGAGATAAAGCCGGTGTATTCAAAGAAGAATTATTGAAAAGCAGTTCCATCGGTAATATTTCTGTTACCACCGCTTCCCCTGTTCTTGAACATTTTTTAGTCGCATTAAAGTACCAGCAGGATGGAGTGGAAAAACAGTATTCTCCTGCCGGTTTCAGTGGTGATGAAAACTTTCTTAAGGTTTTAGGTATCCAGCTTATTGAAGGGAAGGATTTTTCTGAAACCCTCTCCTCCAATACCAAAAAATGCCTTATAAACGAATCATTTGCCAGGCTTTTTCCCGATCAGGATCTGGTAGGAAAAGGAATACCCGGAATGGAGGATATGATCATTATCGGTGTTGTAAAAGATTTTCACTATTCTGATCTTAAATCATGGGTAGAGCCTGCTTTCATATCATTCGACAATCATGGGAGTCATCTCCTTGTTAAAGCATCGAAAAACCAGTCAATACAGGCAAGGCAAACAATTTCACAGGTTTGGAACAGGCTTATTCCTGATTACCCTGTTAACATTGAATCCGTGGGAGATCGCTATGACTGGATGCACAGGGAAAATAAAAATTACCTAAGGTTAATAGCATCATGCTCTTTTATAAGCCTTTTCCTTTCAATGATCGGTCTTTTCGCCATCTCATTTCAAAGATCCCGTTGCCGCACAAAAGAAATAGGCATTCGTAAAATAAACGGTGCAAAAATTGTTGATATAATAACACTTATCAATAAGGACTTTGTAAAATGGGTTGCAACAGCCTTTCTTGTTGCTGCACCTGTATCATGGTATGTCATGCATAAATGGCTCGAAAACTATGCTTACAGAACACATGTTACGTGGTGGATATATATACTGGCTGGAATAATTGTTTTGGTTATTGCCCTGCTTACAGTTAGCTGGCAGAGCTGGAGAGCTTCAACTGCTAATCCGGTAGAGGCATTGAGGTATGAGTGATCTACCCCGCCTTTGTTTTACCCCTCTGACTCCCCCAGGGGGGAGATAAAATAGGTCAAGAATTTAAAATCTTCTCATTACAAAAATATTGATACATTTAACGTCAAAATATAATTTATGAAACCCGGAATCATTCTCATGACCCTGCTGCTGTCAATATCCGGTCTGGCAGTTGCACAGGATGGATACTCAGAAATACACGCTTCCCTGAATTCTGAAATTTTGAAGCAGAATCGTATGGTAAGCATCTTTCTCCCTGACGGATACTATGCTAGGAATGTCAAATTTCCTGTTATTTATGTGCTCGATGCTGACGGCAGGGACCAACATATAGTGCCTACTGCAAGGTTCCTGTTTGTAAATAATAAAATGCCAAAAGCAATAATAGTCGGGGTTTTTAATATTGACAGGAACCATGATTTTCTCCCCGATTCAAGTAAAAATGCCCCTACAGGCGGCGGGGCAGATAAATTCGTTCTGTTCTTTAAAGATGAGCTCATACCATATATAGATAAAAATTTCAAAACAGAACCATATAAAGTACTTGTAGGTCATTCATATGGCGGATTATTTGCAATGTACGCTCTTTTGAACGATCCCGATATATTCGACTCATATATTGCTATAGATCCCAGCTTCTGGTATAAGAACCAGATGCTTGTTAAAAGTGCGGAAAACAAATTTCATGAAGCCAAAAACTGGGATAAAACAGTTTTTATAACAGGCCGCCAGGGAGGAGGCATAAAGGATATGGGTATCGCAGCGATGGAAAAAGTACTTAAAAGTTACGCTCCCAAAAATTTAAACTGGAAAATTGCCGAATATTCAGATGAGGATCATGGATCAGTTCCTTTTAAGAGCGCATACGACGGCCTGCGTTTTATATTTGATGCCGGAGGTAATTTTATGGTCTATCCCGGGGCGGGCATAATGCCCGATGGCACTTCAGCTTATGCGATGATACAGAACAATAATCCATATCTCAGGTATACAACTGACGGATCTGAGCCAGATATTAATTCGCCGAAATGCAAAGACAGGATCAAAATAAGCAGTCCCTGCACACTAAAGGTAAAAAGTGTAGCAAAGAAATATAAGATTGACCCTGCTGTTAAGGTAGTTTTCTCTAAAGGTGAATTTATTAACGGACTGCAATCTGTGAAGAACCTCAAACCAGGGCTGAAATACTCCTATTACGAGGGAGTGTGGGACTCAATACCCGATTTTTCAAAGCTGGTTCCTGAAAAAACAGGTGTGACGGATAACCTTGATTTTCAATTTGCTCTAAAACGGGATAGTTTCGCCGTTCAGTTTGAAGGCTACCTTCATATTACAAAAAAAGATATGTATTATATCTGGGATCTATCCGATGATGGTTCAAAAGTATACTTTAACAATCAATTGTTTTTAAATAACGATGGCCTCCATTCCGCTGATAATCCAGTGGTTAAGCTTGTTCCATTGAATCCGGGTTACTACCCTTTGCGTATAGATTATTTCGAAAAGACAGGGGGAGAATCAATATCGCTGGGAGATGTTACTTTTAATAAAAAAACTACACCTGTACCTTTCCCGAAAGAAATGTTTTTCTTTAAGGAATAAAAATGAATTCGTTTCCTGCTAAATTAAAAGCCGAATTGCAGAAGGACCTTCCTGGAACTGAGGTTCAGTGGCAGATGGCATCATCAGACAGGATGCTGAAGAATTTTCCAAGGGTGCCGGATAAGAATGCCCGTGTTGCTGCTGTTCTTATCCTTCTGTATCCTGAAGCAGGACCGGTTTATACTGTTTTCATGCAACGTCCTGATTATGATGGTGTCCATGGTGGTCAGATTAGCTTCCCCGGAGGAAAGAAAGAACCTTTTGATAAAGATATAATACAGACAGCTTTACGCGAGGCAAATGAGGAAACAGGTGCCGATACATCAAAAACAAAGATACTTGGTACACTTACTCCATTGTTTATTCCTGTCAGCAACATGATTGTAACCCCGGTTGTAGGGTGGACCGAAAAAAAGCCGTTATTTAATCACAGGCCCGAAGAAGTTGTTTTTCTTTTCGATGCATCAATAGAGAGACTGAGTGACCCTGCAATAGTTAAGACAAAACCTTTTAAGATAAGGGGGGAAATGATGAATGTTAAATATTTCGATTATAACGGACATGTGATATGGGGGGCAACAGCTATGATGCTTCATGAACTACTTACCATAATCAAAAAAACGGGCCTTAGCCCAACAAAGTAAGGTTAATTGTACTTCTCCTCCGGAAGGATATTTTTATAATGTTCGTACCTGTCGAGGATCTCTGTAACAAATGCTACCGATTCAGTCCCTTTGAAATATCCGTTTTTCACAGCAGAATCATTATAATACTGCGGCTCAGTTTTTTTCAACATCCAAACAGCAACATTTCCTTCCCATTTATGGGGATCCATCCCATTCTTTTCCGCCAGCTTCATGGCATCAAGAATGTGACCGGGACCAGCATTATAAGCTGCAAGAATAAAATTTAAACGTTCGTTTTCATCAGGAATTTTGGGATCGAAGATCGAATGCAGATAGTTGATGTACTTTATACCCGCTCTCATATTATTTTCGGGAGATGAGGTTATATCAATGCCTAAATCCTTCCCTGTCACCGGCATTATCTGCATTAAACCGTATGCGCCTGCCCACGACCTGACTGTTGGATTAAAGTGTGATTCCTGGCAAATGAGTGATGCCAGTAAACGCCAGTCCCAGTTTATACGGGTACTGAACTTCCTTATCATATCATCGTAACGCGATACTTTACCGGTATTCAGGGCATAATAATCACTCTTTACAATAATGCTCGAACGGGAATTCCTGAAATATTTTGCATACAATAATGCATAAGACTCTGTTCTTTTATAAGATGTGATCCACCGATTCAGTTCCTGTAATAGTCTTTTGGAATTTTCCTTTCTTACTCCCCATGCAATGTTCTGCGGAAAACTCACGGGAGTATTTATATCTATGTCAGGATAATAAGTTGCATTTACCTGTGCAACATTTTCATCACAAACAGTATAATCAATTTCACCATCTGCAACATTCCTGATTAACTTTTCTGAATCGTAAGGAACCTCAACAATATTTATTGAATCGCCTATCTCTGACGCCAGTGTCACCATACGTTCAACATGTGAAGAGCCTACCTGGACATAAACAGTAAGCTTTGCCAGGTCAAGCTGGTTCCTTATTAACCTTTTATCAATATCGTCTGCAGTTAATGCCCGCCAGTTTTCAGGTTTCCGTTGCACAAGTACCTGTCTGGTTTCTTCAATAGGTTCAGTAAATTGTATATCCTGTTTCCTCGATGAGTTGACTGTCAACCCTATAGCCAGAAGATCCGCCTCTCCTGAATTTAGCATTTCAAATGCTTTGTCCAGGTGGTTTTCAGTCACAATTTCCAGGTCAATACCAATATGATCTGAAAAAGATTTAAGCAATTCATAATTAAACCCCATTGGTTCACCTTTGTAAATAAAATAATTCGTTGAATTAATATCAGTTACTGCAATGAGTTTCCCTCTTGACCTGATGGAATCAAGATCAAACGAGACATATTGGGGTTTACTTGTTTTTGAGCCGGTATGAAGATAAGAACAGGATAATGCTATTGTTACCAGGAACACCAAAAGAAATATTAACTTTTTAACCAAAGATGTTGTATTAATTAAACATAAATTCTTAAAAATGGGTGCAAAGATACAACAAAATTTTAATTATAAAAAGTCCAGGCTATTCCATAACGTAACGTCCTGATATTCATCGGGTAAGTTGGAATCATGAAATAATCGTTTACTATACTCTGACTCATCAGACCCCAATTAAGATGGTCTAACATAATGAAGATTCTTGTCCTCTTTAACTTTATATTCAGAAAAGCACTTATATAGGGATAATCCCCTTCAGTGATCTTATCCTGCCTGTAGAATATTCCCGTTGCCGGCATAAAGGCATATGCATGATAAGCAGTATTATAGGTTACATCAACCCCTAGCTGTGTATTAAGCTTACCTCCTGTTTTCGGAAACCTGAAGAGGTGTTCAAAATACCCTGCTGATCGTACAGTAACCAGGGGAAGGTCAAGAATTTCCGGATTACTTGTTTTCTGAATGATTAAATCGGTTGCAAGATGGAACTTCCAGGCTCTTAAATCTTTACTTAATTTAAGGGCAGCCACGGAGAGCCCTCCGGCGTATTGTGACGGAAATGCAGTTGTATCAAAATCGGTATAATTTTTTATTATCGCATAATTGAATTTTATTTCCATTTTTCTACCCGGAAATGAAAAATCCGAACCCAGGTCTATTCTGAACTCCTTATTCAGATTATTATGCCATTCAAAGTTATTACCTCCCCATTGCTGGTACCAGAATGAAGGTTGCCTGTTAGCTATTCCTCCTGTTACAAGCCACGCAGCCCTTCCTTTCTTCCAGTCAAAATACTTCGATATCTCTCCGTTAAGGTTAAAATCGCCGGCCCGGTAACCGGTTAAGTATAATTCACCTGTAGCCAGCCATCTGAATTTGTTTCCTATATTATTGTATAATCTGCCCACCAGGGAATTATTACTTCTATTCCACGATGCAGTATCGGCACGTAAAGTATCATGAGTGGGAATGATCTGACTGTACCGGAATATTTCACTTCTGATGCCGACACCTCCACCCAGCCGGAATTTCCTGGTTTCATCCGTTGTAAAATCAAACCTTACAGTGTTCTTAATGCTTCTCGAATAAAGTGAATCATGCGTGACTGACTTACTTATGTATGAGGTATCATAGAAACCACCATCAGGATAATTATCTGAATAGTTCCTTTTATTGTTTTCAAAAATAAATATATGTGAAAAAGTACCGCTCAGTCCCAGGAATCCGGATTTTTTACCGGCGGCAGTATCTTTTTTTGTCAAAGTAGTGCCTCCGATTGTATATCGCTGGACAAGCAGTAAGTTTTTGTTCTTCAGCACACCCTCTGCAGTGTTAAGGCCTCCAAGATTAACAGGCACATCACGTGTGTTAGACTGATTTAGTTCATTAATATCCGTGATCCCGCCATTGTAATAGGAAGTAATGCTGTTTATACCTGCTGAAAAATAAATATTATACTTTCCCCCTGTATATGATGAGAAAAATGTAAAAGTCTTGTCCTCTGCTCTCTGATAGTCATACTGTCCCAGACTGAATACTATATCATATATAAGTCCGAAGTTCAGAAACCTGTTAACATTCTGTGAATGCATTACTCTGAAAGTCTGTTCAGCTGTTTCACGCGGACCGCCAATAGACCAGTCCAGTTCAGTATACGGAGCCTGTGTATTCATAAAGATGGTATTGTCAGGCAAGTGCATAAGGGGATAGTAGTACTTATAAAGATATTCGTCAGGATCTGTGGCTCTGTCAAAAAAACTAAGCTGGTAAAAAGGGAGGCCATAATTGCCAAGTGTAGCATTTACAGGTGAGTACTTGTCAGCAATCTTGTTCCGGTGAAATAAAGAGAATGCCGTGTCAATCTGTAACGGAATTTCTTCAGAGTAATCAGGAGATAATTTCCATTCTTTCAAAATTCTCGGTTTTTTTACTGTATCTGCTTTATGTGAATATTGTCCTGAAGAAAACGAGGCGGCTCTCTGTGAATTTGATACAGAAGTAACGGAGGTCGGTTTCTGTGCCATTAATCCTGAAGAAAAGGCAAAAAGCACTATTATTGAAATGTGTCTGATCATCAGGTGCAAATATAGAAAATCTGGTAGAGATTGTAACATGAGTAGTGCACTATACCTTCTTTGTATATAGAAAAATACTGAAGAAGATCAAAAAAAATCAGACCCTGGTTATCAGAAAAGTCACCACCTCCCCCCGACGTAAACGTCGGGGTAGTGAGTGTTGAAAATATCCTTAGTCAACATTATCATTAAGATAAGCATTGTTCTCTCTGAGAACAGGCTCATCATTATCATCAGATGTCAGTGTGAATTTTGACAATTTACTTTCAGAGGTGGCATCAGGAGCCTCAATCGACAAGTTTCTTCTAACATATGCCGGAACATCCTCAAAAGTGTCAATATTTTCTTTCATGGTTTTGTTTGACAAGCCTTCCTTTTTCAGTAGGTTCTGCATATGTTTAACCTTTCTGAGGGTTGCTTCCGGTTTTTCGGGCTGATCATCATCATTCTCCGATCTTCTGTTCCTAATATCATTTCTGTCTTCACTTTTCTCAAGGCTGAAATCAATCACTCCCTGCGATTCTTCTTCAAAATCAGTTATAATAGGCTTCTTCCCTTTCTCATGAACAGAAAATGCATCCATGCCCGTTTCAGGAGTAATCCGCTTTGGAATAGCATTTTTATTTGTCATCAATTCCACTGTAGCGGGTTTTTTAGGCTTATAAGGCTGAAAAATGCTGTTAGCTTCAAAGCCTGTGGCTATCACTGTAACACAGATCTCCTCATTCAGATTTTCATCCTTCGACAGTCCCCTGATTATCAAAGCCTCATCAGATGCTGCCTCGTACATGTAATCAGTGATCTCGCCCAATTCATCCATGGTGATCTCGTGTTCTCCGATTCCGGAAGATATATTGATCAGAATACTGTTTGCCCCTGTTACGTCATTGGAATTCAGGAGAGGCGAAGCAAGCGCATCTTCTATAGCTTTTATTGCCCTGTTCTCCCCTGAAGCTGTACCCATACCCATAATGGAGACACCGGAATTTTTCATTACGGTTTCCACGTCGGCGAAATCAACGTTGATATAGCCTGTAACAGTAATTATTTCTGCGATACCTTTCACAGCTGTTGTCAGGATATCGTCGGCCTTGGCGAATGCAGTTGAGACGGGTTGATTTCCATATATCTCCCTTAACTTTTCATTATTAATAACCAAAAGTGAGTCAACATGGTCCTTCAGGTCAGAAACACCATCTATTGCCTGTCTGATACGCACTTTCCCTTCAGATTTGAATGGAATTGTCACCACTGCAATTGTAAGCAGGCCGACATCTTTGCAGGCTTTTGCAATCACCGGCGCAGCTCCGGTGCCGGTTCCTCCTCCCATTCCGGTGGTAATAAATACCATTTTTGTATTGCCCGACAGGGCTTCCATGACATCATCGATATTCTCGATGGCAGCCTGTCGTCCTATTTCGGGCTTACTTCCGGCTCCCCTCCCTTCTGTAAGGGCCTCCCCAATCTGAACTTTTATGGGAACAGGGCTCTTCGTAAGAGCCTGGTGGTCGGTATTGCATACCACAAAATTCACATCTCTGATACCCTTTTCGAACATATGATTAACGGCATTGTTCCCACCACCTCCTATTCCCAGGACTTTAATAATTGATGATCGTTCAACGGGCAGATCAAAGTTCATTATATCATCTGACATAGCTTCGATTTTTAGTTAATTGACTGATCTTCAACCTCAAACATCTTTGACAACATAGCCTTTATTTTTTCTGTAAGCGGAGTTTTTTCTTCTTCCTGAACAGGAGGCCTGGCTGTCTCTCCAGTTCCATTTTCGCCCGGTTCCTGTTTTTGCTCTTCGGTTTTAGTTCTTACATACTCGTCCATAGTGCCTGCATTGAATGTCTTTTTATATGTTTCAAGATACTCAAAGCCCCTCATTATCAATCCAACGCTGGTTGCATACATTGGCTGGTTGATCTCATTTTTGGCAGAACCTGCGAGATGTTCGTTCGGAAGGCCAATCCTTACATCCATTGCCGTTTTAAACTTCATCAGCTGCGAAAGATGACGCAGCATTGCACCTCCACCGGTTATAACAACGCCTGCTGCAAGTTTATCGGCATAACCTGAATTCTGTATCTCAAAATTTACGGCATCGATGATTTCCTCCATCCTCGATTGTATTATATAGGCAAGGCTCTTAAAGGATATCTCTTTCGGCTCTCTTCCACTGATACCGGGGATAGATACTACTTTATCTTCAGGAGCTATATCTCCCAGGGCTGATCCGTATTGAATTTTAAGCTGTTCCGCATGCCTGTGAAGGATAGCGCACCCCTCTTTGATATCCTTTGTTACAACATTGCCGCCGAAAGGAATTACTGCTGTATGTCGTATTATGTTATCATAATAAACAGCGACGTCGGTCGTGCCTCCGCCAATGTCAACCAGCACAACTCCTGCTTCCTTTTCATCGTCCGTCAGAACTGCATCTGAAGAAGCCAGTGGTTCCAGTATCATATCCTTAACAGACAGGTTAGCCTTCCTGATACATTTTTCTATGTTCTTGGCTGCAGCAACCTGCCCAATAACGATATGAAAATTAGCTTCCAGCCGTCTGCCGCACATGCCTATCGGACTTTTCACTCCTGTTTCATTATCAACAATAAAATTTTGAGGGATGACATGAATTATTTCCTCGCCTATTTCGATATGTATCTTGTGCATATCCTCAATAAGCCGGAAAACTTCCTCCTTCTTGATTTCATCATCATATGCATCGCGCGTAATATAGCCCCGGTTCTTCATGCTTTTAATATGCTGACCGGCTATTCCCACAAAAACCTCTGAAAACTTTATCCCTGAGCGTTTCTGCACATCATCCACTGTGGTCTGAATAGCGGTCACTGTCTCTTCAATATTCAGGACGACACCTCTCTTCACACCTTTTGAAAGAGCTTTGCTTAGTCCGAGAATCTCTATTTTACCATTCTCGTTTTTCTTACCGACAATAGCCACTATCTTGGTAGTTCCAATGTCGATTGCTGCTACATATTGTTCTTTTTTACTCATAACTTATTTATGGTTATTTCTGGTTATCTCTTTTTACAAACTATCTGATCCTTAAATTCAAGGTTAATAATTGAATATTTATTCCATCCTACTTCAGGCATTACCTTATCATAGAACGCTTCAAGGTTTCTTAGCTTCCCCTTAAAATCTTCAGCAGTACCGAGGTGAATCAGCTGATTCCCAACACGAGGAATAAGGTCAATCTCATTACTATTGTCAACATATATCTGATCGATCTGAGCCGACCAGAACCTGTCACTGTTTATATAATCGACCAGGTAATAAATATCCCTGAGTATCGTATTCTTTATGCTTGTGTCAAGAACACTTACTCCGTTAAGCATTGCAGAACTGATATTTACATTGCCTTCAACGATGTGTAACCTGGGATTGTACAGGTTTCTTTTCCTTACCACAATGCCATCTTCATCAATAAAATAGTCCCCTCCGCTTTCGGGCATCACCCTCATGACAGGATTTCGCTGATCTACACAAACATGCAAAGTCCCTCCAATATCCATATACACCTCTGCCGATTTCAGCTCTCTGAGATCACCAAGTTTGCTTTCAATGTCGCCGAATGGGAGGTCTTTAAATTGCTGTCCCAGTATTTTACCTGTACTGCTGTAAACAAGATTTAGCAGTTGCCTCTTTGTAACAAAATGATAATCAGCAGAATCTTTTATATCAATTGATATCCCGGTGCACCTCCTCGAACCTGTCGACATGGCAAGAAAAACAGGTATCGCAATAAGGTATAATGCAGGAATGATCAATAATATTTTGAACACCTTTCTCATCTTTCTTTTTTCATTTTAATTTTTTCCTCGATAGGCTCCACGAGAGTGTCAATATCGCCTGCTCCTATTGTAAGCAGGACATCCAGCTTATCCACATCCAGCTTATCCGGAATATCCTCCTTTCGCATCAATTTCTTCGACTTTAATTTCATCTTATTAAAAATCAACTCCGACGTCACGCCTTCAAGAGGTTTTTCCCGCGCAGGATATATCGGGAGAAGAATTACATCATCCAGCTTGTCGAGTATCCTGGCAAACCCGGCAGCGTGGTCACGTGTACGTGAAAACAGGTGCGGCTGGAATATCCCGGTGATTTTCCTGTCTTTGAAATACTCCTTCACCGATTCTATACATGCGTTGATTTCTTCAGGATGATGTGCATAATCATCGATATAAGCAATATCCGTCCTGTTGATCCTTATATCGAACCTCCTCATAACTCCGCGGAACAGGATTATAGCTTTTCTGATCTCTTCTTCAGTGACACCGCACATCAGGGCTACAGAAATAGCCGCTGTAAAATTTTCTATATTAATTATTCCCGGAAATGCGAAATGAAGATCCTCAATTTTCCCGGTAGGTGTTTCAAGGGTAAACCTGTAATAATCTTTCTCATGGACTATATCCGTTGCACGGTAATCAGCATCTTGCATCATTCCATAAGTTAAACAGGTTATCCCTTCAGGGACAATAATTTCCTTTTTTATTTTACAGTTAACAACGAGTGTTCCTCCCGGTCGTATCCTGTTGCAAAAATCGTTATAGGCAATTATCATATTTGCCTGATTGCCATAGATATCAAGATGATCAGCATCAAGGGAAGTGACAACAGCCATAAGAGGATTGAGACGATGAAATGACCTGTCGAATTCATCAGCTTCCATTACAGTATATTTGCCTTCTCCCAGAAGAAGGTTTGAGTTGTAATTCTTCGATATTCCTCCAAGAAATGCCGAACAATCGACATGTGATTGCTTCAATAAATGAGCTATCATAGTTGAGACTGTAGTCTTTCCATGTGTCCCTGCTACTGCCAGTGTATCGGTATTTTCAGAAATTTCTCCCAGGATTTCCGATCGTTTATATATCCTGTAACCATTTTTTCTGAAATAAGAGAGTAACATGTTTTCAGAAGGAATTGCAGGAGTATAAACAACTATTACCATGTTTTTTTGTGATAAATCGATGAAGGGATCCGGTAAAAGAGAAACATCATCGTGGTACAAAACTTTGCAACCGGCTTCATAAAGTGAACGAGTAATCCTGGTCTCGGTTCTGTCGTACCCGGCAACAGTGTATCCGCCTTTTGCAAAGTACAAAGCAAGAGCGCTCATGCCGATACCGCCGATACCAACAAAATAAATCCTATCCGTATTTTTGAAATCAATCATCTTCCTGCAAGTTTTAGCACCTCCTCTGCTATCCTGATATCAGCATTTCTATCGGCCATCTTCAGGATATTTTCAGAAAGCCTGTCTCTTTTTTCTTTATCAGCAATTAATTTTATAGCTTCAATCACAAGTGTCTTAACTACCTTTTTATCTGGTATTAGCATAGCTGCTTCTCTTTCAGTAAGTGCACGTGCGTTCTTTGTCTGATGGTCTTCTGCAACATTGGGTGATGGGACAAGTATAACAGGTTTCCCTACAAGGCATAGTTCAGAAATGGTTCCTGCTCCTGCCCTGGATACAATAATATCTGCCGCAGCATATGCATAGTCCATCCTGTCGATGAAATCATGCACTGATATATTATCCGTGAATGATAAAGAAACCA
>Ga0315542_1001430_pt1 | contig 14870 bp, 10 predicted proteins | sample SalMarSW160120MG_FD_202541 | JGI IMG/M metagenome (GOLD analysis project Ga0315542, IMG submission 202541) | Salt marsh sediment microbial communities from the Plum Island Ecosystem LTER, Massachusetts, United States - Salt Marsh Sediment SW1601-20 ...
CACCGATCACAAGTAATGATACAAGAAAATATAGAGTGGTTTTATCTTTCTTCATGATATTCATCTTCTGTATTCACACCCCAGATATTTTCTTTTGTTTTTCTTCCGTTTAACACATTTTCGACTGCAAGCATGGCCGTCAACATTGAATGATCTGTATTGTTGTATTTATGCATTCCGTTTCTGCCTATTAAGAATAAATTTTCGATCGTATTAACAAAATTCTGGATGACAGGAAAATCATCATACGTTCCAAAGTAAGCAGGATATGTTTTTGGCATTCTAATCACTGTGGAATCCAAGACATCTTCTCTTTCAATGATATCGATTTTTATTAATTCATCGATTGCAAATTTCGAGAACTCCTCATCGGTTTTATTCCACAATGCGTCACCCTCATTACAAAAATATTCTAACCCAATCCATACGGTATCAGGATTTTTTATCATATAGGGACTCCAATTATTGAATATTTGCAACCTGCCAAGCTTTACATCTCTCTCCTGAATATAAATCCAGTTATCAGGTACTATATTATTAACTGTTGGAATTTTTGTTTTGTTTGTAATTTTCAACTTTTTTAGAAGTACGCCGACGGTTATGAAGTCTCGATACATTAAGCCATCAGCAACCTCCCTGACCCTGACTGGTACTTTTGGAGCCATAACGTGAATAAGCTCTTTGACAGGCATTGTTGAAAAAACATAGTCAGATTGATAGGTTCTTTGAATATGATTGTCTTCCTCTTGTACAATAACCTCTGTTACTTTTTTATTGTGCACCTTAATTCCTGTCACTTTATGTTTTAAATATATCCTACCACCTTTTTCCTCTATTCTTCGTGCTACTTCTTCCCATAATTGTCCAGGACCCAGTTTGGGGTACATAAATTTTTCAATCAAGGAAGTTTCCGTTTTCTTTTGATGAATTGAAGTGTCTTTTCTTAAAGTACTTTTAATAGCGTGAGAAATTGCTTTTATAACGGACAAACCTTTGACTCGTTGAGCACCCCAGTCTGGTTTTATCTTATCACATGACATACCCCATACTTTTTCTGTATAATCTTTAAAAAAAATAAGATAAAGTTCTTTGCCAAACCGATTGATGAAAAAATCTTCAAGCGACTTTTCATCTTTAATTGGAAAAAGCTGAATTTTAAGATAGCTAAATCCGATTTTAGCAATCCTGATTATTCCCAGATTTTTTAAAGTATTCCATTTAAGAGAAATTGGATAATCAAAAAAACTTCGAAGAAAAAATATCCTTGAGACACGACTGCGGATTAACATAACCATGTCAGAGCATTCAGGATCCGGCGCTTTTATCCCTTTTGACACGTTTACATCTCTATTTAGAATAATATCGTCTCTCGATGGTTTTCCTTGTAAAGGCATAATATTTAGCCACCAATTGGTAACTCTGTCTGATTTGGAAAAAAACCGATGACCACCTATATCGATACGATTACCTTTATAGCTAATCGTTTTCGATATTCCGCCTATATCGGACGTCATTTCAAAAACGATTGGCTTGACATCAGTTTTATTAACTAGCTCGTATGCCGCTGTAAGCCCAGCTGGTCCCGCACCGATAATGATGGCGGTCTTTTTATCCATTTATTATCCTTAACGAAATAACGTGAATTTTCTAATAAAAAAGTTCCAGAGATATACAAACACAACAGATAAAATTTTTGACAACAAATAATAAAACCCAATCGTTTCAGTAAAAAACCAAATAAAAAATTCATTCAGGGCAAGTCCGACAACTCCAATCAATGAAAAAACAATAAATTCAAAATACCTTGATTTTACCCTATGCTTTTCAAAAACCCATATTATGCTTAATAGATAATTGACAGACAACCCCAATAAAAAAGCAACTCCAGCAGAAAATAAATAATAAACATTAAAAAATTCTGTCAGAATATACAAGGTTCCAAAATCAAATATAAATGCAATCCCTCCAACAATTGTATATCGGAACAGTTGAATGAATATATTACTCGTCTTATTTTTAAGGAGTTGATTTATCATGCCTTCTCGTTTCCCCGAATTAAGCGTTTTCGAAACCAAGCACGAACAGCGATTTTTCGAAAATTCTGTTTTCAGATAATAAAGATATTAATCAGGATTTATACAATCTTATAATCATCAAATCCATTCTAAGATCAAAGCTTTTCAATCAAAGAACGATAACTCTAACCCGCAATAAAATAAAAAGAAGGACAGGGGGAATTTCCCTTGGCCTACTTTTATCTGTTTCAATGTAAGATAAACCGGTGAATTTCAATAGAAGATTTTTATCTTCCCAGTATAAATGTATCTATAAAGATTTAATCCAATTGGATAACCCTTAAATTTTCAGGAGGAACTGGCGCTGTTGCGTCATACTGTTCTGATGGGCCTCTATATACAAATTCAATCGCATCCGAAATGACAATACCATTGGCTTGATTCGTTATCCTGACATCCGAGCTTGTTCCCTTCGGGAAATAATAGACACCCAGACTATTCCATTTGCCAAAATTTGTAGTTTGGTTGATAACAACTGTCGTATCCTGACCACTGCCAAAGGTTATCTTGGCCGGTACATTGCTCGCAAGTTGATAATTGGTCGGGGAAGAACCTCTGTACCCATGCCACTCAAGAATTTCATACATACCGGCGACGCCGATAGTGGGAATATAGGTCGCAACATTCTCTCCCGAACCGGGCGGCGACCAGGCAAACCCATTGGGTTGAAATGGACCATAATTTCGGCCAGTATAAACCGCATAAAATTTTCCGCCATCTGAACTGAATACCCATCCACCTTGATATTGTGCCGGATCAGAACCCGGTGATGTCTGGTTGTTCTCATTATTATCGACTACAATAGGAGTAATTAATGTTTTCTTTGTCCGAAAAAGCATGGCTCCGTCACCAAATACTTCAAGTTCCGGTCTCGACGTTTGAATAACATCACCCCAAAGAACAATCGGATTCGCATTCGTCACTTCCTCCCCATTATTGAATTCCGGATCCTGACCTCCTAAAAATCGGTAATATTTCGATCCGGCAAGAGGATCCATTGCCGCTAGTTCAGAAGCAGTGATCGTTTGTTCCAAGCCTGTTGCATTAACCACGCTGACACCATTATCAAAAAATCTTACCACAACGTAGTCAGCATAAGCGGTTGCCGCTCTGGGTTTTCCTGCCACTTCAATCATGTCTGTTCTTGGATATCCCAATTGACCTTTGGCTTCAAACTCATCATAGATATGAACATTCCCGTGATGGGCAATAAAATTCCCTTCGTCGACATAAAAATAAGCACGCGTTAATAGACAATTGCCTAAATTGAATCGTACTGCTTTATAATTATTTTTATACGGGACGACTGGAAATCTGTCATTAAAATAACTGTGTGCTCCGTCCATAATGATAATTTGGGGGGCTTTATCTGAAACTGTCTTGCTATCATTATAATTGCGGCGCCATAAATGATACGGACCGATGTATGCAGGCCAGTCTTCCCAACAAGCACCATTTACATAGGGCCAAACTCCCGGGCTCCCGATTTGGACGACCTGGATGTTGACACCTGGGACTTGATACATTTTATCATGAAAATCAAGTAATCCTTTCCACCATAGCGTAACAACAGAATCGACCCCCCATTCACTGGCATCCGCAACTCCGTTTCTGTCCAAATCCCCGTAAAATTTATTATGACCCCATGGCTGAGACCACCACCAGTCATAAAAAAATCCTTCATAATTTGGTTCAATTATTTCTCCCAACAGGCGAACTTGATGCTCTACCCAGGTCTCCGGTCCGTATCCTTCTCCCATGTCTACTTTCGGGCAAAGTTTTGTTATATTCATCATATACATTTTTAAATTATTAGAGACATCAAATTTTTGTCCGTCCTTATCCAAATAATACCATTCATCGGGCCACTCAATTGTTCCTCTCGACCAGTCACAAAGATTCCCGCTCGTCATAAGAAGTATTTTATTGGGATTCTGTTCTTTATATAGTCGAGCCATATTGGAATTTTTCACGGAAGCGACAACATCAAAATATTTAAAAATATCGACACAAGCTTCTGTCTGTCCGCTAAATGTAAAAATTCCCAATCTTGGATAAGGAGGATTCAAAGTCTGGGCATTTAACAAAACATATCCCAAAAAAAGAAAAAAAACGAACGAAAGTACTACAAATTTTTTGATTGAATTTATAGGTTGCATTTTCATAGCAATCTGCCTCCTCTATGATAGCATTTTCTCATAAAGTTCAATAAATGAATTAACCTGTTTTTTTAAGTTAAATTCTTCTTCGACCCTTTTTCTACTCATTTTCCCCATCATTTTCATTTTCTTTGGATTTTCCAACATTTGAAAAATTGCCTGCACAATAGCGTTCGAATCTTTTGGGGGGATTAGAATCCCCGTCTGGTGATTCACAATGATTTCCGGGATACCCGAAACATTTGTAGCAATCACAGGTTTGCCACACGCCATTGCCTCCAGAACGACATTGGGTAATCCCTCGAACAGAGATGGTAAAATAAAAATATCCAGAACACCAAGAATTTCTTTTACATCGGAACGAAAACCTAAAAATTTGATTATCGAATCCAGTCCAAGTTGATTTACCTGTAATTCCAATTCTTTTCGAAGTGGACCATCTCCAATAAACAGCACACGAATATTCTCATATTTTTTTACAATCTCTTTAATCGCATCTATCAAATATCGATGCCCTTTTTGTTCCGATAATCTTGCAACTGTTCCAAGGACAATATCTTTTGAATGAAATCCAAGTATCTTTCGATAAGCTTGATTTTTTGTATCTAAAAAGTATTGCAAATCCACACCATAGTGGATTGTGGTTGTTTTATCAGCTGGAACATGCCTTTCCTGAATAATTTTTGTCTTGATAGCGTTCGAAACAGCTACCGATACGGCAAACCATTTCGAAGCAAGACGATATGCCAATAGATTTTTAATCCCGTAATGGTAAGGGGCTGTCATTGCGTCCCACGAAATAACCTTTGTTATTCCAGCCAGTTTTGCCGCATAAGCACCTATAATATCAGCATAATAGAGATTGGTTTGCAATATATCGATACGTTTTTTCTTAAGAAGCTGATAAACCTTATAAATCAAAAAGACATCATATTTGTGCTTTTTGGGGAAAACATAGGTTTCAACATTCATCTTTTCAAATCTTTCTTGAAGAGGGCCCCCCTGCCCTATAGCACATACAATTGGATAGTATGTTTGTGGAGACCTTTTTTTAATTTCTTTCACAAGCTCCAACAATTTGACTTCAGCCCCACCTATTGCAAATCCATTAACCAAAAAAAGAATTCTCACCATTTTTTAAATATATCCCGTCTTTCAAATCCTTTAAATATTAATCCGAAGACCCAACTGAAACATTGTTCGGTGGTAATGGAGCAACAGTATCACTACTAATGATGGATTCCGTTACAGTCCAATTGTCAAAATTATATGTAAGTCGTTTCCCATTTTTTTCCACAATCATATTATTCCCAACCCATTTCACCATCTCGTTCCCACGGTAGTCTACTGCGGCAACTCTAGGAAATGGAAAATCCCAAACCTGTGTATAGGTAGATTCACCTTGTTTTTTAACTACTGCAACTGATGGATAACCTCCACCGATATAGATTCTTTGTGTCTTGATCACATCTCCACGACTCGTTGTAAACTCAGTATTACTGATAGAGGCCTTTGCTAAAATGGCTTGCTTGAATTCATCAAATGATCCGTAATCCACACCTTCAATGGCAACCTCTACACCCGATGTGTTTGAACCGATGATAATAGCTACCATGGTTCTTCCTTCCTTCAGAAAGCGCCAGCCATTTATCATTTGATCAATATCAAAATTGTATCCAGCGGTCGAAATATGTAAAATAGTACCGAACACCAACATATCATTCATGTATTGATAACCATTTTTCCCTGAGGTAAAACTCCAGGCCGATTCATCCTCTCCGGGCAGCAACTGATTAATCCAAAGTCGAAACGGCACAACAAACTCCCGGCCATAAGAACCTGGGCTATCCTCAGATTTAATACACAACTGCCATTCGCTATCATTCCCGCCACCCATATTATAAAACTTAGTAACTACATTCCATTTCCCTGTTTCATTTTTACAATAAATGCTTTTATTATACTCTTTGTTAATATGATAATAATTGTCAGGTTCATCACTGAGATCTCCAATATCGAAAATCACATCAGGTAACCGGTAACTCGATATAAAAATATTTTTCGGTGGTTCATGTGTAGGTATAATCATATCCCAGAAAACATCCCAATAAAATCGATCCCACCCGCTGATTTCATATACTTCTTTATATTTTCTTCCCAGAGCTCCTCCCCATTGATTGGCACTAAAATCTAAAACCGATTCTAAAAGAATAAGATCCGTAATCATTTTTGCTTTTCGTTTCATAACGGGATCTATTGCCCATTCGTATAAAGCCGTAAAACAATGAACATAACACCATGTATAAACAGGACTGTCGAATTCTGAACACCCACTATGTACCCAGACATTTATTGTATAATTCAATAAATCACGGCACAATTCATAAGAATTATATTCTTGACCTGGAATATAACTTCTGCCTTCCCATGTGAACGTTTTAATATTTTGATTCGGAGGAGGATCGTATGAATATAATACTCTGACACTTTGATTGTTTTGACTCCAGAGATACCTGACCACAACGTCCGCAATTTGGCTGTTTGGATTGCCGGTACCAAAATCCCTGCGCCGGAAATAATCATTTAAAAGATTATATATAAAATTATAATCGTTTTGACTGATTACATTCCCATATTGCCACAATATCCAGCTCAACATAACACCGGATTGTTGTGGCCCATACTTCCACGCCCAGGTATATGTCGGCCCTCCATCTCCAGACCAAGGATTACCCCAACATCTTATAATGTTATGAATAACTTCATTGACAGGTTTCGAACGACCATCTACATCTTTAACATAATATGTTTGACCATTAATTTCATTGTTTTTCAATTTTTCTAACCATGCCCAGATTTTTTCACAATAATACTTCAAATTGGGTTCGCCCTCATTCTGAAGATATTCGCGCCGCTTTCTTTCAAATACCGATTCTTGTGCTTGAACGAAACAAATACTGTTTAAAAAAAGCAATATTAAAAAAACATAAATTCCATTTTTATTTTTCACTTTAGGTTCTCCCATTCTTAATCAATTTTCAATATCAATCAATGAATTATAAATCCGAATAATTTGGTTATAATATATATTTTCATTAAATAACTTTTTAGCCTTGTTATAAGCCATTTTCCCCATCTGTGAGCATAATTTTTTTTCTTCTAACAGGTGATTGATCTGACTTCTTAATTCTTGATAATCAGTTGGCTCGAAAAGAAATCCGTCCTTTCCATGTTCAATCAATTCCGGAATACCGCCGATCCGAGAGCCTATAACGGGCTTCCCCATTGCAAATGATTCGTATATAACCATCGGCGCATTTTCATACCATTCTGAAGGGATAACAACAAAAGATGCATCAGAGATAACAGATTTCAAAATTTTTCCATCAAGTGAGCCCATAAATTCAATATTTTTTAATCTTTTTTCATCAACATACATCTCCAAACTTAAACGCATCGGACCATCACCTACAATCTTCAATTTTGAATTTTTAATTCCTTCCATTGCTTTAAAGAGTGTCAATAGTCCTTTTTCCTCTGATAGACGACCAAAATATAAAAAATAATCATGCTTGTCAGGGAAATATGAATAATCCCGGTGATTAATAAAATGAAAAAGTAACTGTATTTTATTCTTATCAAAACCTCCTTCTATCATTTTATCGCCAATAAATTTGCTTGGAATCAAATATAAATCGATATATTTCCTATAATAATTTAAAGATTTATGGATATACATCTCTAAAGCAACAAGTGCACTGGCTAAATACGAATTTTTATGACAGCGATTAAGAATCGCTTTATAATATGCGCCGTTAATGCATTTTTCACAGATTTCGTTCTTTTTCATATTATAAAGCCGATAACTTGGACAAATAGGCTTATAAGTATGAATTGACTGTATAACAGGTATTCCTTCTTCTTTCAAAACGGGTAAAATAGAAGGAGAAATTTGATGATCAATCATATGAAGATGGGCTATATCGGGTTTTGTTGTCCGGACAAGTTTTCTGATCTGATCCCGGGCCTGTCTTGAATAGATAATTCGGTCTATTGACAGAATGCCTGTATATATTTTCTGAATAAGAGAGGATGCGTTAAAAGAAATATTATCCACGAAATAAGATGTATACTTAGAGGGAAAATTTTTCGGATGTTTCATTGAAAAAGGTATCACTTTATGACCGTGGAATTCTAATAGTTGTTTAAGTTCAAAAAAACACCTTTCAGCTCCACCCTTTATAAAATAATATTTATCAATCATTAAGATTTTCATTTATTTACATCAGTTTGTAATTTAATATCAATTAATAAAATTATCACTCCAAGCTAAAATAAATTAGCAATAATCTTGCCAAGTATTCAAATTTTATCTTTTATCTCTTCATTCCCTCTTCATCATTATTTTTTATTTCCAATCGCCGTATTTTAAAATCTTGTATCGCCTTTTTTCTTTCTGCAATTTTAAGAAGTTTCTGCCCAGCCATCATAATACCTGAATAAAAACCCAAATGATACAGTAAATCATATGCATGTATATCAGGAGTAAATGTAAAAACAACTACAATAGCCACAATTCCTCCTATAATACCCAGTGAAAAATTAATAATTAAAGGGTGGTTGATTTTAGCTTTTAGAATTTTTATTCCTACTGTTATAAAAGAACCCAACCAAAGAATAAAAAAAATGCCAGCTGGTATACCCATTTCTGAAGTAATATACAAGTAAGAATTGTGAACAAAAATGATATATTTAGCAGGATTAATTCTTTCTTCAGGAGTAAGATAGCCTCTAGCAGCAGATTGATAATTTGCTAATCCCGTCCCAAAAAGCGGATTACTACTTATAATTCGCTGAGCAATTTTAAACTGATTAAATCTTATTTCATACGCACTTTTCCTTGTTGAACCAAATTGAGACAAAACAGTTGGTGCATATCTGGAAGCAAATATAACAAGAAATAAAACTAAAAAAGGAATAATCCACATCGATTTTGCTCTTATTTTAGTTTTACGATAAAACATACTAAATATAGATAAAATACTTAAAGCAGTTAAAAAACCAACCCATTCTGACCGCGCATAAGTCGTTAGTAAACCGACTAAACCTACAATAAAAATAATACCATAAAAAATAGTCGTTGAAGTTTTGGGGGCTTTATAAAATAGAAAAAATTTATAAGCAACAGGCAATGCCAAAACCAAGTAATTGGCTAAAAATGCAGGTACAAAAAAAGTGCCTGTACTGCGCCATCCTACATGATTACGTTCTCCCAGGAACCATATTCCCAAGGCACCAAATTTCCATTGATATATAGCCAATAGCGATTCTAATAAAAATCCAATCAGAAAATAGTTAAGTACAACTCTGAGATCTTTTACACTTTGAATGTGGTGATATATACATAAAAATAATAAATAAGCCCTAAAATATCTTGACAATTCTACAAATGCGACGTATTGCTGTTTCGCAAATAATGAAGATATAACACCCCAAATACAAATACCAAGAAGAGCCCAACCAATCGGGAAAACACTTAATTTAAATCTCCGTTTAGAAAAAAAAGCTAAAATTAGCAGACCTGCAATCGATAAATCTGCAAGCATTAGACCATTACCATTAGGAAGAAAAATCCAACCTTTAGAAAAAATGAAGATAAATCCTGATAATCCCAAATAATAGTGACGTTTATTTCTCACTAAAAGAGGTATTAAAAAGAAGATAACAACTGAAACTAAAATAAATAATAGTTTTGAAGTTTCCATAGTGGACGCTAAAATTAATTTGAAACAAAATTTAATTATTTTTATAAATTAGTCTAAAAATTAAAGTTTGTATCCCAACTGGATGACTATCCTTATATACCAATTCTATTTCTTTCTTCTTCACATTTACATTAAAAAAGGGCTTAAGATTGGGAAACCAATCCAAATATCGGCTGCTTACAACGATAAACTCAACTTTCCTGTGACGGGCATATTCAATATTTCTACTTAAAGAATCATATGAAAATGCGGCTCCTTTTCTCATATCATATTGACCTGCATAATAATCCACGGCTTTATTTAATGACATAAGAACAGGTGGATGATCTGTGTTTTCCTTTAGCCAAAGTCCTGCTCTTTTTAATTCAACAGGTTCAGCCCACATTCCTGTATTATCCGGTTGTATCCGTAAAAGCTTCACTCCTCCGGGTAAAAGACAAATAAAAACAATGAAAGAAATAATAAATATTGTATTTATTCTGGATTTTGATATTTTTTTCAATTTAAAAACTTCCCTGATATTATCTAAAATCCAGTTATAAAGGAACCAGCATCCTTTACTAATCCAAATGAATAATAATGGGAATAAAGGATAGAGGTATCTTTGATTCACATGAAACACGGGTATTAAAAAAAACCAAAAAAAGGTAAAATAAACCATAATATAACTAATGAACTGCCATTGATCCAAATGATATGATTTAGAAAAAAATCCAATGACCAAAATTATTAGAAAAGGAAGTGTAAGTAATCCGGGAATGGTTTCCTTTAAAAGTTCACTCATATTAATAAAATATTTTTTCAAATATTTTCTAATCGAAATGTGTACAATTCTTTGGTGGCCCTCCTGAAACTGTGTCAATTCTTGAAAATTGCCAAAATGAAGGGCCATATCATATGGTAAATATTGATTATCCTCCGTTAAATGGAAAAAGGGGTCTTTAATCTCCCCCGAATTAAAATAAACCGCGGATTCCATTTGTTGATTGATAGTTCCTTTCGTACTCAGAGTCCATTTGCCGGTTGAACTTTTTAAAAATAATAAATAGGGAAAAGCGATAATGATAAATCCCAGAATAATAGAAATAAACATCTTACTTCCGGTTAAGAACTTTATTTTTTGCAGTAAGATTCTGACAGCTAAAAATCCAAGAAAGACAATTAAAAATCCCACACCTTCTGGCCGGAACAAATAACTACAACCAAACAAAAAACCAGTAATACACGCCAATTTAATATCAAGAGTCTTTAATGCTTTCCATCCGACAACAATACCTCCAATAGCTGTTGTAGAGTATAATGTTTCTGTCAATGCATTGGTGTTATAATAGGCCAAAATTGGATGCAACGCAACTAATATTGCTGCAAGCTGGGCCTCCTTTCTTTCAAAAAGCTCATTGGTTAACCAGTAGATCAAAACAGGTAAAAATGCCCCTGTCAAAATATTTAATATTCTCGCAGACAGCTCCAAATTACCAATAAATATATTGAATAAAGAAATAAGTACAGGATACAGAAGCGGCCAATAAGGATGAAGCACACCATGAATACCCTTTTGGGAAAAATTCCCAGCAAGGCGAACAAAGTGAGCCTCATCAAAACTGACAGCATGCCGGTAATGAATGAGTATTAAAATTCTTAAACAAACAGCCAGTAAAAAAATAAAAATTAAAAAACCGTTTATTTTTACCGGCCACTTTCTTGCAAACGGATTAAGCATTATGATAGGTTTTTCCTTCTTTAATACCTTTCTTCCTAATGATTAGGATTTCTTCCAAACGAATTCCCTTCGTTGCATAGAGTATCACTGTGTAAATCAAAATAGATATAATTACAGTAACAATAAGATTTGCTCTTGAAAAATATAGAAAACAAGCCATTATACCGGAAGATAATAAACCTTTTAACAAATCCACTACTTGAATATGATATTTTTTATAATGTATAATTGCAAAACAAACGGCAAATCCAAAACCATGAGATACAACAGAAGCAATAGCAGCGCCCAAATGATTATACTTTGGTATTAACAATAAATTGAATATAACATTTATTACAATAGCGCCTATTTGCAAATACGCAAACTCCTTTTGCTTATTTAAGGCATAAAAAAAGCCACTAAAGAAAATATTAAAAAAATTAAAGGCAGCTGAAAATATAAGAATTCTAAGAGCACCAATCGCATTTTGATATTCATTCCCGTAAAGCAATAAAATAATTTTATTCGCTGTATAAAGTGTCCCGACAATTAAGGGAATTGCCAAATAGAATAAATATTTAAATCCAATAGAATATATTGTGGATACATCCTTATTATGAATGTCCCCTTTTAATCCCTGGGAAATCCTTGGAAAAACGGCTGTAACTAAAGCAGTTGGAATAATGTCCAGAACTAAAATTAATTTCATTGCTGAAGCGTACCAACCAACAACATCTTCACCTTTCATAGTGGCCAGAATTATTGTGTCAATCTTACCGTGAATATTTGCTAAAAACATGTTTATTCCCAATATAAAAGAAACTGCAATAATTTGTTTCATAAAATGAAACTGCAATCTTGAACCAATGTGAATGAATTCCCTTCGAATAATAGCATAACCAGCTAAAAAACTGACAAAACTACTTATAACAAAAATCCATGAAAAAGCTATTAATCCATAACCCTTAATTAAAACAAAAATGCCAAGAGCAGTCATGACAATTTTTTCAAAAATGAGTATAGCCATTTCATATTCCATCCGCTCAAATGCACGAAATATAGCGTAGTTTAAATAATTAAAAGAATTGCATATTCCAAACACTCCAAAAATGATCACTGTCAGGGTTTTCTCTCGCGGAAACGAAGAAGAATATAGATATATACCTAATAATATAGCAGCAATAAAAATGAGACCAAGTTTTAAAAAGGCCCCATTAATAAAATACTTATTTGCCTGATCTCTATTTTTTGCTACTTCACGAGTAACATAAGTTGTAATTCCCAAATCATCAATAATATAAACGAAATAAGAAAAAATAAAAGCAAACGAATACCTTCCAAACTCTTCATCACCCAAATATCTGGCTGCTATCGGAACAAGAATAAAAGATAATCCAATTTGAACAAACTGACCAACAGTAATAAAATAAGTATTCTTTTTCACGCTTCCGGGTTTGGAATCTTGTTCAGGACCTTTTAATTTTCTGTTCTCTTGAGTCATTTGACAATCAGTCTACCAACGTTTCATATAAATATTTATTTTTTCGCAAACATAGTCCATCTTTTCTTCGGAAATCCCGGGGTAAATCCCCATAAAAAACCCGTCTCTTAAAACTTTGTCGGCATTCTCCAGGTTGCTCGCTGTGCGAAAATTGAGCCCAAGATATGCCGGATGACGAATGATATTCCCTGCAAAAAAGAGCCGTGTCTCAATGTTGGATTCTTCAAAATATTGAAGAATATCCTTTCTTCGAAACGGTGCTCCATCCCTGAGCGTCAACGGGAAAGCAAACCAGGCAGGTTCCGCTCCTTCTAATGCCTCGGGCAGTATAAAAAATTCCTCATACGGTTTGAATGCATTAAACAACTTTTTAAAGTTCTCGTTTCGCTGTCGTATAAAACCATCGACCTTTTTCAACTGGACTCGGCCCATTGCCGTTTGAAATTCCATAGGTTTTAAGTTATATCCGATATTCGAGTAGACATAACGGATATCATATCCATCAGGTAAAACACCCCCTTTGGTTTTATGGGGACAGGGCTTGTTGGGGTCTTTGACAACCTCGCAAATGCGGCATGCGCAGGCTCGTCCCCAATCTCTAAGTGACCGGGCGATCAGTCCCAATTTTTTACTGTTGGTTGCCAGAGCACCCCCTTCACCCATTGTAATATGATGGGCCACATAGAAAGAATAGGTAGACATCGTACCGAATGTACCAACCATTCTGCCTTTGTATTTGGAACCCAGAGCATCGCAGGTGTCTTCGATCACAAACAAACGATGCTTCTCGGCAATCTTCATAATCTGATCCATGGGATTCGGATTCCCCAATTGATGAAGCAGCATGATCGCACGGGTCCTTTCGGATACGGCTTCTTCTATGTATTCCGCTTTAGGATTGTATGTCCCCAGATCCACATCCACGAGCACCGGCTTAAGATGATTTTGAATAATCGGATTGAATGTCGTCGGGAATGTTAGGGCCGGGACAATAACTTCATCACCGTCTTCAAGCCTTTCCTTAAACTGGTTCGACTTGAGGGCTGCAATTGCAACTAAATTGGCGGAGGAGCCCGAATTGGTAACAATCGCATCCGAAAGCCCCAGATAGGATGCCAACTCTTCCTCAAACAGATAGGCATTTTTCCCGACACCAAACCAGCCGTCCAGAATCGATCCGACCATTGCTTTCATTTCTTCCTCGCCGTAAACAGGTCCGGAATACTGGACTTTGTCCTTCCCGGGAACAAACTTTTCCTCTGCCTGATTCTTTTTCTCCACGTATAAAGAAAGCTGCTTTTCTATTTCCGATCGGATTTCTTCAAGTCCCATCGATCCTCCAAAAAATTTATTCTATTCGGAATTTACTTTTTATAAAATGAATCCTTCTTTGCCATTTGCCCTTTAATAGTCTCCAATCCCTCAGATACAGAAGAAAACATAAATCCTGTTTCCCGTTTAATCTTGTCGATCTTTAATCCGCCTTTTAAAGGCCGCAGAGCAGGCTGTTGTAACCGCTCACTCGTGGTCTCGTTGATCAAATTCGAATCCAGATCAAAAATACTGGCGATTTTTTTCGCAAACTCAAGACGGCCAATCAATTCGTTTCCGACTGTATTGAACACTCCTCTTTTATCTTTCTCGAAAAGAATCAGCAAAGCACTGGCCAGA
>Ga0315542_1001431_pt1 | contig 14868 bp, 12 predicted proteins | sample SalMarSW160120MG_FD_202541 | JGI IMG/M metagenome (GOLD analysis project Ga0315542, IMG submission 202541) | Salt marsh sediment microbial communities from the Plum Island Ecosystem LTER, Massachusetts, United States - Salt Marsh Sediment SW1601-20 ...
CTTATCCGGGTAGTCGGACAATTCAATCGGAATATCATGAAATGCGCAAGTTCTATCCCCGGCTTTCTCGGTTCCGGGGGCATGGCGAGCAAGGTCAAGGCCGCCCAAAAAGTCTCCATGAGGGGTATTCCTTCCATCATTGCAAACGGTCTGAGGCCCGGCATACTGAATAGCATCTTTGCGGGCAAAGAAGAAGGGACCCTGTTCATGCCTGCGGAAACTCGCCTCTGTAACAGAAAGCACTGGATTGCCTTTACCAAAGCGCCAAAGGGCACCCTTGTGATAGACGCCGGCGCCGAACGCGCAATTATGAATCAGCGGAAGAGCCTTCTGCCTTCCGGGATTATTGCGGTGGAAGGACGCTTCAGTATGGGGAATGCCGTGTTGCTTGTTAATGAAAAGCGCAATGAACTTGCAATAGGCCTTGTGAATTATCATTCGGGCGATATCAGAAAGATAATGGGGCTCAAGTCCGGAGAAATCGAGGCAAAGCTGGGATTCAAGTACGACGATGAAGTCATTAACCGGGACAACCTGGTCATCACTAACGACAACGAGGGAAATGGATTATGCCAATTGCGCGCATGATGGAAGCCATCGGAATAGAAGCCAAGAAGGCCGCGAGGAAAGTAAGGCAACTGCAAAGCAGCCGGAAGGACGCTGCCCTGAAACTCATGGCTCGAAAACTCATCGAGAACAGTGCGGCCATCATAGAGGAAAACCAAAAAGACCTCGCCGCGGCATATGACTCCGGTCTTTCAGCGGCCATGATAGATCGTCTCACACTCAATAATGCCGTTATCGAGAACATGGCCGGGGGACTCAGCGAGGTCGCCGCCCTTCCCGACCCGGTCGGAGAAGTCACGCACATGTGGACGAGGCCGAACGGCTTGAGAGTGGGACGGGCCCGTATCCCTTTGGGCGTCATCGGTTTTATCTACGAATCACGTCCCAATGTGACAGTGGATGCCGCGGGCCTCTGTTTGAAATCAGGGAATGCAGTGATCTTAAAGGGAGGATCCGAGGCGATTCACTCCAACGTGTTCCTGGGCGGCCTCCTGGAGGAAGCCCTTCGAGAAAGCGACCTGCCCGAGAAGGCTGTCCAGGTGATCCCCACCACCGACAGGGAAGCTGTGAAGGTCCTTCTCACCCTTGAAGATCATGTAGATATCATCATTCCGAGAGGGGGCGAAGGACTCATACGCTTTGTCGCAAGTCATTCCCGCATTCCGGTGTTGAAACACTACAAGGGGGTCTGCCACGTGTATGTGGACGCCTCCGCGGACCTCACTATGGCGAGTGAGATCTGTTTCAATGCGAAAGTGCAGCGCCCGGGCGTCTGCAATGCCATGGAGACGATGCTCGTGCATGAAAAGATCGCCGGAGAATTCCTTCCCGGTATGATAACCCGTTTTCGTGAGGCCGGCGTGGAAATCCGGGGATGCACGAAGACCGTGGCGCTGGTTCCCGATACGAAACCGGCAGTTGAAACAGACTGGCCTCAAGAATTTCTGGGTCTGATCCTGGCAGTGAGAATTGTTTCCAGTATGGATGAGGCCCTCGACCATATTGATCGGTATGGGTCGAACCACACAGAGGCAATCGTCACCGATGATTACCACCATGCTCAGCGTTTCCTCGCTGAAGTTGATTCTTCCGTGGTCCTGGTCAATGCTTCCACGCGATTCAATGATGGGAATCAACTGGGGCTCGGAGCTGAAATCGGGATCAACACTTCTAAACTGCATGCCTTTGGACCTATGGGACTCCAGGAGTTGACCACCACAAAGTTCATCGTCTATGGGCAGGGACAAGTAAGGCAGTGAAAACCGCGGATACGTCGAAAATCGGCATCCTGGGCGGGACCTTTGACCCGGTCCACCTGGGCCATCTGCGCACTGCAGAGGAAATCGGTCAGGAACTGCGGCTTGAGAAAGTGTATCTTATTCCCGCAGCTTCTCCGCCCCACAAAACACACGACCCTGTCACCTCTTTCGACCACCGCCTGGCCATGGTCCGCCTTGCGATCCGGGAATCAGAGGTGCTGGAAGCCATGGATCTCGAAGGACGGAGAGCCGGTCTATCCTACTCCTGCGACACCTTGAAAGAGCTTAAATCCAGATTCGGCGTGAATTCGCAAATCTTCTTTCTCATCGGCAGCGACGCATTTTTTGAAATCAGGACCTGGAAGGACCATGAGAAGCTCTTCGATTATGCCCATTTTGTGCTTATCCCCCGGTCAGGACACGATCCGGAGACTCTGGACGGGTTTATTCTGGGGCTCGATGAATCGGCAAAAAGGCAGCAGGGGAAAAATGTTTATACCATGCATTCAGGAAATCATGTTATCATTCAACCGTCGACTGTGATGGAGATCTCGGGGACAAGGATACGCAATATGGTACGCAGTGGAAAGTCCATTGCCTATCTCGTCCCCGAAACGGTTCGAAATTACATTGCTGAAAAAGGGCTCTACACGCTTCATGAAGACCATAGATAAGGCCAGACTGTGCCTTCAGGCGGTGGGGGAAAGAAAAGCAATATCCCCTGTCTTGCTGGAAGTGGAGAAACTCAGTTCCATTACCGACTATTTTCTCATTGCCAGTGGAAATTCCAGTCGCCAGGTGCAGGCCATCGCCCAGCACGTATCCAGGCGAATGAAGAAAATGGGATTCAAGCTGTACGGAATTGAAGGGGAGCAGGAAGGGCACTGGATTTTGATGGATTATGGTGATGTGGTCATCCACATCTTTTACCAGCCGTTTCGGGAATTTTATGACATCGAGGGCCTGTGGGTAGAGGCCCGCAGAATTCAGCCTGCTGTCGAGGGTGATGCAGAGGCCGAACAGTGATTCTCAAGAACCACATTCCTTTGCCGGCGATCCTGGTGATGGTGTTGGCGCTCCTCTTGGCACCATTCGCGCCCTTTCATTCAGATGCCCGGGCTCTGTCCATTGATGAAGAACAGGCCTTGGGGAAAAAATTCCTCGCGGAGATTCAGAAGCATGAAGTTATCCTGGACGATGATTATGCCAACCGGTATATTAACAGTCTCGGCCAATATCTTCTGCAATCAGTAAAGACAAGGCCATTTCCATTTCACTTTCATATCATTAAAGATAACACCATCAATGCATTTTCCGCCCCGGGAGGCCAAATCTTCTTTTACTCAGGCCTCATAGAGATTATGGACAACTGCGACATGCTGGCAGGGGTGATGGCCCATGAAATAGGACACTCCACGGCTCGCCACCTCTCAGAGAGCATCGAGCAGAATAAAAAAATCGGCCTGGCCACATTGGCCGGGATCCTTGCGGGGGCATTTCTCGGCGGGGGCGCAGCAGCAAACGCGCTGATCACGGGTTCCATGGCGGCGGGAATCCAGGCGCAACTCCACTACAGCCGTGAAGACGAACGCCAGGCAGATCAACTCGGCTTCAAGTACGCTACTGCCGCTGGTTTTGTTCCTTCGGCATTGACCGTGGCATTGAAGAAGATCAGCCAGGGAAACTGGATGGACACGTCCAAAATTCCGCCCTACCTTCTTACGCATCCTACCGATTCGGAGAGAATGGCCAATCTGGACAGCATGGCCACGCAGTATAAACCCATCCCTCCAAGTGACCAGGTCAGGCGGTTTCGGGCCCTTTTCCCACTGTTCAAGACCGTTATTCTCGCAACCTGTCTTGACTCCTACGAGGCGGAGAGGATGTTTCAGGAGGACCTGAAAAGACACCCGGGTACAATCACGCCACATCTCGGCCTGGGCATTGTCTATATGGACAGATCCGAATACTCGTCGGCCGAACTGCACCTCAATAAGGCTCTCCAGGAAAAGCCCGATTCCGTCTTGATCCTGAAAACCCTGGGAAGGCTCTATCAACTGGAGGGAAAGTCCGGGGAAGCAATCACCGTCCTGAAAAAGGTCCTTGAGATCAACGGGGATGACTCCGATGCCCTCTTCACGCTCGCATTATCCTACGAAGATCGGGAAGAATATGACCAAGCTATTGAGATTCTGAGACGGCTGGCTTCATTCAGGCCGACAAGAAAAGAAGTCTACTATCACCTTGGAATATCGTACGGAAGGCTGAACAGGCTGGCGCGCGCCCACTTCAATTTCGGGCGGTACTTCATGGCCGCTGGTGAGCGGCAAAAAGCCGGATTTCATTTCAATAAGGCGAAAGAACTCGCGCAGGGAGACCCTGCTCTTCTGCGCGAGATTACGGAGTTCATGAAAAAGAGCGCCGTAGGAGGGAGCAAGACCCGCTAAAACATCAGCTTTTTATATGGGCGGTGAAGGTCCGCCGGCCTTTTCATATCCCGCCGCCACAGCCTGCCGAAGGCCTTTCTTTGGCGAATTTATCCCAGATATTCCGTTCTTACAGGAGAAAAAACCTCCACCACAACTGAATCTTCGAGGACTTCTGTACTGTGTGTCACATCTCCTTTGATGCACCAGCTGTCTCCCGGTTCAGCCTGAAATTCCTTCTCGTCGATGACAAACCGCATTTTCCCGGTGACGAGATATCCAGCCTGTTCATGGGGGTGAGCGTGGGGGGGGAGTGAAGCTCCTTTCGCGAGCCTGAACTCACAGAGCAGAGTTTTCTCTTCGTGGGTAAGGGGTTTCATCTCTATCCCCTCCGCCAGGATTCTATAACCACCATTTTCCTTCTTGTAAAACATCTGATCCTCCTTTCTTGATTGGAAACTTGCTCGTGCCAAAGACATGCTTTTGGAGGTCACGCACCAGGATGGTATTACCTGCTGAAAGCCCGACCCGATCGAGTACAGGGTATGGCATTTTTTGTTACCGGCGGCCTCAGGCTCGCCTGCGCCGCGAAGAGAAGGGCCTGGCATTCATGTGACTTATCTTGAAGCGGAAGCCTCAGCCGGGGCTCAGGGGGCTTCTTTCTGAGGAACCCTATTTACCGACTTTCCGCCGCTGCAGGTAAGCGATCACCTTGCTATCGGGAGGAGGGAACTCATGGGTTGCCAACGCCTTGGGCGGAACCCACTTGATTCCGTCACTCTGCAACGGTTTTGGCTCTCCCTCCAGGAGGGTGCAACGGAAAACATGAAGAGATATGCATCTATCGCCGTAACTGTGGTCGACCGTGAGGCAATGACCTTCTACCCTGATCTTAATGCCGAGTTCCTCGGCCAGTTCTCTTTGAAGACATTCTTCAAGTGATTCCCCTGCCTCCCTTTTTCCTCCCGGGAACTCCCACATTCCAGCCAAATGAGACCCCTTTTGCCGCCTGGAGATCAGGACCTTCCCGGAACGAAAAATCAATCCTGCGGTGACATCAAAATGAGGTCTTTCAGATACCTTATTCACTCTCCAAAACTTTCAGCCTCAAGCGCAGGTATGCGTTTTGGGCCTCTTCATTGTCCGGGGCCAAATCCATGACCTTCTTGTAGGCCTTCAAGGCACCGGCATAGTCGGCATACTTTTCCCTCAACCTGGCGAGATTCAAGAGCAGGTCTAAATCTTTGGGGCGATCTTTGAGTATTCTCTCCATCTCCGTCATAGCACTCTTTTCCGCCCCTGTTTTCAGATAGCAAACAACGAGATAGTCCCGCAGGTCATCTGCATCGGGGTGTAGTTTCAACCCTTTCTGCAAGACAGGTATCAATTTTGTGTACATACCCTTGTTACTCAAATAATCAGCCACATAGAGATAGGTATCCAGATCCTTGGTGCCCATCTCCGTAAGGGTCAGGGCCTCTCCATAGCTCTTGTCCGTCATCTTCAGTCTTCTGTATATATCAAACAATGTGGTGCGGGTCTCCAGATCCTTGGGGTGAGCTTTCTGGTATTCCTCCAGCCTGGGCAAGGCATTTTTCAGATTCCCTGCTTCGTACTCCAGGACGCCCAGGTTAAATATCACTGTCTCGTTTCGGGGAGTTATGGAAAGAATTCTGCCGTACACATCGATCAGAGCTGTCTTCCTGCCTGCTTTATCAAGGACCTGAGCCATGAGTTGGAGGGCCTGAAGGGATTTCGGCTTTTTTTTCAGTATCTCGTTGAGAACTGTTTCCGCCTTTTTCCACTCTTTTCCTTCAATCAGTTCCTGGGCCAGCTTCATCCGCCCGTCCAAATCGGCGGGGCTGAGGGCGAGGGCTTTTTCCAGATAATGACGTGCATCTTGCTTGTTCCCGGTTTTTTCGTAGAGATAGGCCAGGTTATATAAAAGATTGCTGTCCTTTGGGTCCAGGTCCGATGCCGTTTTGTAGAAACTGATGGCTTTCTGGAATTGTCCCACCTTTGCCCAGAGATATCCCAGCTTATTGCAAATCAGGAGCTTCTCTTTTCCTGGAATTCCATTCAGAACCGCTTCATACTGCGTTGCGGCAGATTTCAATTCTCCTTTTTTTTCAAGAGCCTCTGCCAGCTGAAGCCGCAAATCGGTATCCTTGGAGTCCAGCCCGACCAGCCTCTTCAATACCGAAATCATTCCGTCTGTATTGGATGCCGCCCGGTAGGTCTCGAGGAGGGCAAGGAGGGACGCCTTGTCCTGTGTATTGCCCGAGGCATTTTCAAGCATCGCGGCAACATCTTTCCATTTTCCCTGGGCCCGGTATTCCTCCAGCAATCGTTTTTTTAAACGCTCATCATCGGGGAACATGGCACGGGCCTCTTCAAGAACTACGAGTCTCTGTTTTTTGTCGATAGTCCTGTTGGCTTTGTCAAGCCAATCATCTACGTACGGCTTAATATCGACAGTGATATTTCCCAGATCCCGGTTCCGGTATTTCACTTTCACCACAAAATGATAGTGGCGAAACATGTTCTGATTGGGCAGCAGGCGGACCAAAGCTTCTTCCTGATACCTGAGCGCTTCTGCATCAAAGTCGGAGGAGAGCAACCGAACATCGAGGTTAAACGGAATGCTGGTGGAGATTCTGAGGATCGTTACTCGATCCTTGGGGTGGAGAGCAAGCTGATCGCCGGGAATCAGCGACCTGGCTTCCCCGTTTACCTGCAGCAGGAGAGAACTCAGTTGGGGAGGGGCAACGTAGAGGCCATAATACAGCCATCCGCTCATACCAAGGGCAGCGGCAATAAACAAGACCGTGATCCAAACACCGGGCCGAACCCCGGTTTTCCTTTTTTCCCTTCTCTTGCTGATCAATGCCGTGCAGCTCCACGAGTCGGCTTACGTGCTCTTCACCCGCACCTTGTTCTTCTCTCCTGTTCTTGCTCGCCGGGGCTTGCCTTCTAATTTCCGCTCCCAGATGAGGAGGACGGGACTGGCCACAAAAATGGACGAGTACGTCCCCACAACAATGCCCACCAGCATGGCAAAGGCAAAATCATGGATAACTCCGCCCCCCAAAACGAAGAGGGCCGCCACCACCACCAGTGTCGTGGAAGACGTCAGGATAGTCCTGCTCAGAGTCTCATTAATGCTCTCGTTCATCACTTCCTTGAACGGCCGTCTCCGGAACCGTCTGGCATTCTCCCTGATGCGGTCAAATACGATAATTGTATCATTCAGCGAATAGCCGACGAGCGTGAGGAAGGCGGCAATAATGGCAAGAGAAATCTCCCTGTCCGTCAACGCGAATGCCCCTATAGTGATGGTAACATCATGGATAAGGGCAATTATGGCCCCCAGGGCATATTTGAGATTCAGGAACCAGCACAGCCCAAGGGTAACAAGGAGGGCAATAATGATGAGCCAGGTCACGCTGACCCCGAAGCTGGAGGTCAAGTAGACCACAGCAGCAAGAGATAGTGCCATAACCCCACTCATTATCCACTTGAGTTCGAACCGCCCCGAGATATATATGGCAATAAAGAGAATAGCGTAGAATATGGCAAAGAGGGCCTTTTGTCTCAAATCTTTCCCGACCTTGGGTCCAACCATTTCCACCCGTCTGATATCGACCCCCTTCCCGAAACTGGATATCAGAGCGCTCTTTATCCGGTCACTCAGACCGGTCAATTCCACATTGGTCTTCCTTACTCTGATGAGATACTCGGAAGCGGATTTCTCACCAAACTGCTGTATGATACTGTCCTGGAGATTGATCGATCTCAAGGCATCCTTGATCTCAGCGGGAGAATGGGGCTGGTCCAGCCGCACCTGAACCAAAACACCGCCGGTAAAATCCACACCGTAATTGGGTCCTCCGCGCCACACCAGGAGCACTATCGTAGCGAGAATGAGCGATCCTGACAGAAGAAATGCCCACTTTCGATTTCCGACAAAATTAATGTTTATATCCGGCTTAATGAATTCCATTGAGTACCCCAGCCTTTCGTAATGATGCTCAAATACTGATTTTCTTCATTCTCTTTACCGTGTACAGGTAGTCGAAAACGACCCTTGTCACAAAAATCGCCGTAAACAGACTTGCTATGATACCGATGCTCAGGGTGACTGCAAATCCCCTTACCGGACCGGTACCGAATTGAAAGAGTACAAGGGCCGCGATCAGTGTAGTCACATTGGCATCAAGGATAGTGACGAGAGCTTTGCCGTACCCCCCTTCGATAGAGGCCCGGGGAGTTTTCCCGAGACGAAGTTCCTCTCTGATACGTTCGAAGATGAGCACATTGGCGTCAACGGACATACCAATGGTCAGGATAATTCCAGCGATGCCGGGCAGTGTAAGGGTAGCGCCGAAAAAGGCGAGTCCCGACCCGATCAGGATGACGTTCAAAACAAGGGCGGCGTCCGCGATAATGCCGCTTAGGCCGTAATACAGGGCCATGAAAAGAACGACCAAAATGCCGCCGATGATCGCCGACCGGAATCCTTTCTGTATGGAGTCCTTGCCCAGGGAAGGACCGACCGACCTTTCTTCCAGGATCTTTACAGGAGCCGGCAGGGCTCCTGCCCTGAGGACGATGGCCAGATCCCTCGCTTCATCCATGCTGAAACGACCCGTGATCTGGGCCCTCCCGCCGGAGATCTTATCCTGGATGACCGGCGCCGAGTAGACCTTGTTGTCAAGGACGATTGCCAGCCTTTTCTTGATATTTTGGCCCGTTATGTTTTCAAAAAGTCTCGCGCCGCGTGAATCGAATGACAGAGAGACATAGGGCTCATTGTACCGGCTGTCAATCTGCACCCGGGCGTCGGTAATATACTCCCCGGTGAGCAGGGTCCGTTTCTCGAGCAGAAAAGGAATCCTGCTCCTCTGACCTGTCTTCCGGTCGATAGAGGTTTCGTAAAGGATTTCGTCGCCCGGGGGAATGTGGCCTTTCAGGGCCTCGTCCACGCTGTGGTCCTCATCAACCAGTTTGAACTCCAGAAGAGCCGTCTTTCCAATAAGCGCTATCGCCCTTTTCGGGTCCTTAATACCGGGAAGCTCAATGAGAATCCGATTCCCTTCCCCTGGTCGAATGTCCGGCTCGCTCACCCCAAACTGGTCAATCCGGTTGCGAATCGTCTCGAGGGCCTGATCCACGGCCATCTTCATGATCCTTTCCCGTGCCTTCGAGAGAAGCGTCACGTGGAATACCGGCTTGCCTTCCTCGTAACTGGCCGTCCCGGGATCAAAATCGGGATAATTGGCACGAAACATTTCCAGGAAGGGAGCCACATCTTCATCTCGCATCAATTTCAGGACAATTGTATCGTTGCTCAAACGTTTCAGTTCAAGATACCTGATCTTGCTCTTCCGGAGATCGGGTTTGAGTTCTTCCGTCACCCGCTCCACGTTACTTTCTACGGCCTTGATGGCCTCAACTTCCAGGTTCAGGTGTATACCGCCCTGGAGATCAAGGCCCAGATGAATCTTGTCCTTAGGAAGAACATTCGACCACCATGGAGGCAGGTTCTTTGTCAACGAAGGCACCAGATAAATCAACGCAACAATAATCACTAATGCAACGATTCCCGCCCGTATACCCAGATTCTTTGACACCGGTGATTTACTCCCATGAATGAAATATTTGGTCCCCATCCATAAACGGCTGTCTCTTACAATCTTCCAGCTGCGCGGGACAAGTCAGCGCCGATCAACAGAATCACCGCGTCCCGCTAATACGCGAGAGGCATAATCCGGTTATTTCACCGATCTTGTAAAATATATGCCGTTTCTGGACTGGAAACTCACTCGTGTCCAAAATTCATTTGTGCATGGACACCATTGAACAACCATGGATGGTAACCTGCCATCCCAGAGTCATTCCCAGCCAATGCGGTCCTGATGCTCATTTCTTACGAAGCTTTGTTCATGATTCCTGAGATCGAACCGCGAGAAACCTTTACCCTCACTTTTGGGGCTATCTCCATCGTGACCACATCATCAGCGATACCTGTTACCACACCGTGAAGGCCTCCGGAACTCACCACCCGGTCACCCTTCTTTATTTCTGAAAGCATCTGCTTGTGCATCTTGGCTTTCTTCTGCTGGGGACGGATGAGCAAAAAATAGAATATCACAAACATTAATATCAGGGGAATAAATGCCCCAAGGCTCCCGCCCTGACCGCCACCTCCTGATCCACCTTGACCCATTGCATATGCCAAAAAATGCATGATAAGACCTCCTCACTGTTTCGCTGAACGCCCGTGCTTCCGAACTTTGGCATGCTTCATCGCACGCTTGGCTATTCAATCGTTAAATCACTCTAGTTCATTCTCCGCCCGCATTTCGTAAAACGTCTTCTTAAAGGCATCCAGGCCCCCATCCTCTATGGCATTTCTCAAGCCTAAAATCAAGCGCATGTAGTACCGCAGGTTGTGAATGGTGTTCAATCTGTAGGCCAGGAGTTCCCTGGCCAAAAACAGGTGTCTCAAATACGCCCGCGAAAAATGGGTGCAGGTGTAGCAGTCACACTGACCATCCACGGGCCGTTCATCATCCACGTATCGGGCATTCTTGATCGTTATTCGCCCGCGGGTTGTGAAGAGAGTCCCGTTCCTGGCATTCCGGGTGGGCATCACACAGTCGAACATGTCCACCCCCAGGCCCACTGACTCCACCAGATCCTCGGGTGCTCCAACGCCCATCAGGTAAACAGGCTTGTCTTCGGGAAGCATTTGAACGGTTTCACGAATAACCCGAAGCCTCGTTTCCCGATCCTCTCCCACTGCCAGCCCGCCGAGCGCGTACCCATCGAAACCCAGCCCCACCAGATATTGCGCACTTTTTTCTCTAAGATCCCGGTAGGTTCCTCCCTGGACAATTCCGAAAAGCGCCTGCGCCGGACTGTTCAAATGCTTTCGACATCTTTCCGCCCATCGGCTGGTCAATTGAACCGACCGTTCTACATACTTATACTCAGCCGGATAGGAAACACATTCGTCAAAGCACATAACGATGTCTGAGCCAAGCGCCTGCTGGATATCCATGGCCTGTTCAGGGCCAAGAGAGTGCCTGGATCCGTCCAGATGGGACTGAAAAACAACCCCTTCCTCGGAGATATTGCGCAACTTCGCGAGGCTGTATACCTGAAACCCCCCGCTGTCCGTGAGAATCGGGCCATCCCACCCCATAAACCTGTGCAAACCCCCGAGGCGCTCAATGAGCTTGTGTCCCGGCCTCAAGTACAAGTGGTACGTATTGGAGAGAATGATCTCAGCTCCTGTCTGCCTGAGTTCATCCGGACTTACCGCCTTTACAGACCCTTGAGTCCCCACCGGCATGAAAACGGGTGTCCTGAATTTCCCATGGGGTGTTTCGATCTCGCCTAGTCGTTCGCCGGCGATTCCGCGTTTCTGTAATATCCTGAACTCCAAAAACGTTTCTCTTTTCAAAGAATGAGCATGGCATCGCCATAGCTGTAAAAACGGTATTTCTTTCTAATAGCGGAGGCATATACTTCCCTGATTACATCCCGGCCGGCAAAAGCCGCTACCAGGAAGAGCAGGGAACTCCTGGGAAGATGAAAATTGGTTATGAGTCCGTCAACCACTTGAAAAGAAAAACCGGGAGTCACCATCAAATCCGTCATTCCCTCTCCGGGGTCCACCTTTCCCTTTGCCAGGGCCGCGGTTTCCAACGCTCTTACCGCGGTTGTTCCTACGGCAATCACTCTTCTCCCTGAATCTTTGCATTCCTGGATTATCCTGGCAGCATGCTCCTCAACCTTGTAATATTCAGCCTCCACCCTGTGGTCTCTGATATCGAAAACCCGAACGGGTTGAAACGTCCCGTATCCCACATGAAGCGTAACTGAAACAACCACGATCCCCTTCTTTTCAAGCTTTTTCAGGAGGTCATCCGTGAAATGAAGGCCGGCTGTAGGAGCTGCCACGGCACCTTCCTTTCTCGAATACACTGTCTGGTAGCGGTCCCGATCAATACGCCAATGGGAGTTGTCCAACCGCTTTATGTAAGGAGGAACCGGCATCCGGCCCTTTTCCCGCAGCAGATCCACCACCGAATCCGTTCCCTCAAAATGAATCAGCACCTTCCCATCATCAAGGAGGCGCAGGATTTTTCCAGTAACCCCCCTCTCAAAGAACAGAACTCCCCCCGCCCTCGCTCGCTTGGATGCCTTATAGAGACACAGCCTCACACAATCATTCTTCCTGCCGCTTCCTTCTTGATTCAGAACAAGGATCTCAACGCGGCCGCCGCTCTCCTTCCGTCCTTGCAGCCTGGCGGGAATCACCCTGGTATCATTGACTACCAGCGTATCGCCGGGGTTCAGAAGATCGGGAAGGTTAAAAAAATAAGAATCCTCAGTCACCTTCGTCTGGCGATTCAGCAAAAGCAGGCGGGAATGATCACGTTTGGGGGCCGGCACCTGAGCAATCAGTTCGCCCGGCAATTCATAGTCATATTCTTCGAGACGAAACATCGGGAAATTCTCAAATGTGGAAGAGTAGACAACTTCAGACACAAAGTCAAATGATTTTGTACTTTTTTCATTACCAGGGAGCCGGAAGGCCAAAACCCGCCTATGGGCATTTCAAGCCATCTTCACGGCGATTCTCCTCATCCGAATGGCCCGAAATTCAGGGTGTGGAAAAACCGCGATTTCGGATCTCCCAAACACACCGTCAAGCTTCATCTGCGTTTGTGAAGGCGAGTGGTTGGAGACGAATCCTGATCCACCATCAGGGGATCTCCCAAATCCACCATCTAATTTGCGCATCATGAGTTTCACCGGGTGATTTGGCGAAATTCCTGATCATCAGCAAGGTATCAGATGCAAGGCGCCAAGGAGCGACGACTGAGTCGTATAAACAATACGACGCAAGGAGAAGCGAGCGAAGGCAACGCCGCAGATGATGCCTTGATGGTGGATCAGGGATCTATATAGTGCTTGATATCAATTGCGAGATCGGTTAACCTGTCTGGATTCGATTTTGCACTGCCACTCAGGATGTGGGCACACAGCCATGAAGAACAAACTGCGACAGATACTCGATACGACACTCCGTACGTGCTTTGAGCAAGGCCTCTTGAAAAAAGCGCCCCTGCCGGATTATGTGGTAGAAGTCCCCAAAAACAGTAGCCATGGGCACTTTGCCACCAACCTGCCCATGACCCTGACTGCCGGGCAGGGAAAGAATCCAAGGGAGATTGCGGCAATCATCGTGCAACAGCTGCAGCAGGCAGAAAATGTATTTGAAGCGGTTCACATTGCAGGACCTGGTTTCATTAATTTTTTCCTAAAACGTGATCAGTGGCATCAGATACTCCGTGAGGTGATCGCCCAGGGCCGCGATTACGGCCGGAATGACCTTGGAAACGGCTCAAAGGTTATGGTTGAATTTGTGAGCGCCAACCCGACGGGCCCTCTCCACCTGGGGCATGGAAGAGGCGCCGCACTGGGCAATACTCTGAGCCGCATCCTTTCCTTTTGTGGATATCAGGTTACCAGTGAATTTTACATCAATGACGCCGGAGAGCAAATCAGGATGCTCGGCGAATCTATTTACAGCCGCTGGAGACAACTGGCCGACCCGGAATATCCTTTTCCCGATCCCGGTTACCGGGGTGATTATGTGGCGGAACTGGCAAGATCCATGGTGGAGCAGGTCGATCTTTCCAAAATGAGCCGGGAGGAAGCAGTCTCTACCTGTGCCGGGATCGGGAAAGAAATGATGCTCCGTGAAATCAAGGAGGATCTGGAGCTTTTCAGGGTTCCCTTTGACACGTGGTTCAGCGAGAGAAGGCTTCACACGGAGGGATTGATCGATGAAACTCTCAAGGAACTTGAGAACGGAGGACATCTTTATACGGAAGCGGGTGCGCTGTGGATCAGGACGAGTTCCTATGGAGATGACAAAGACAGGGTGTTAAGAAAAAGTGACGGCCAGCTTACCTACTTTGCATCGGATATCTCCTACCATCTCGATAAGAAGAGAAGGGGGTTTTCCTGGGTAATCAACCTTTGGGGTGCCGATCACCACGGCTATATTCCACGTATGAAGGCCGCCCTGAAAGCAAACGGCATTTCCGAAGAATGGCTCTCCGTGATGCTCATCCAGCTGGTAAAGCTCTGGAAGGGCAGCAAAGAACTTACCATGTCCAAACGCGCCGGTTCTTATGTTACCCTCAAAGAGCTCATCGACGAAGTGGGTGTTGACGCGGCACGTTTCGTGTTCTTGACGAAGCACCACGACTCGCCTCTGGATTTTGATATCGATCTCGTAAAAAAGCAGGACAGTGAAAATCCTGTCTATTATGTGCAATATGCCCACGCGCGCTCGTGCAGTATATTCAGGAAAGCGGAAGAGCAGGGACTTCATTTACCCCAGAACCCCGATGGTTTCCTTGCACTGTTGACCCTCCAAGAGGAAATTTCCCTCATGAGAATGATGGCGGAGTTTCCCGGTCTGCTCGCTGAGGTATCCAAGAGCCTGGAACCTCATCGGTTGACGTACTTTCTGACTGATTTTGCAGCCGTTTTTCATCGCTATTTCAATCTGGGAACCAAGATTCCCG
>Ga0315542_1001432_pt1 | contig 14864 bp, 9 predicted proteins | sample SalMarSW160120MG_FD_202541 | JGI IMG/M metagenome (GOLD analysis project Ga0315542, IMG submission 202541) | Salt marsh sediment microbial communities from the Plum Island Ecosystem LTER, Massachusetts, United States - Salt Marsh Sediment SW1601-20 ...
GACGTTGTGGTACTTGCAGTTGGGGTTGGGGCAGTGGGGTGGCTGCCAGGGCTTGAATGTCGGACGGGGGTTGCGCATGCCCCTGGGCCTGCAGCTTCAGGGCCAAACACATTCTCCGCGGCACAACTGAAGGTTTGCAGAAAAATGCGCAAGAAATGCCACGATCATGCCGGCGGACCGCCGGACGGCGGGTGAGGAATGGGCGAGCGACGTGACCAAGCCTACTTCTGGTAGCCCTCCTTGAAGCGCAGGATGCGGGCGGGATTGCCGGCCACGATGGCCCCGTCGGGGACGTCCCTGGTGACCACGGCCCCGGCGCCGACCACCGCTTCCTTGCCGATGCGCACCGGCAGGAGGGTGGCGTTCGAGCCGATGCTGGCGCCGTCCTCGATGCGGGTGGCCCGCCACTTGGCGCGGTCGCCGGAGGGGGGCATGGTGTCGTTGATGAACATGACGCCGTGGCCCACGAAGACGTCGTCGCCGATCGTCACCAGTTCGCAGACGAAGGTATGGCTCTGCACGCGGGTGCGGTCGCCGATCACCACCCCCTCCTGGATCTCCACGAAGCAGCCGATCATGCTGTCGCGGCCGATCTTGCAGCCGTACATGTTGACGAAGTTCCAGATCTTGGTGCCCTCGCCGATCTCGCAGTCCCGGATCAGCTGCCTCTCGTTCGCGGGGTAGCTCATGCTGGCTCCTTTGCTCGCACCCGGTGCGGCCCTGCCCGGACGGACACCGGGATCTGGGTAGCTAAGTCGTTGGCACAGAATGCACCAGCCCCCGGACGGGCACAAGGGCCGATTGCGGGCCCGGTCCGGTCCGGGCTCCGGGGAGAATCGGTCCTAAATGCCGCCTTCCCGCGACCCGATAACCAGATGGAAGCCGTAGGCCCCGCGCGAGCGGGGCCGAGGACCACGTCACTTATGCGGACGCTCGACCGGACAGTGGAGCGGGGAGGCTCAGCGCACCCATGGCCTTCATGGAGGACCCGATCCGACTCCTGTTGATCCAGAATCGCCCCGGCACTGCGGAGCTGGTTCGGAAGTACCTGAACGCCGGCGAGACGGAGCTCTACGCCGTTCAGGCCGTTTCCGACCTGAGCACCGGCCTAGAGCGCCTGCAGGAGCATCCGGTGGACTTGGTGCTCTTCGAGCTGGGCGTCTCCTACCGGTCCGGCCTGGTGGGCATCCGCCGCCTGGCCGAGGCCTTCCCCGGCATTCCGGTCGTCGCCCTGGTCGAGACCCGCGATCCCAAGGTCGTGGGCCAGGCCCGCCAGGCCGGCGCCCTGGACTACCTGCTGCGCGGCCGCACCGACGCCGAGCTGTGGAGCCGCGTGGTCAGCAACGCCAGCGAGATGGGCCGGCTCCGCCGCCAGCTCCACTCCACGCGGGCCGAGAAGGAGCTGATGTCCTTCATGGACCCGCTCACCGGCCTGCTGAACCAGCAGGGCGTGGCGTACAGCCTCCTGCGCGAGGTGCGGCGCTGCCAGCGGGACAACATCAAGCTCATGGCCCTGCTGGTGGACATCGACGAGTTCGAGCAGCTCCGCGATCCGCACCGGCCCGACCTGGCCAAGCTGGTGGTCAAGGAGACGGCCCACCGCATCGTCACCACCCTGCGCACGACGGACGAGGTGGGGCGGACCGGCGACAGCCAGTTCCTGGTCCTGCTGCCCAATGCCCGGCTGGCCGAGGGCATGCTGGTGGCCCAGCGCATCCGCCAGGCCATCTCCGAGGAGCAGTTCCGGGTCGGCGAGCACGTGCTGCCGGTGACGGCCAGCCTGGGCCTGTTCCCCGTCTCGGCCCAGGCCGCCTCGGCCGAGGAGGTCGTCGAGAAGGCCCGCCAGGCCCTCGCGCGCAGCTACGTGGTCGGCCGCGACCGGGTCTTCTACGTGGGCAACGTCGGCGGGCAGGAGATCCCCCAGCCCCTGGTCATCGACACCCGCGCGGTGGAGAAGCTGATCCGCGAGGACCTGGTGCACGTGGCCCGCCAGCCCATCCTGCGCCTCGTGGACGAGCAGCCGATGGCCGAGGAGCTGCTCATCCGCGGCCCCGAGGGGCCCCTGCACTGCCCCGACGAGCTGCTGCGCCTGAGCGTGGAATCGCAGGACCTCACCCCCCTGGACATGCACTGCCTGCGCAAGTGCGTCACCACGGTGCGCGAGGAGGGGGCCGAGGGTCTCTTCCACGTGAACGTCATGCCCTCGACGCTCATGGAGGTGACGATCGAGCGCCTGATCGAGTTCCTGAACGACGGCCGCTCCGCGGCGCGCTTCTGCCTGGAGCTGAGCGAGCAGCAGTTCCTGGGCGATCCCGCCTACCTGATCGGTCGGGTGCGCCAGCTCCAGCAGGCGGGCATCAAGATCGCCCTGGACGACGTGGGGGTGGGCTTCGGCGCCCTCGAGAGCATGGTCCTGCTGCGACCCGACTACATCAAGATCGACCGCAAGCTCGTCCGCGGCGTGGCCAACGACTTCTGCCAGCTCCGCAACCTGCGCCGCCTGATGCAGGTGGCCCGGGCCCTGCAGGTCGAGATCATCGCCGTCGGCATCGAGAACGCCAACGACCTGCAGGTCCTCAGAGAATGCAAGCTCGAATACGGCCAGGGCGCCTACTTCGGCCGCCCCAAGGTCCGCAAGCGCCCCGACCAACCCGACAAGCTCGCCGGCCTCTGGTCCTGGCTCTGCACCCTCGACAAGAGCGCACCGCGTAAGTCCCGCACTTGATCGAATCCCGCGTGCCACGCAAGGCGGCGCGCAATGCCGCCCGCCTGGGCGTATCAGCGTACGGCCATGACAATGAATTAAACCCCATCTGGAAGCTTCGACCGCATCATTTCCCTGCGATTCAACTTGCGTCCATCCATAACGAAGGTGCCATCGCCTATGGCGTGGAGGGTCCGCTTCTCCTTTCGTGAACCATCGAAGTATGCAGCGACGCCTTCGAGCACAACAATACTGTGCTTCTTGACGATATCGATCACTCTACATTCGATGTTGGCCAGGCATTCCTTGATCAGGGGCGACCTGACATGCTTTCCCTTCACGGGAGTCAAGCCGAACTTCTTGAACTTATCTGTATCGGCCCCCGAACATGTTCCGACGCCGACAACCTTATCGATTAGGTCAACGGTCGGGATGGAAATCACGCATTCCCTGGATTTTCGAAGCGCAGCATAGGAGTAATTCCAGGGCCCGGTGGTCATGGCAAATAGCGGCGTAAAGTCCACTACCATAAACCAGGAGATGGTCATTATGTTATTCTTCTGGCCGTCGTTCGTCGTCACAAGGACAACCGGTCCTGGTTCCATCAGCGTGAATGCCTTACTGATCTGCATCTTTTTCATCATCGCACACGCTTCACGCTGGTTTCGTTACTAAAGAGCTGAGGCCCAGCGCCGAATCAATATCTCCGTCGCCCTGACTGAAAACCAGGTGACACATTACCAGTTTCCCGCAGCAGACCGTGGCCTGTTAGTACCACCTGGACAGCCGGATGTCGAGACCTCGCTGCTAGTTCGGGTTGAACTAGCGATCTGCGCGAACACCGGTATCATGGACGTGGCCGCGGTTCAGTATGTGCGCCTGGGGCTTGTATAGTCCAACCCTAGCCGGAGGACCTGACTCATGATCCGTCTGCTCATGGCACGACACGGGGAATCAGAGTGGCAGGTCAGGGGGGCGGAGGCCGGATCCGACAGTCCGCTCACGGCGCTGGGGAGGCGGCAGGCGGAGAGGCTGGGGCGGTGGCTGGCGGCGAAGCAGTGGGTCGATCGCATCTATGCCAGTCCGCTGGAGCGCGCGCGGGTCTCCGCGGAGCTGGTGGCCGCGCATGTGGGCTTGCCGGTCCATTTCCTTGATGATCTGGCCGAGGCCTGGTTTCTCGTGGCCTCGGAGCTGTCAGTATTCACTTCGCCCCTCTCGATCCTGGATGGCGTGCTCCTTCCTGAACAGGAAGGTGGCGAGGATTACCTGCTCTTCCGCGGGCGGGTTGAGCGGGCGCTGCGGGAGATCCTGAGCGCCCATCCGGAAGGGACCACCTTGATCGTGGCGCATGGGGGCACGATTGAGACCATCTTCCGGCTGCTGCTGGGCAGTGACAACTTCAGTGTCAACCTGGGCAACACGACGCTGCACAGCCTGGTCTGGTACGAGCAGCGCTGGTGCATCGAGTTCGTCGACCACTGGGAACATCTGCGCGGCCTTTGAGGTGGGCGCCGGGAAGCCTGGGCCGTACCGCTGTTGAATCCGGGGATTCCAGGTGCTACTTTCTCCCTGGCTTCTCGCCGGACTCGCCACTCACCGCCGACCGACACGAGGAACTGGACCATGAAACGAGCCCTCCTTGCACCCTGCGCCGTTCTGGTGCTGATCGCCCTGTATGGCCTGCCTGCCCCTTCCACCGCCTGCACGGCCTTGATCGCCGGTTCCGGCACGACCGTTGACGGCTCGCTGCTGTTCGCCAAGACCGAGGACGACACACGGGACGACATCGATTTCCTCTGGCGCATCCCGCGCCGGCAGCACGAGCCGGGGTCGGTGGTGCGCTTGAAGCGCGGCGGGGTCGTGCCGCAGGTGGCGCAGACGTGGGCCTTCCTCTGGGACCAGGTTCCGGGTACCGACTACAGCAGCGCCGTCGTCAACGAGTGGGGCGTGGCGCTGGGCAGCAACGCCTGCCCGTCGCGGGAGGATCCGCCCGAGGTGGTCGCGGCGCGCGGCGATTTGGTCGACGGCGGCATCGGCTTCGAGCTGCGGCTGATCGTGGGCGAGCGGGCCCGCACGGCGCGCGAGGCGGTGGAGATCGCCACGGGGCTGCTCGACCGCTTCGGGTACGCGGCCAGCGGCCGCAGCCTGAACATCGCCGGGCCCGACGGGGCCTGGCAGCTCCAGATGGTCTGCGGCAAGCAGTACGTGGCGCGGCGGGTGCAGGACGACGAGGTCGCCGTCCTGGCCAACACCTACAGCATCCGCGGGGTGGATCCCGACGACCACGAGAACTTCGTCTGCTCGCCGCGCCTGATCGAGTACGCCAGCGAGCGCGGCTGGTACGATCCCGCCAGCGGGCCGTTCGACTTCGCCGCGGCCTACGCGTCACCGGAATCGCACACCAATCCGCGCAATACCGATCGGCAGTGGAACCTGGCCCGGCTGCTCGACGCGGACTTCCCGCTCACCTGGCAGGAGGCCCGGCAGGGGCACATGCCGGTCGCGGTCCACCCCGACCGCCGGCTCACGCCGGCCGACATCATGACGATCTTCCGCAATCACTTCGCGGGAACGGCGCTCGACAGCACGCAGGTCCTCGGCGTGGGCCCGCACGACAGCCCGGTGCGCGCGGCCTGCTGGGCGACGACGCACCGCATGACGATCGTGCAGGAGCGCCGCGAGCTGCCGCCGGAGATCGGCACGGTGATCTGGCGCGCGCTGGAGGCTCCCTGCGCCAGCGGCTTCGTGCCGTGGTACCTGGCCACCACGGACATCCCGGCGCCCTTCCAGATGGCTCCGCTGCGGGCCGACACCGCCCGTGCCCAGCGGTCGGACTTCCAGTTCAACATGTCCGAGGCGGCGTGGCGCCTGGGCCTCGACTCGTCGGGCGAGCTGTTCAAGCTCCAGGTCGACCTCGTCGACGGTGACTACGCGGCCGCCGCCCCTCTCGCCCGTCGGACCTGGAATGACTTCGAGACAACGGCTCTGCAGATGCAGGCGGCCGTCGAGGACACCGCACTGCAGCTCTACCGGCGGGATCCCGAGGAGGCCCGGCGGTACCTGACGGCCTACACCGGGAGGCTTGCGAACCGCTCGCTCGATGTGGCCCGCAACCTGATCGCGACGCTGCCGCGCACGCCCGGCACCCTCACGGCGCGCGGCCGCTATTTCCTGGGCGAGGGTGATCCCCAGACCGCGCTGGCCAGCTTCACCGAGGCGTTGCAGCTCGATCCCTGTCACGAGGCCGCTCAGCGGGGCCTGGAGCAGGCGCAACGGCTGCTCGGTCCGGCACCCATGCGGCCGGAAGACATGTCCAGCTTCCGCACGCTCTCCGACCCGCGGATCTCGCCCGACGGGCGCCGGGTCGCCTTCGTGGTCACGGAGACACACCTGGACACCGATGCCACCGACAGCGACATCTGGCTGCTCGATCTCGACGCCGGCGGCGGGAAAGCCGGAAGTCTGGCTGATCCTCGCCGGCTCACCTCTGGTCCCGGCGACGAAACGAGCCCCCGCTGGTCGCCCGACGGGCGCACGCTCGCCTTCCTGTCCGATCTCGAGAGTCGGCGCGGGGGCGACGCCAGCGGCGCGGAGGCCGACTCCGAGGCGACGGCCGATCTCTACCTCATCGACACGAACGGGGGGGAGGCGGTGCGCCTGACCAGCGCGCCGGCCTCGCTGCGCGACCCGCTCTGGTCGGACGACGGGAGCTTCCTCGTGGCCGGCTCGCGCGTGGTGCCGTCGGGCTTGCCGCCGCAGCAGCGCGAGAACTGGACCGCCGACGAATTGCCCGACTGCCAGGCGCGCACCATCGACCACCTGATGTTCCGCCAGAGCAAGCGCTGGCTCGGAGACCGGCGCAACCACGTCTTCCGCATCGACGCCGCGACCGGCGAGCTGACCGATCTGACGCCGGGACTCGGCGACACGCCGCCCGTCTCGCTCCAGAGCCGCCAGGACTACGACCTGGCCCCCGGCGGGGGCGAACTCTGCTTCGTCCTGAACGAGGAGATGGAGACCGCGCTCAGCACGAACCACGATCTCTTCGTCCGCGACCTCGCGAGCGGCGAGATCGCACGCGCGACCGACAACCCGGCCCTCGACCAGGCGCCCCGCTACAGCCCCGACGGGCGCTGGGTTGCGTGGCTGGCCATGTCCCGTCCCGGCTACGAGTCGGATCGCCGCGTGCTGGTGGTCCGCGATCGGCGCTCCGGCGAAGTGCGGCGGCTGACCGAGGCGCTCGACCGTTCGGTCCGCGACCCGCGCTGGAGCCCCGACAGCCGCCGGCTCTACTTCACGGCGCGCGACGAGGGGCGTGTCGCTCTCTACACGGTCTCCCTGAAGGGCAAGATCGAGCGGCTGCTCGCCGAGGGGGCGGTCAGCGACCTGGCGGTCGCTCCGGACGGACGGCGGCTCGTCTTCGTCCGCAGCCGCGCCCACGAGCCGCCCGAACTGTGGACGCTGGCGCTGAAGGACGGCGGCGCCCACGCGGGCCGTCTCGCACGGCTCACCGCGTTCAACGACTCGGTGGCGGCCGCGATCGAGCTGCCGCCGCTGGAGGACTTCGAGTTCGCGGGCGCAGGCGGCACCACGGTGCACGGTTTCCTCATGCGACCGCCGGGATTCGCTCCTCAGCGACGCTATCCGGTCGTCCTGGCGATCCACGGCGGCCCGCAGGGAATGTGGACCGACAGCTTCATGACGTCATGGTTCGCCCACCCGCTCGTCACCGCGCCGGGGTACGTGGGGGTGTTCATCAATCCGCGCGGCAGCAGCGGGTACGGGCAGGAGTTCCAGGACCAGGTCAGCCGCGACTACGGCGGGCGCTGCCAGGAGGATCTGCTGCGCGGCCTGGACCACGCGATCGCCACTTATCCGTTCATCGACGCCGACCGGCAGGCGGCGATCGGCGGTTCGTTCGGCGGCTACATGGTCGACTGGCTGCTCGGCGGCACCGATCGCTTCCGCTGCGCAGTCAGCCACGCCGGCCTGTTCAACCTGACGAGCTTCTTCGGCGCCACGGAGGAGCTGTGGTTTCCCGCCTGGGACATGGGCGACTCGCCCTGGGACCAGCCCGATCTGTACGAGCGCTGGAGCCCGTACCGCCGCGCGAAGAGCTTCAAGACCCCGACCCTCATCACCCATGGCTTGCGGGACTACCGCGTCCCGTTCGCCGAGAGCCAGCAGCTCTTCACGGCCCTGCAGACCCAGGGCATCGACTCGCGTCTCGTCGTCTTCCCCGACGAGGGGCACGTCCTGGCGGGCCCGCAGAACAACGTGCGCTGGTGGCGCGAGATCCACCGCTGGCTGGCCAATTACCTGGGCGAATGTCAGGGACAGGATTGAGGACCGCAGCTTCTCGACGTCGAGGGCTGACACCCCACCCCTAACCCGGATTATTCATGAATCTTAAGTGACGAAAGTCCTCCCATCGGCTAAAGTTGTTTTGCCACAAACCACTTAGGCCGACGCAAAGGACTTTCATCGTGTCTCATTCTACGCAACAGCCCGTGCTTTTTCCAGGACTCGTTTCCAAGCGCACCGAAGTGGTCTTCGACCAGCCCCAGATGACCAGTGACGGCGGCGCCCTGCTGCTCAAGGCGGTCGACGAGCACCTCGGCCTGACCCGGCGTCTGGCCGCGGTCCTGGCCGATCCGCGCGAGCCCGGCAAGGTCCGCCACACCCTGACCGACCTGCTGCGCCAGCGTATCTTCGGCATCTGCTGCGGCTACGGCGACGCGAACGACGTCGCCCGCATCGGCCGCGACCCCATGCACAAGCTCCTGCTGGACCGCGACCCGGTCACCGGCGGTGACCTGGCCAGCCAGCCGACCCTGAGCCGCTTCGAGAACGGCCGCCGCCGCACCGACCTCTACCGGCTGAGCGCCGCCCTGACCGACACGGTCATCGCCGGCCACCGGCGCCGGCTGCGCGGTCGTCGCTGCAGGCTGGTGACCCTGGACCTCGACGCCACGGACGATCCCACCCACGGGCAGCAGCAGCTGGCCCTGTTCAACGGCCACTACGACACCTGGTGCTACCTGCCGCTGCTGGCGTTCGCCACGTTCGACCACGAGAGCGACCAGCACCTGTTGGCGGCCGTGCTGCGGCCGGGTATCGCCCATCCGAAGGTCGGCGCGGTGGCGCTGTTGAAGCGGCTGATCCCGGCCGTCCGGGCCTCGTTCCCGTTCGCGACGGTCCGGGTGCGACTGGACGGCGGCTTCGCCTGCCCCGAGGTGCTGGAGTACCTGGACGCCGCCGGGGTCCAGTACCTGGTGGGCATGGCCAAGAACAGTGTGCTGGAGGCGCGGGCTCAGAGCAGCGTCGTCCTGGCCGGTGAGTGTTTCGCCATCGCCCAGCAGACCTTTGCCGTGTTCGGCGAGCAACGCTACGCGGCCGGGACCTGGGAGCGAGAGCGCCGGGTCATCCACAAGGCCGAGGTGGTCATGCAGGACGGTCGCGAGCCGCGGGACAACCTGCGCTTCGTGGTGACGAACCTGCGGGGCACGCCACGGGCGATCTACGATCTCTACCGCCAGCGCGGTGACAGCGAGAACCGGATCAAGGAGCTGAAGGGCGAGCTGGATCTGGGCCGGCTCAGTTGCCATGGCTTCTGGGCGAATCAGTTGCGGCTGCTGCTGTCGGCGGCGGCGTTCGTGCTGATGCAGATGCTGCGGCTGCGGCTGGCGGCGATCGGCTTGGCGACGGCCCAGGTCGGCACCCTGCGGTTGCGGCTGTTGAAGATCGGCGGTCGTCTCACACGGTCGGTCAGGCGGTACGTGATCCACCTGGCGGAGGCCCATCCGTGGGCGCGCGAGTGGCAGCGGGCAGCCCGGGCGTGGGGAGCGGCAGTGCCGTAGGCGACAGCCTTCACCCCTGCAACCGCGGCGGACAGTACTCCCACGGAAGGACCGGTGTGCCCGAAAAGGCCGAAACAACGGTCCGGGGAAGGGTCGGGCGTGGTACAATGCGCCGACGTGGGCCAGCGCCGGCGCCGCGGTGGTGGCGGGAGCCGAACTCCCTGATGTCGTCGGCTCTGAGGTATGCTTCATGAATGATCCGGGTTAGCGCGGTGCGTTGGTTGATTATAGACCGGGTACTGCACTGGCGAGGTGCGAAGCCACCGCGCTTAAATTATGAATCACTGAAGAATCCCGATGTATTTTCCGCGTTCGAGAATTGCGTGCTTAACCCCATGATTGCATAAATTCGTCAATATTGAAGGGCACAAAGAGTTGAAAGACGGCTTCAGACATGGGATTATGGGATTACGACGTCACCAAATTCCCTGTCAAAGGAAGCCGTCTTTCATGAGATCCAGTAAAGCACGAATATTCAGCCGTGTCCACACTGTTCCGACCATTCGCTTCACGGACCAGACGCTAACCTCCGCCAGCGGCCTGGTTCTCTTCCAGGTTCTGTTCAACCGCCTTGATCTACGCGGCAGGCTCCGTCGTTGCTGCCGCCGCTTGCGCGACATCGGCGACTTCAAGCTGCCCGAATTGTTCCTCACGCTGGTCATCCACGTCATCCTCGGGTACCGCGAACTCGACGAGATCCGATTCTACCATGACGATCCGCTGGTGCTTCGCGTCCTCGGCCTACGGCGGCTGCCGTTCACGGCGACGTTGAGCCGCCGGCTGCGCACCATGGACATGGAGACGATCGACCATCTGCAGGAGCTGAACCGCACCGTGATTCTGGAGCGTTTGGCGGCGGAGCAGCTGCACCGGGTGACCTTGGACTTCGACGGTAGTGTCGTGTCAACGCGGCGGCATGCTGAGGGGACCGCGGTGGGCTTCAACAGGAAGCGGAAGGGAGAGCGGAGCTACTACCCGCTGCTGTGCACGGTGGCGCAGACCGGTCAGATCTTTGACGCGTTGCCCCGTCCTGGGAATGTGCACGACTCCCACGGCTCGCAGGGATTCATCAGCGATTCGGTGCTGGCGTTGGACCACGCCATGCCTGGCCGTGTGATCGAGAGCCGTCTTGATAGTGCGTTTTTCAGCGAGGCCACGGTGCTTCTGCTGGAGGAGCTGGAGACCGAGTATACGATCAGCGTTCCGTTCGAGCGGTTGGCGGCGTTGAAGGGGATGATCGAGAATCGTCGGCACTGGCGGCGGATCGACGATACCTGGTCGTACTTCGAGGCCGTGTGGAAGCCGAAGAAGTGGTTGCATGCGGCGCGGTTCGTGTTTGTGCGGCAGAAGTCAGCGCAGCGTCCGTCCGGTCCGCTGCAGTTGGACTTGTTCGAGCCGCGGAGCACGGAGTACAGCTACAAGGTTATCGTGACGAACAAGACATGTTCTGCCATGTCGGTGATGCTCTTCCATCATGGACGCGGCAGCCAGGAAGGGATCATCGGCGAGGCAAAGAAGGCGGCGCAGATGGACTATGTGCCGACGCGGAGCCGGGCGGGCAACCTGTTCTACATGCTGGCCTCAATCATGGCGCACAATCTGACGCGCGAATTGCAGATGCAAGCGGCGCCTCGTCGGCGGAGAACAAACCCGAGACGGGCAGCGCTGTGGCTATTCGAAAAGCTGGCTACCGTTCGGAATAAGCTGATCCGGCGTGCGGGGCGGGTTCACTATCCTGATGGTCGGCTGACCCTGACAATGAGTGAGAACAAAGCTGTTCAGGCAGAGTTCGAACGCATCTTGAATGGGCTGGACGAGGCGGCGTGATCAGAGGATTTTTGCAAAGTTAGGGTTACGTCACTTTCGAGAACACGAAAGGTTGACGCCTGACAATCTACGGTCGCTAGTGCGCGGTACGCGGCTTCTTGAGGACGACAGAGAAGAAGTCCTTAATGCCCTGAGTGATCTTGGCTTAGTCAAGAAATCACGTGGTAGCAATGCATATGCGCGTGGAAAGTGGCTCTATAAGAAGTAAACGGTCGCGTATAACATCGCGCTCGAGAAGCGGGATCGGCCCCGTTACGTCGTGGCAGAGCCAGCGCTGTGCCAGGTCCGCCCACTGCTCAACGCCAGCGTTATACGGGCAGGACGGTCGCGGTGCGGGAGCAATGGATCAGCGATAAGCGAGACCTGGTCAAGTGGGGTGTCCTTCTCGAACTCGCCTCGGAGATTGGGGCGAGCCGAATTCTCCACGTGGCCTACTTCTGCCGATGCTCATGGGGGAAACTCCAGATTGATAGTCGGGTCGCCGCTTTGCCCAAACGAGTTCTGTTGCACTTCCGCAATATCCGCGCGGTGCCACTTCTCAGTCGCAGGCCGAAGATCGACGTGATCGAGGAGGAGTGGGTAGACAGATTAGAATACATGGAAGTCGTTTTCGATCGGATGCGGCAGCCGGCCGCAGCGAAGCCTCAAGTGGTCTTTCTGGATCCTGACACCGGGCTGGAGCCGCCCTCAGGACGGGCAACCAAAGCTCACGTAACCGGGAGCGAAGTGGGGGCGGTGTGGTCACAACTGCGCCCGGGTGACGCTATCGCTCTCTATCAGCATTCGACTAGACTACCAAGGCCGGAATGGATCCGGCAGAAGCGAGTGCAGCTTGCGCGAGTCCTCCGCGTTCGCAACGGCGCGGTCAAGATTGGATCCGGAGAGGCTATTGCAAGCGATGCAGTTCTGCTATACTGCATCAAGGCCACGGGGGCCGTATAACTCGCCGTTGCAGCGGACGTGCCGTCCCGTCACGGGCCATGCAGGGCACGGTCTGCGCCAGGCCAGCCCGCCTCTGAACGCCAGGACGTTAGTTGGGTAGGGGCAGTAATGGGACGGACCGAATCTGGCGATGAGATCAAGCTCACAAAGATCTCGCGAATGGGTGTTGAGCTTGGCGAACTCCATTACGACCTATGGCGAGAACTGGTTTGGCTCCATTTCAAGTGGTGGGACTACAAGCGCCTATTCGGGACGTCCAAGGAGCGCATCGACACTCTGAACGCCGTTGCGCCGCGCACGATGTTCATCTTCCAAAGCACTCTATGGCGGGATATCCTACTGCACCTCTGCCGGCTCACGGATCCGCCTATCATGAGGGGGGCCGCGAACCTGACGGTCAACGCTATGGAGCCTCTGATCGTAGATACGGCACTGCGCGCAGATGTGGCCGCAAGTGCGCGGGAGGCCACCATGACCTGCTCCTTTGCGCGTGATCGCCGCAACCGGGTTATTGCGCACATAGATCTGCTCACTGCGCGAAACCAGCATCCCCGGCAACTTGAACCGGCAAGCCGGAATAGTGTGCAGACTGCACTGGCCGCTCTTGCCGCGACCATGAACCTAGTGGAAACGCGGCATGGGGGCGCCACCTGTCTCTACGACTTCGACAACGGATCGGGCGACGCGGAAGACCTCTTTGCCGCCATCGAGGCCGCCGCCAGAGAGCGCGAGCGGCGCCACCGCCAATTGCGGGAGCGGCTGGAGAGGTTTGGAGGCACGACCTGACTAGCCGTTGAAGCGGACATGCGGTCCCGGCGCTGGACGTGTAGGACGCTACAGGACAGGCCTAGCAGGCTGTTGAAGAACGGGGCCCGACAAAGTCTCGCTCAGGCCTGCTTGTCTCTCTCTTCGCCATCGTTCCTCGGGGTCGGCTGACCATTCCGGCCGCAGGAGGCATCCGTTATGGCGACATCCAGCCTCCCGCAGGGGACCCGTGGGCACCACAGGCGCCACAAACGGGCATGGATACCCCCTCCGCCCAGATCAGGCCATCGCCAGCAGCCTCCGCATCAAAACGGCATTGCACGCGGCCGCGGCGAACGTGAAGACCCACCTGACCTTCGCCAAGCCGCGATGTCTCAGCTTTCTCAGCCCGCCGATGTCCTTCAGCCAACCGAATCGCTCCTCGACCAGCTTGCGCCGCTTCTGGCTCTGCGCATAGCTCGCGTGCCGAGTCGTCCGTCCATCCACTGCCGTGCACTGGCGCTTGCGTGCCACATGCGGCGTCACGTTGCACGCCCGCGCCCCCTCGACCAAGCCCCGCTGATCGTAGTTCTTGTCCGCACCCATCGTCTTCCGCCCGACTCCAGGCAGCCGTGCGGCCATCGTCAGCGCCGCCTCGCATTCCGCCGTCCCTGTCGCCTGGGTCAGCTCCGTATCGACGATCAGGCCATGGCGATTCTCGGTCAGCAGGTGGCCGGCGTAGCAAAGCTTCGCTTCCTTGCCGTCGCCCTTGCGCGCCAGCAAGGCATCCGGGTCCGTCGTGCTCTGGTGCGTCGCGTTGCTCCGCTTCTGACCCTTGAAGTCGACCATCTCGTTGCGGCCGCCGCCGTCCCCCGGTCGGTCGTCATTGCCAGGCGGTGCCTCCTTCGGCCGGAAGCTCTTGAGAGACGCACTCGCCTCCAGCAGCGTCCCGTCCACAGTGAAGTGGTCCGGGGACAGCAGTTTCTTCGCCGCGGCCTGTCCCTTGATCGCCTCGAAGAACCGCTCCGCGACGTCGTGCAGCAGCAGCCGGTCCCGGTTTTTCGAGAACGTCGAGTGGTTCCACACCAGGTCGTCCATCGACAGTCCCACGAACCAGCGGTAGAGCAGGTTGAAGTCCAGCTCCTCCATCAGTTGCCGCTCCGAGCGGATGCTGAAAAGGACCTGGATCAGCATCGCCCGGATCAGCTGCTCCGACGGGATCGATGGCCGGCCAATCTGGGCGTACATGGCATCGAAGGTGGCCGAGAGCTCACCCAGTGCCCTGTCGACGATCTTCCGGATCTCACGCAACGGGTGATTCCGCGGGATGCGGTCCTCGAGAGGGCGGTAGCTGAACATCGCACTCTGGCCGGTGGTTTTGCCGCGCAAAGGGAGCCTCCTTGCTGGATTTCGGAGACTACCACGAGTCGTGGCTCAGGACGAGTATTTCAACAGCCTGCTAGCCGGCACGGAAGGTGGCAGTTCTGCAAGAGAGGGTCGGCGGATCGATGACCGCCGCGGCATCCTTCTGGAAGGCGGATGCGGTGCCGCCGGTCCCGCGCTGCGCGGCGGGTCAGGGCCGGGTCGCGACGGCCCGGCCGATGGCCCCGTAGATGCAAGCCGATTCACCGGCGCTTGGGTAGCCGAACCGGGTATTGGGCGGGAGCGGCTCCGGGAAGCACGGGTGCTCCTCGCAGCTCCACCCCGAGTAGAACATCACCAGCCGGTCGGGTTCGACCACCACGGTGGGCGCCATCAGACCCCAGGAATCGAATGGGGTTTCGGGG
>Ga0315542_1001433_pt1 | contig 14852 bp, 12 predicted proteins | sample SalMarSW160120MG_FD_202541 | JGI IMG/M metagenome (GOLD analysis project Ga0315542, IMG submission 202541) | Salt marsh sediment microbial communities from the Plum Island Ecosystem LTER, Massachusetts, United States - Salt Marsh Sediment SW1601-20 ...
CCCTCGCAAATCACCGGATCATCGGAAATATATTCAGGACCTACAATGGTTTCCAACACGTCATAGATTTCTTTTGAAATCGCCATGAGTTACCTCCTATCACCTAACCTTCGATGGATGCGCAGATGACTTCCGAGATATCAAGGACCTGCACATGGATATTACCCGCTTTGGCCGCTTCAGCAAAATTGTTCTTGCACCAGGGGCAGGCCGATACCAGGGTCTCGGCTCCGATCTCACTGACTTCTTCGAGCCGGTGGTCCGCTGCCCACCTGGCAAAGTCCGGAAATGCCTCTTTGGTTCCCCTGCCTGCGCCGCAGCAGAATGCGTTTTCTCTCATCCTGGGCATTTCAATGAGCTCGACGCCGGGAACGGCTTTCAGGATGTCCCTGGGCTGGGAATACACGCCGTTGGTTCCGCGCCTCCGTTTCAGTCTCGGCTCCACACAGCCCATCCACCCTCTTTTCCCCTCATAGGGCGTCCAGGGTTCGCTCAGGCGGCTCAGGCTGCAGGAGTCGTGATAGGTCACCCGGCCTTCAAAGGGTTTTTTCATGCTCAGTGCCCCTTCTTCAAGTTTCTGATGCACGAATTCCACAAGATGGACGACCCTGAACCCCAGTTCCTCCGTGGAGATGCCCAGCAGTTTCGGATAATCGACTTTCCACATGCGGTAGCCCTCGGCACAGCTGGTGAGCAGGGTCTTGGCCCCTGTCTTTCGCATTTCCTCCACGTTTCGCCCGGCCAGGGCTCCTGCCTCGTCGATCATTCCTGCGGAGAAAACCGTGTTGCCGCAACACCACTCGTCCTTCAGCAACATAAAATCCGTCCCGCTGGCCTTGAGTATTTTTGCGGTGGCTTGGGCGATTTCCTTGCTGACATAGGATGCATTGCAGCCCACAAAATAAACTAGGTCCGCCTTTTGAGCGGGGAACACTCCCTCAGGGAGCCACTGGTTTCGTTTTTCATGGGGAGCACCGTACATATTATGGTCTCGAGCGATGTTCTCTGCGATCTTCTTGTGGGCGGGCATGGGACCGACACCGTCCTTAACCGCCTTTACCCTGATGGATTCAAGGGCAAGTCCGATTTCAAGGTCAAGATTCCGCTTACACCCCACATCGCACGCCCCGCAAAGGGTGCAGGCATACATGACTTCAAGGGCCTTGTCGTTCCATTCGAGCCGACCCTCGGCCATAGCGTGGCCGATTCTCATCTTGCCGTATGCCCCGTATGCGTCAAACTCGTACCTGGCCGCACTGGGGCATCTGGTCATGAATTTCGCGCCCGGCATATAGGTGTGATCCACCCAGGTGCACCCTTTGCACTTGATGCACCGGCTCATGTCGTAGACGAAGTTCTCCATGTCTCCTATGTCGAGTTTAAAGTCCTCTCTCGGCTTGTAGTATCTCACGGTACGTTCATTTGCCATTATTAAACCCTCCTTAGAAGCACAGGTTCCCTGGATTCATAATGTTGTTCGGGTCAAAAACCTTTTTCAGCCTCTTCAGGTGACTGGCATAGGAAGCGGCCCGCTCATATACGATGGAAGCCAGCTCCCCATACGGCCTGGTAAAGACAGCCCCCTCATTCAAAAGCATGACCGCAGCCTCCCGATAGAGCGCTCGGATCTTCTCTATCTCTGTCTCGTTTCCGGGATCATAGAAGAAACTGAATTCAGGTCTGCAGGCCCGGTTGTGCTCGATAGGCTGAATATATACACCCATATCTTCAATGGGATACCCGTGACGTGCAGCCAACTCCTCCACCAGATTCACGTAGTACGACGCATTCATCGGTCTAGCGTGGAAAAACAGGCTTTGACAACCACCCTTCACACGGTTCTTCCAGTGGGGCTGACCGACCGGCCACGGGTCGCGCAGTACGGAAAGCATTTTGCTTCTCAGCCCCGGGAACCCGGGAAGGCTTTCATCCAAACGCATCTGAGGAAACTCGTTCTTGATGACCTCCGCCAGGAAGTTCCGCTCGTAGGCGATTTTTTCTTCGGGACGCCGCAAAAGGCCGCTGATCACCAGCACCAGCGTCCACGGCGGAAGAGAGGCCTTGAGGGTTTCAAACTCGCCGGGCCATTCTTCAGCGAGGATTGCGGCCAGGTCCACATTGTTCAGGATCACCACCTCCTGCCCGATCCTGCGTGGCAGAATTCGATACAGAAAATTGATCACATACTCCAAATCGTCAACCGGCGCAAAGAGGGTTTTGTCAATCTTCGGGATGGATTCTATCTTGAGGTTCGTCCAGGTGACGACCCCCATGGTCCCTTGAGCACACTGGAAAAACCGGTAGAAATCCAGTCCCGGTCCCGAAGGATTGCCTCCCCGTGATTTTGAATCGGGATAGCCGTTGACGCTGGCCGAGCCCATTCTGAAAATCTCGCCTGTGGGCCATACCACCTCCATGGCCTCGAGCGGTTCCCCGTAATCGTACACCTGGTTGGTGGGTTCTTCACGCTCCAGGAAATCCGTGAGCACGGAGCGTTCACCCGGCGGCGTGAGGGGCATAATCACCCTGTATCCCTCCTTTTTCAGTTCGCTCGTCAGCTTATCCCAGGAAACGCCTGCCTCGAACCGGACCCGACGGTTGTCCGGGTCAACCTCAAGAATCCGGTCCATCCTTTCCATATCCATGAGCACTCCGCCCTCCTTCGGAAGGGTGGCCCCGTAGAAATGGACCTTTGAACTGCACGGTACCACGGGAATTCCGTGCTCGTTGCAAATTCTGACAATTCCCTGCACATCTTCTGAACTCCCCGGTTTCACAACAGAATTAGGTGCTCCAGCAGGCGAGTAGCTGAAATCCACTGCATAGGCCTGCAACTGATCAGGTTCATCGGAGAAATTCTCCGCCCCGACAACTTCGGACAATCTTGCTTTAACGTCCACGGCTACCTCCATGATTCTGTTAACGTAATCTGATGGTTTTTCCCAAAGCGCCCTTTGGTTTGGCATCGCCATGGCGGCTTCCCAAACATAGCCGGCGGCGGAACCGTTCTTTCCTCCCGGGCCGAAAAAACCTGGTTCTGCTTCTCCGATTCACTCCAGCTGTTAATTGACAACGTTTAGATAGTCAATATATTAACTAAATGCACCTGTCAAGACTTTTTTGCTGACTGAGACATGCAACCTCGTTTTTCAGCCCAGGAGGGACCGGGCGACGATGGTCTTTTCCATCTCTTTCGTACCCTCGTAAATCTCCAGGATCTTGGCGTCCCGGTACAGCCGCTGTACCTTGTACTCATCAATGTACCCATAGCCACCGTGCATCTGGAGCGCTTCGTCAGCGCAGCGAACGGCAATCTCACCGGAAAACCATTTCGCCATGGCGATCAAAGCATGGTCAACTTTGCCGCGATCCACCGACCAGGCGGCCTCGTAATAGAGATTCCGGGCCGCCCTGATCCGTGTGGCCATCTCAGCGATTTTGAATTGCGTCACCTGGAACGAGGCCAGGCTTTTTCCAAACTGTTTTCTCTGTTTGGTGTGGCGAATCGCCTCCTCAAGGGCGCCCCGGGCCAGACCAACGGCCTGAGCGCAGATATGGAGCCGGGTCCGGTTGAAAAAGGCCATCAACTGGTGAAAGCCGTCCCCTTTTTTACCAACCAGATTCGAGAGGGGGACGCGGAGGTCTTTCAGCGCGACCTCAGCCGTATCCGAGGCACGGATTCCCAACTTGCCCCGGATCTTGTTGGATTCGTACCCGGGGCTGTCCGTGGGGATCAGAATGAAACTGTGCCGTTCGTGACGACTGGGATTGTCCGGATCGGTGAGACAGAAAATCATAAGATACTTGGCCAGGTCCCCATTGGTGGCAAACATCTTTGTGCCGTTGATCACCCACTCCTCACCATCCTTAACAGCACTAGTGGTTGCCCCGGTAACGTCACAGCCGGCGTCCGGTTCCGTGATGGCGGTAGCCAGAATGGCCTCCCCTGAGACCAGTTGGGGCAGTACCAGTTTTTTCTGGTTCTCCGTTCCAAACAGTTCCAACAGCTCGGCCCCGAAGGTGCAGGACAGGATCGCTTGTGCAATACCCGGGTCCACAGCCCAGAACTCTTCAGTGATCAGGCAATGCTCCAGAAAACCCATGCCTGCTCCGTCGTGCGCTTCATCGATGAAGACCCCCACGAAGCCCAGTTCACAGGCCTTTTTCCACAGGGAAAAATCAAATGTTTCTTCCCGGTCAAACTCGACTGCCCGATCCGGGAACTCCCCCAGGGCGAACTCCCGGGCCGCTTTAACAATGTCCTGCTGTTCTTTGCTCAGTGCAAAATCCATACATGCTCCTCAGATGATATATTTATGCGGAAAAGTCAATGCTTGAGTTTCTCCTTGAGGGCCGCTGCGACGTTGAAGAGATCGTCCACCACACCATAATCGGCAGCCCTGAATATGGGTGCCTTCCTGTCCTTGTTGACCGCAATGACGGTGCCCGCCCCCGAGATCCCTGCCACATGCTGGAAGGCCCCGCTGATTCCAAAGGCCAGATAGACCTTCGGTTTAACGGATTTTCCGGAAGTTCCCACCTGCCGGAATTTGGGAAGCCAGTTTTTGTCCACTACCGGACGGGAACAGGACAGCACCCCTCCCATCAAATCCGCCAGTTCCTGCATCACGGGCACGTTCTCCTCTTCTCCGATTCCCCTTCCAACGGATACCAGCAACTGGGCCTGCGCAATATCCACCTCTCCCGCAGCCGTATCCACAAATTCCACAAACTGTGTCCGCGATTCCGGGATCCCGGCGGGCATATCCCTTCGAATCAGGTCCCCCCGGCGTTCACCGGCCCTGTGCGGGGGAAATACGCCCGACCGCACGGTGATGAGATACCCTTGGGATTCCTGAAAAGAGACCCTACAAAACATCTTGCCGCTGTACACCTGCCGGATCACCATGGGACGATCCTGATCCACGAGTATATCCACTGCGTCCGTGGCAAGGGGATACCCGATCTTGACGGCCAAAGCCGGGGCGAGGTTCATTCCCCAGGACGAATGGGCCATCAGGGTAAGGAAGGGACGGCGTTCCTCAATGAGTCCGGCAAGGATATCTGCGGAGAGATCAGCGCTGAAGTGGCTGAGCCGATCATCTTCAAAGAGCAGTACCTCATCGGCGCGTTCCGTCACATGGTCTAAAAACGACAGTTCCTTTCCGCCGATCACCACCGCGGTAACAGTATGCGAACGGGCCCGGGACAATGCATCCGCCTTGTTGAGCATTTCGTGGGTGATGTCCCTGAGAGCACCGTTTCTGTGCTCCACCAAAACAAGTATTTCTCCCATTTATCCAGTCCCTCCCTTCTCCTTGATAATCTCGAGAATCTTCTCCGCAACAAAGGTCGCGTCGCCCTCAATGAACTCCGCTCCCGCTGTTTCCGGGGGGAGAAAAAATTCCTCCACCACGGTGCGGGGCGCCAGATCCTCTTCCGGAATATTCAGGTCGCCCAGGTCCACCACCTTCAGTTCCTTCTTCCTGGCCTTTCTGATGCCCATGATAGAGACATATCTCGGTTCGTTGATTCCCGTCTGGATGCTCAAAACCGCCGGCAGTTTTATCCTCGAAATCTCGTCTATACCCCCTTCAAGCTCCATCTTGATTTCGGCCTCTCCGTTTTCCGGTTCCATGCCCGTCACAACCGCCGCATGGGCCAGATGCAGGTGCTCCGCCAGCATGATCCCGACCATCCCGCAGTTGTCGTCATCCGCCTGAACACCGGTGAGGACGATATCGTGGGGAATTTCCCGAATCACCTGGGCCAGGATCCTTGAGACCACGAAACTGTCAAGTTGCCGCTCTCCGGGTTCGATCCGTATGGCCCTGTCGGCCCCCATGGCCAGTGCTCTCCGCAGGACCTCTTCATCCTCCTCATCTCCGATGGTGACTGCGGTTACGCTCCCGCCGAACTTCTCCTGCAGAAGAACCGCCTCTTCCACCGCGTAATTGTCCCAATCATTCATCACATAGACCAGCGAATCTTTCTTGATCTCCCTCCCCTCCGGAGTGATTTCGAGATCCACTTCCTGGGTGAGGGGCACCCGCTTGACACACACCACAATATCCATTTCTTCACCTCCTAGAGCGTTGACAGGGTCAGCACCATGAGGTCCACGACCCGGATCTCCTGTTCCAGCCCCATCGTCTTTATGGCATCTTCAAAATGTATGAGACAGAACGGGCATGCGGTCACGATCACCTGAGCACCCGCTTCTCTGGCCATCTGAATCCTTTTCTCAGCCATCCGCATATTCTCCTGTTCGATCTCGTGCCACAGGATAACATCGCCGCCGCCGCAGCAAAAACTCCTGTCCCTGGATCGCGCCATCTCCACCAAGTTGACCCCGGGGAGCGATCGCAGGATCATTCTCGGGGGGTCGTAGACTCCATTGTGCCGGCCCAGATAGCAGGGATCATGGTAGGTGTAAACCTCTTCCCTGTCTAACTTCCTGACGGGTTTCAACCGTCCGTTTTCCATCAGTGACTGGACAAAAGGGGCGTAGTGGGAGACCTGAAATGCGGTCGGATAGTCCTTCTTGAGGGTGTTGAAGGCATGCGGGTCCGTGGTAATGATCTTTTTGAAGCGGATGCTCTTCAGGGTCTCCATATTCTCTTCCACCAGAAGCTGGAAAAGCCCTTCCTCGCCCATACGACGGACTTGGTGACCGGAATCCCTTTCAAGGGGACCCAGGATCCCGAAATCCACTCCTGCGAGCTGCAGCCCCTTTGCGATGGCGGCGGCAATTTCCTGGACTTTGGGGTCGTAGGAGCCGTAGCTGTCCACGAAGTAGAGGACATCCACTTCGTCTCCTTCCTGCAACACCTTTACCGGCCCGGCATCGGTCTCGTTCAACCAGTTGGCCCTTTTGGCAGCAGGCTTCCCGAACGGGTTGCCGGTTTTCTCAAACTGCATCAGGACCTGATTGAACGTCTTCGGGCTTTCGGCGGTTTCGATGAGATGCCGTCTCATGTCGATAATCTTATCGATGTATTCAATAAAAACAGGGCATTCCTCTTCACATGCCCCGCAGGTGGTGCACGACCAGATCTCCTCTTTACCGATAATCGTTCCCACCAGGGGCTGATCCTCCCCCTGGGAGATGGTCTTCCCTGATTTGAAAAGAGGGAATGCTCCGTATATCTGATCCCTGAGTTTGATGGTCATCATCTTGGGTGAGAGGGGCCGGCCCACTGCATAGGCAGGACAGTTATCCGAACAACGCCCACATTCGGTGCAGGTGTAGAAGTCCAGGGTGTGCTTCCAGGTGAAATCTTCGATCTTCCCCACGCCGATGGATTCCAAGTCTTCAAGGTCCTCCACGCCCCAGCTCGCGGGCTTTATGGATCCTTTGGTAAGTTTCCTGAAAAACACATTCGGCAGGGCGGTAATGATATGGAAGTGTTTGGATAGGGGGAGCACGTTCAGGAATGAGAAGAAGATGACCAGGTGCAGCCAATAGCTCGTCTGAGAGATTGTCTGAAGCGCCGAGGGCCCTGATGCATGGAGCATGAAGGCGGCGAGTCCGGCTCCCGGGAGCCACCCTGGAGCGGACTCTTTTAAGAGCACAACTGTCCCCTCATAGAGGATGTCCGTTATCATGAGCGACGCGATCAGGCTCAGCACCAGATACGCCTCGGATGCATGGCTGCCGGCGTATCTCTCCGGTTTCACCACTGCCCGCCGAAGTATGGCCCAGATGCAGGCAGCGAGCACAATCAATTCAAAGAAATCCTTCACGCCCCCGTAATAGGCACCGAACGGCCCCCGCATCAATGGATCCAGAACAGGAAGGTTGAGGCTCTGGGCCACCAGTTCAATGGACCGCAAGCCCAGAACCACAAACCCAGAGAAGATCATGATATGGATTATTCCCGCCGCCGGGTACCGGGGCTGACGTTTCTGGAATATGCCGAAAAGGAGAAGCCCCCACAACCGTTCTCCGAGCTGCGAAAACCTTGGGTCGCGCTGACTCATCCGGAGCGGTCCAATTCTTCTGGAAATGATATATGAAAAAAGAGAAACGCTCGAGACGCAAAGGAGCCAGGCGAACACATAGCCGGGTACGCCAAAATAGCTGTCAAGTGCAGGATGCATGATCGACATGGGCAAAGACTCCTGGATTGGGATTCAACAGCTGCTCCAAAACGCTCGGGGACCGCAACAGTTACGAGGGATAAAGGAGAACCCCGTTCCCCTGGTCAGCGCATAATGCCCCGGGTGAAAATTTCCAGAAATATCTCCGAAAGCTCCTCCACAGATATGGCCCCTCTGGCGTTATACCATTTGATGGTATAGTGGACCATACCGAAAAAGGCGAACGCGGCGATCCCCGAATCAATGGGTTTCATCTTCCGTTCATCGGTCAGCTCTTTCAGGATGGACCGAATGAGATGAAGGTATTGCCGCTCTTTTTGACGCAGTACTTCCCGGTGCTCCCTGTCCAGCGAATTAATCTCATTCACCAGCAGAACAAGTCTGTCCTGATCTCCTGCATAGTACCGTGTATAAAAGCTCAGGACCCTGTTCAGCTTCTCCACCGGAGAGAGATCCGAGGCGCAAATATCTTCAAGGGTCGTCAACGCCTCATCCATGGAATCGTTCATAAGCTTGAACAGCATGTCTTCTTTGTTTTTGAAATAGTAATAAAGAGAGGCCTGGTTCAAGCCCATGTGACGGGCTATTTCCCGCATGGAAGTGGAGTGATATCCGCTCCGCGCAAAAAGGCTGGCGATCACCTTCTTCATTTCTCGGGTTTTTTCAGACGTTCTTTTCCTGGGCATAGAAGGCTGCTTTATTTATTAAACGTTTATTCGAAAACTACCCTCTTCTTTTTCTTTTGTCAACAAAAAAAGCAGCCCGGATCCAGCCCGCATTTCTCACGGGCAATCTACTGCCGGGGTAGATAGCCCCGTGCCTCCTGCGTTGCGCTCGGGCATTCTGGGTTCTTCGATACACCGGTTTTGGATAACGCTGAATTAAAGAGCAAAATCAGATGGTTGAGGCAACTTTTTTCTTGACATTCCCTCTAAGGAGTGTGATATGTCTCTTGTTTAGTTCAAGATTTCAGGGCATTATCATGCAGTCCGGATACCGGGCCGTCCCAATAGCGCAGATGCGCCTTCTTTTTGGAGAATGTGGTGAGCAAGAAAAGATATGTGAGTGATCTGAGCACGACTGAAAAGGTACTGATGGCAATGGTGAGAGCTGCAGAAATCTTCAAAAGAACACACAGTGCTATTTTCAGGGACTATGGTCTCTCTTTCCCCCAGTACAATGTACTGAGAGTCCTGGATGCATCCCGAAACGGCCGGAACAGGATTTCCGAAGTGAGCAGAATAATGCTGGTCCCCGGCGCGAATATGACGGGGATAGCCAAAAGGCTTGAAAGAGACGGATTCCTGATCAGGAAATCAGACCCCAATGATGAACGGGTAACCATCCTTGAAATTACACCAAAAGGGAAAAAAACCCTCAAGAGCATAGAGCCGGCGAATGAAAAAAGCGCTGAGCTCATGCTCAAGGGCTTCTCTGAGGAAGCCAAAATGGATCTCCTGGACAAGCTGACAAAGCTCATTAGAAACAATATGCTTTCAGCAAAACAGTAAGAAAGCCAGGCGCCTCAAGTCCGCGCATCGGATCCGTCATCTCGCCGTTACGGCGACTTTCACACCGAATGCGACAAACAGACAGCCGCATGCTTTTCTCGCAATGGATTGCATGAGCCGGCTCCGTCTGAATTGGGCACCGACCTTTACCGTCAGCCGGCTCAGCAATGAGAGATAGGTCGCGCTGAGTGCCATGAATACTACCGTCAGACAGGTATACTTCATGAACAGTCCGCCCGCGGGGGTGTTGATGAATATCGGGAAAAAGGCCGTGAAGAACAACACCGCCTTTGGGTTGAGCAGTGTGATGGCGAAGGCCTTGCGGAAAGCGGCTGAACATACGTCGGCGGGTCCCTCTCGCTTGTCCGCAGGGCGGAACAGAGAGAGGACGCCCAGGCCTATGAGATATCCCGCGCCCAGGATCCGGACCGTGTGAAACAGGGAAGAATGTGCCGCAAAAAGCGCAGATACCCCGAAGAACGAGAACAGGATTAGGCAGGTATCACCCAGCATGATACCCAACATGGCACGGATACCCCCCTTGACGCCGGACAGGGCCGCGCTCTTTGCCACAAACAGCGATCCCGGCCCCGGTGCGAGCACAAGGGCCACGGTCGCCACGATAAATCCAACCCAGTCTATCCCCATCATGATTTTTCACCCGTCATGGCATGCTCCACTCATGGGATCAAGGTCATTATTCAAACGCGCCGCAACGCACATGGAACTGCCTGCCGTCACCGTAGATTGCCCATGGATAGTGAGGATTAGTTCATATGGCGGATCCGTATCTCAATCTCCCGGTGATCTTTGAGCAACACTGCAAGCTTTGAAGGGTCCGTATCCCCGAAATGATAGGGGTACAGGATCTTCGGTTGAAACGCCTTTGCAGCGTCGGCAACCATTTCCGGCGTCATAGTGTAGGGCAGGTTCATGGGTAGAAATGCATAGTCTATTCCCTGCAGCCCCTTCATTTCAGGGGTATTTTCCGTATCTCCCGCAATGTACACTCGCTTCCCCCCAAAGGTAATGATGTACGCGTTCCCAACACCTTTCGGATGAAAAAATTGTCCGTTATCGCGCTTGTGAACGAGGTTATAGGCCGGGACAGCCTCAATAGGCAATCCGTCAATGGTTTGGACATCCCCGTTTTTCATGATTATTCCGCCCTCGACCTGTTTTGCGCACGTTTCCGTCAATACCATTCTGGTCTTTTCCGTGCGCACACTCTGCAACGCCTTCAGATCAAGGTGGTCAGGATGCTCATGCGTAATCAAAATGAGATCCGCTTTGGGGAGGTTCGTATAGTCTGCCACCCTGCTGAACGGATCAATATGGATGATCTTTCCGCCGAACGTGAACATCAGGGATCCATGCCCAATAAAGGTTATTTTCAGATCGCCGGCAGATGTTTCCATGACGTCCGTCTCAAAGGCTTCCTGAGCGATTGCCGGAGACGCACACACCAGAACAGAAAAAGCGATCGAAATAGAAAGGTTGTTCATGATCACACCTCCTCACGAAAATGGGAACACTATCCTGGAATGCATTTCCTCAGATTCCACCCTCCCCGGGAGTCCCGCATGGGACCCCAGGAAATCAAAACGATAATGATTGAAAATAAGGCCCGGTTTGTGTACATCTCTGATTATGAAACTGCTTATTCTTTTTTTGTTCTGGAGCCTCTGGTACATCAATTTTTCGAGCCGGACTATTTTCTCTCCGCTCCTCCCCCTTATACAGGATCAACTTTCCATCAATAACGTTCTTGCCGGAGGTCTGTTCACGTTCCTGTCCGTGGGCTATGCCGTTAGCCTCCTTGCTTCGGGTCTCCTGTCCCCACGCATCGGCTACAAGCGTTCCATCACCATCGGGTTTGCTTTGCTGACCCTTTCACATTTCAGTCTGTATGTTGCGTTCAGCTACGAATCATTCGCGATCAGTGCACTGCTCGTCGGTCTGGGCACAGGCATTTATTTACCGTGTGCCATTCCCTTGCTTACTGCAGCCTTTGACCGCCGGCATTGGGGAAAGGCCGTCGCACTCCACGATACCGCCGCTTCCCTGAGCATCCTCTCGGTTCCGCTCCTTGCGGCCCTTTCCCTGCAGTTTTTTCAATGGAGAGATATTTTTCTTATGCTCAGCTTCCTGTCTCTGGCAGCAGTCATATGCTTCATGGCCTTCTGCCCGGATCCGCCCCCTCCGGAGAAGACCCCTGCCGGGTTTCGCCATATCCTGCGTCGCAGAGACTTCTGGATCATGACTACTCTCTGGATGCTTGCCGCCGCGAATGGGATGGGTCTTTACAATATCATTCCGCTTTTCCTCGTGAATGAGAACCATCTGCCTCTGGAAACGGCAAATACCGTTTTCGGCCTGTCCAGAATCGGCGGGTTCGTGGTATCGATCCTGGCCGGTTTCATGGCCGACAGAATCGGCGTCAGGAGGACCCTCTTTTTAATCATGCTGATCACGGGCCTTTCGACCACAACCCTGGCTCTGGCGCCGCCCTTCACTCCCTTGATCCTGGTCCTGATTGTTCAAGCGACCATTTCAACCGGGTTTTTTCCTGTGGCGCTCGTGGCCATCTCCAAGCTGACGAAGAGCAATGAACGAAGCGCCTTTATGGGAGCAACCATCGCGGTCGGCGTGGCATTTGGCCTCGGCCTGACACCGGTGGCGCTGGGCGGGGTAGCGGACAAATGGAGCTTTGATGCCGGATTCCTCGCCCTCGGCCTGCTGACCCTCTCTTCCACCACCCTCTTGAAAGGAATCTGACGCGCTCATCTGGCCGGTTTTTCCAATCGCGGGCCCCGTTCTTCGGAAAAACGCTGAACGCAACGGATGCAGATGGACAATTATGGCTCAATTCCGCTCTTCCCATGTGCGGGAACGAGACCCCTGCCCTCGAGGATTATTGGTTCCCCTATCATTGGAATCTCTGCCATTTCTCCCGTCTTCCCTTTTCTCCTCACGCAAGCGGCTTTTCGCTCTCTCGGCCGCAGGACTTTTGCCGGGAGCCACTTTTTTTGCTTCAGGCCGCGATCTTTGCACGGGAACCGCCCTTCGCTCTTCAGGGCGCAGTCTCCGTTCCGGGGTGGCTCTTGGTGCTTCCCGGCGTACGTTTCCTTGCGGAGTTGCCTTTCTATTCTCGACCTTTGGCCTTTCCCGGTACAGTTCACGGTCCTGACGTTTCATGAACATGCGTTTCGGGACAACACCGGGCTTGAAGACGGACTCATCCCGTTCTCTCACCAGCGGTCTCGTTTTCCTCCTATCCGGCACCGGCTGCACTCTCACGCTCCGCGGCGGAAGATCCCTCTCGGGAATTTTCTTGATAACGGGCATGGAGGATGTCCTTGCGGGTTTGATTCGCGGCCTGCCGAATTCCATTCCCTTCATAAGAAAAGGGTTTTCCCTGACGCTGGTCGTTTCCATCCTGCCGGCGGCAAAACTTCTCCGGGGAACCACCGTCACCGCATTTCGCACATGGATGTTCCGATATGCCCTTTTCATGTCCTTTGGTCTGGCGCCCGCACGGGAAATGTCAACACTGTGGCGGCCGAAATGTCCATGGCCGTAGTAAGTTTCCCCCGGCCCCAGGGCGCACCAGGACACGTAGTTGGAAGAATGAACCCAAGCCACATATCCGGGACCCCAGTAAATATTGTCCCGGGCCGGCGGCACCCAGCACCACCCGATCGAGGCACTGAACAACCATCGCCCGTAGTGGAAAGGAACCCAGCCCCACGGTTCATGCGATATCCAGACATAGTCCCCGCCCATCCAGACCCATCTGCCCAGCCGGTAAGGGGCCCAGTTCGCAGGCACTGCAGAGGGGGTCCAGCAGTAGCCGTAACCGGTCACATATACCCATCTTCCGTAATGATCGAAACTTTCAGAGTAAACCTCCAGGTCACCGGGCAGATACTCCTCAGCAGGACCGGCGGCCTCGGCCAGTCTTCTGTCTCTGTCCCTGTTCCATTGCTCCCACTCATCGGCAGGGCCCAGTTCACTCAATACCGCTGAGGTATCGTTCAATGAAAGGGTCTCTCCTGCACTGACCGTGGTTCTTCCGTTTCGATTTTCTGTGTATACCAGTCCCCTGAATACTGAAACCATGGTATAGCCGTCCTCGATAACGTCCACCCTGAACTTTGACCTATCATATGCCCGTACGGAAGAAACAGGGGTATCCATTTGAATCAGCGTATCATCTCCGCCGCTGAGGTCGATGTAGGCATGTCCAATGCCCAAATAGAATTGAAAAGAAGTCTTCTGCACGGTGAGGATGTCGAAAGACGTGCCGCCGTCCAGACGAACATAACTCCCGTCAATCAGATGCATTTCCACCCTGCCCCCGCGGGGGACCCAGAGCTTGTCTCCTTCCAAGACTGGTGTATTCAGTGCAGCCGACATCCACTCCGTGGTGTCGCCGGCCTGCATCTGCACATCGCCTTTTATGAAACTGATATAGATCGCTCCGGGATATGCCGCATACAGCCGGGCCGGCAAAAGAAGGAAAAGCATCAGGAAACAGGTCACGGTAAGGAAAGTTTTTATGGTTGCCATGGCGTCCTCCTTTGGAAAGTGTACCTGTTTTGCGACAAAAGTCAACGGTATCTCCAGGGCACACCGGATAGGGTCATTATACTCACTTTCAAAGACAATCCGAATCAAATATTTTATCATATACCATTACATATGACGAACTTTATTTATCGGGCCGAAAAACGGAAGGTCTTGCTGCGGCCGTATGTCCAGCGCTCCGGATCCCTCACCCGACAGGCGACAAGTTCATTGATTCCTGGAAAAAGCTATGGTAAATTTTATTCATTTGGGAAAGCAACTATGAAAACTTCTTCCTGGTTCTTACAGCTCTCGGGTAGACAACGGTTCTGGTTGTTCGCAGCGGCCTCTCTGATGCTCGCTCTCATAGCCGTCGGTTTCTTGATGAACCCGGTTTCCAATCCAGAGAAGTCGACGGGCTTCAACCTTGACATGTCAATTCGACAGATTGCCCCTGAACTGGGCATCACCGGGAAAGCCCTTGCCCGTGAACTGAAACTCCCGCTTGATGTCTCCAAGACCGACCCTCTCCGAGACTTAGGCGTGACACGTGAAAAACTTCAGCATGTTGTGCACCACATTCTTTCGCACGTTGACGCCGGAGTTAAATACTATCTTTATGCGGCATTGGTGCTTGGGGCTCTTGTTTTTCTCATCGTGCTGGGGCGA
>Ga0315542_1001434_pt1 | contig 14851 bp, 12 predicted proteins | sample SalMarSW160120MG_FD_202541 | JGI IMG/M metagenome (GOLD analysis project Ga0315542, IMG submission 202541) | Salt marsh sediment microbial communities from the Plum Island Ecosystem LTER, Massachusetts, United States - Salt Marsh Sediment SW1601-20 ...
CACCGTTGCCGCCTCGGGAGGCTCGGCGGCGTGGGTCTCCTCCAGCATCTGGAGCTCCTCCCGCAGGCGCAGCTCCTCCTCCCGGAGGTCGACGGCGAGCTCGAAGTCCTTGCGCGAGATGGCGTCTTTCATCTGCCCGACCACCTTGCGGATGTCGGCCTGCACGCGGCGCAGGGACGAGGTCGAGGAAACCTGCCGGAGCTTGACCCGGGCGCCGGCCTCGTCGAGGACGTCGATGGCCTTGTCGGGGAAGAAACGGTCGGTGATGTAGCGTCCGGAGTGGAGCACCGCCGCCCGCACCGCCTCCTCGCTGTAGCGCACACCGTGGAACTCCTCGTAGCGCGACTGCACCCCGCGCAGGATGTCCACGGTCTCGTCCTCGGTGGGCTGCTGCACGGTGATCGCCTGGAAGCGGCGTGACAGGGCGCGGTCCTTCTCCACGTACTTGCGGTACTCGCGCACGGTGGTGGCGCCGATACAGGTGATCTCGCCCCGGGAGAGGGCGGGCTTGAGGATGTTGGCGGCGTCCAGGGAGCCCTCGGCGGAGCCGGTGCCGATGAGGGAGTGGATCTCGTCGATGAAGACGATGACCTCGCGGTGCTCCTGCAGCTCCTTGAGCAGCCCCTTGAGTCGCTCCTCGAACTGCCCCCGGTACTTCGTTCCCGCCACCAGGAGGGACAGATCCAAGGCCAGGATGCGCCGGTTGGCCAGCAGCGAGGGGACGTTGCCCTCCACGATGCGGCTCGCCAGCCCCTCCACGATGGCCGTCTTGCCAACCCCCGCCTCCCCCAGCAGGAGCGGGTTGTTCTTGGTCCGCCGGCAGAGGATCTGGATGACCCGCTCAACCTCCTTGTGGCGGCCGATGAGGGGGTCGAACTCGCCGTCGGCGGCGAGCATCGTCAGGTCCCGGGAGTACTCGGTGATGTGGGGCGTGGCCTGGGCCGACTCCTCGGCCTCGGCCTCCCGACCGTGGCGCACCACCTCCTCACGGAGCTGGAACAGGTCGAAGCCGTGGGCCATCAGATACTGGGCGGCCGTGCATCCCTCCACCCGCAGCAGGCCCAGCAGCAGGTGCTCGGTGCCCACCGCGGGGTGGCCCATGCTCTCCGCCTCGTGCACCGCGAAGGCCAGCGCCTTCTTGGTCTCCTCCGCCAGGGGCAGATCCGGAGAGGTGCTCACCCTCTCCAGGGACACGCGGTCGCCCAGCAGCTCGTCGCGCAGCTCGCGGGCTTCCACCTGGAGATGCTCCATCAGCTCCGACATCACGGGATCGGCCTCGCGGAGCATCCCCAACAGGAGGTGCTCGGAGGCGATCGCTCGCGCCGAGGATCGGCTCGCCTCATAGCGAGCGAAGAACAGACTTCGACGTACGTGCTCGTTAAATCTCTCGAACATATTCCGACCGCTCGCCCCGCGGCGCCAACCGGAAAACCCGGTCACAGCGCCGAGCCAGAGGCTCGTTGTGGGTCACTATAATTGATGTCAGACCCGCCTTCAAATGAAGCTCGCGGACCAGGGAAAAGACCTGTTCGGAGCTGGCCAGATCCAGGTTTCCGGTGGGCTCGTCCGCGAGCAGGAGGCGCGGGTTCGCGGCCAGGGCGCGGGCCACCGCCACCCGCTGCTGCTCACCCCCGGAGAGCTGGTCCGGGAAGTGCCGCGACCGCTGCTTGAGCCCCACGGCCTCCAGGAGCTCGGCGGCTCGCGCCCGGGCACGCCGGGCAGCGGCCCCGGCGATCCTGAGCGGCAGGGCGACGTTGTCCCGCGCATCCAGCTCGTCCAGCAGGTAGTGGTGCTGGAACACGAACCCGATCATCGAGTTGCGCAGCCTCGCCCGGCGCTCGCCGTCGAGGCCGCCCACGTCCTCGCCGGCCAGCTCGACGCGGCCCGTCTCGGGGCGATCCAGGAGGCCGATGAGGTGCAAGAGGGTGCTCTTCCCGACGCCGGAGGGTCCCACCACCGCCACCAGCTCGCCCTCGCCCACCTCCAGGTCGAGATCCCTGAGCACCTCGACGCGGGTCGCACCGTCGCCGTAGCCCTTGACGATCCCTTCCAGGCGCACCATGGGCCGGCCCGGCGCGGCCACCATCCCGCCATCCAGGGCGGCGGCCGCATCATGGGGGGCGGCGCTACTCATAGCGGAGCCCCTCGGCGGGCTCCCGCCTCGCCACCAGCCGCGATGGCAGCCAGGTGGCCGCCGCCGCCAGCGTCAGGGCGACCGCCACCACGACCCCTACGGTCAGGGGAGCCACCCGGAACGGCACCGACGACACCGCGAACACGTGGCGGGGCAGGGGGAAGGCCCCCGTCGCGTCCAGCACCATGGAAAGCGCCGTGCCCAGGCCCGCCCCGAGCAGGGAGCCCGTGACGCCGATGCCGAGGCCGAGGAGCAGGAAGAGCCGCCGCTGAGCGTGGGGGCCGAGCCCGATCCCGGCCAGCACCGCGAGGTCCTTGCGCTTCTCCGCCGCGATCATGGCCACGTTACAGAGCAGATTGAGAGCGGCCACCACCAGCATCAGGCCCACGGCCAGGAAGATCATGGCCCGCTCCAAGGAGAGGGCGAGCAGCAGCGGACGGTGGAGCTGCTCCAGGCTCTCCACCTCGACTCCGGGCACGACACCCGCCACGGCACGGCGGACCCGCGCCGCCAACCGCCAGGGGTCCGCCGGGTCACGGAGCTCCACCGCCTCCACCACCGGCCGGCCCCAGAGGAGGCGCTGGGCCACCGCCAGGGGCAACCGCAGGGACCCCTGCTCGGCGCCCGGCGCCGGCGCCCGCACCTGCTCCACGGGGACCTCGATCCGCACCGGCAGGGGCCCCATGGGGGTCAGACGAGTACGGGGCGAGATCACCTGCACGTCATCCCCCGCACCCACGCCGAGGCGCGCGGCCAGGGTGCGGTCCACCGCGGCCGCCGCGATGTCAGAGCGGCCGATCACCGATGCCGGAACGGCATCGGTGGAGGACGCCACCAGACACGTACCTCTGACCACTTCGAAAATCGACACGTCGGGCAGGGCCGCTTGCAAGACCGAGACCAGGCGACCGGGGTCCTCCAGCCGCCGCCCCTCGGCGGGAGCGACCCGGGCGTGGACCCCGCGCTGCACCAGATCCGCCCGGATGGAGGATTGGAACCCCTCCAGCAGGGCCAGGGTCACCACCAGGGCCAGCACGCCGAGGGCCAGGCCCGCCAGGGAGATCAGGGTCACGGTGGCGACGTGGGTGCGCCTTCTCAGCCCGATCAGATAGCGGCGAGCGAGGTGCAGCTCGGCCCGCATTCAACGGCTCCGGGTCCGCCGGGCCGCGCCGGTACATAGCCGCGCCGGAATCGGATCACTCCTTCGGTCTGAGGAGCGGGAACAGGATCGCGTCCCGGATCGACGTCTGGCCCGTGCACAGCATCACCAGCCTGTCGATGCCGATCCCCTCCCCGCCGGTCGGTGGCATCCCGTACTCCAGAGCGAGCAGGAAGTCCTCGTCCACGGACCCGTCGCCCCGGGTCGACTGGGCCTCGAAGCGCCGCCGCTGCTCGTCGGGATCGTTGAGCTCGGTGTAGGCGTTGGCGACCTCGAGACCACCGATGAACAGCTCGAAGCGCTCCACCCACTCCGGGGCGCCGGGGGGCGACTTGGCCAGGGGCGAGATGTCCACCGGGAACTCCGTGATGAAGGTGGGCTGCATCATCTCCGGCTCCGCGGTGACCTCGTAGAGCTCCGCCAGGAGCTTGCCGTCCGAGCGCTCCTCGATCCGCTCCACCCCGAGCCGCCGCGCCGCGGCTTCCATGTGGGTCCGGTCGGCGAGGTCCTCGGGGGTGAGATCGGAGTACGCGAGAACGGCCTCCCGCAGGGTCAACCGCCGCCACGGGCGGGCCAGGGAGATGGTCGTGTCGCCCCAGGTCAGCTCGAGGCTCCCGAGCACCTCCTGCGCGACGCTGGTCACCAGCTCCTCGGTGAAGTCCATGAGCAGCTCGTAGTCGGCGTAGGCCCAGTAGAACTCGAGCATGGTGAACTCGGGGTTGTGGCGGGTCGAGACCCCCTCGTTGCGGAAGTTCCGATTGAGCTCGAACACCCGCTCGAAGCCACCGACGATCAGGCGCTTGAGGTAGAGCTCGGGGGCGATGCGCAGGAAGAGGTCGGTGTCCAGGGTGTTGTGGTGGGTCACGAACGGGCGCGCGGTGGCGCCGCCCGGGATGGGCTGCATCATGGGCGTCTCCACCTCCAGGAAGTCGTGGGCTTCCAGGAAGCGCCGCACGGCCCCGATGAGACGCGAGCGGACCTCGAAGACGGCACGGGAGCCCGGGTTGGCCAGGAGGTCCAGGTAGCGCTGCCGTGCGCGCGCCTCACGGTCCGCCAACCCGTGGTACTTCTCCGGCAGGGGGCGGAGCGCCTTGGCCAGCACCTCGAGCCTGTCCACCGCGATGCTCAGCTCGCCGGTGCGGGTGCGGAAGAGGCGGCCCTCCACGCCGATGACGTCGCCCAGGTCGAGCAGCTTGAAGACCTGCCACGAGGAGCCATCCAGGTGCTCGCGGCGGAGGTAGAGCTGGAGGCTCGCGGCGCCGTCCGAGAGATCGGCGAAGGCCACCTTGCCGTGACCGCGAACGGCCCGCACCCTGCCCGCCACACGGACACCGGGAGGATCCTCCTCCAGGTCCTGGGAGGTGGCTCCCTCGAAGCGCTGACGAACGCCGCTGATGGACTCCCGGACCCGGAACCGGGTCGGGTAGGGCTCGATGCCCAGATCCCGCAGCTCCTCCAGCTTGGACCTGCGGTTCGCGAGGAGGCGCTCGATCGGCTGCTGGGCGACCGCGTCGCCCCGCTCCTCCGGAGTTGGCTTCCTGTCGGACTGCTCGCTCACGGACACCCCCGTCGAACGCGGGATTGTACCATGGCGATCCGCCGCGGGCGAATCACATAAGATTCATTTTTGCAACGTATTAGATCGTTCGAAGACGGAATGGGAGCGACCCGGCTCAGCCCTTCCGGCGATCCCGTCGGGGACGGGGCCTGGCCCCGGCCCCAGGGCCCTTCGCGGTCTCGCCGCGGCGTCGGCTCCCACGACCGCCGCCACCGGCGGCCGCGCGCAGGGCATCCACCTCGCCCTGGTCGAGGAGACGGAAATCCCCGGGTCTGAGCGCATCGTCTCGGATTGGCCCGATGGCGGTGCGGCGCAGTCGCTGGACGCGATGACCCACCCTGAAGAAGAGCTCCCGCACCTCGTGGGTCCGACCCTCGGTGATCTCCACCTGCCACCAGGCGTTGCCGCCCCGGGTCACGGAACGTCGTCGGGCCGATCGCGGCACCACTCGCCGCCCCTCGATGACCGTTCCCTTGAGCAACCCGTCCAGCTGGCGCTCGTCGAGGTCACCGCGCACCTTCGCCAGATACTGCCGCACCACCCCGTACCGGGGATGGCTGACCCGCGCCGCCAGCTCGCCGTCGTTGGTGAGCAGGAGCAGCCCTTCCGACTGGTAGTCGAGGCGGCCCACGGGGTAGACGCGCTCCTTCACCACCGGCCGCACGAGGTCCACCACGGTGGTGCGCCCTTGGGGATCGTCGCAGGTGGTCATGACACCGGGCGGCTTGTAGAGCAGGACATAGCGCGTGGGCTCGGCCCGGGCGAGGAGCCTGCCGTCCACCTTCACGTGGTCCACCGCGGCGTCCGCCCGGTCCCCTGGCTGCGCCACGCGCCCGTTCACCGTCACCCGGCCCTCGCGCAGGAGATCGTCGGCCTGTCTCCTCGAGCACAACCCGGAGCGTGCAATGAGCTTCTGCACCCGTTCCTCGACCATGCTTCCCTCCTCGTCCGGCCACGGGCCCGGATCCGGGACACGCCGCCTCGCGGCGGGACCGGAGACTGTAGCACAGGGACGCGCGATCCCTTTCCGCGTCCATCAGCAGCGGCGGCGACCAGTGACGCAGGGGCGCGGAGCCGCACAGCCACCTCCCTCCCACGAAGAGAACAGAACGCAAAGAGGCGCGTCGCGGTGTCTCTCGCTTCGGGGACGACCGAGTGGGTGCCTGACACACTTTCGAATAAAACGACGTGCGTGCCGTCGACTCGAGACGACGTGCCTGGCACCCCCTCTGGTGCTCCCGAAGCTTCTCGCCATTGGACGGCCGATCGCGGTCCCTGTCGCGGGAGGCGAGATGCCCATCTGACGTTTCCTGCCCGGCCGGTTCCCGATATCCTTCCCCACGATGACCGAGCTCCACATCGACAGTCTGGGCCGCAGCCGACTCCTGCGCCGCGTCTGGACGGCCATGGGGCGCCCGCCATCCTGGGTCGCCGGAGGCTTCGTCCGGGATCGCCTGCTGGGGCGCCGATCCACGGACCTCGACCTGAGCCTCCCCGGAGATGCCCACCGCGTGGCGGCGCCCGCCGCCCGCCTGGGCGCGGTCCTCGGGGTCCGTCCGCATCTCCTGGGGCGGGCGCCGAGCTGCGTGTGGCGCGTACAGACGAGAGACCTCAAGGTGGACCTGTGGCCCCTCGGTGACCTGGACCTGGAGGAGGACGTCCGGCGCCGCGACTTCGCCTGCAACGCCCTGCAGTGGCAGCTGCCCTCCGGCCCCCTCGTGGACCTGGTGGGTGGTGTCGACGACCTCAAGATGCGCCGTCTGCGGGCGGTGGCCCGGGAGAACCTCCACCGGGACCCCGTGCGTCTCCTGCGCGGCCCCCGCTTCGTGGCCAACCTGCCCGGTTTCGCCCTCGAGGGACGGACGGCCGGCTGGATCCGTGAGCTCGCCCCCCGACTCGCCGCCGCCCCCCGGGAACGCATCGGCCAGGAGCTCGCCCTGCTCCTCGGGGGTGGTGCGGCGCACCGCGGGCTGGCCGCCCTGCTCGAGCTGGACCTGCTGGCACCGGCGGCGCCGGTGGACGCCGCTCCCCAGCCCGCCTGGCTGGCCCACCATCTGGACGCGGCCCGCCTCCTGGCGGCGCCGGCCGCACACCCCGTTCCCGCGAGCGTCCGGGAGGCCGGCGACGGGGCGCGCCTCGCCCTCCTCCTGCGGGCGTGGGGCGCCGGCGATCCACGCAGCCTCGCTCCCTACGCATGGCCCCGTGACGATCTCCGCCACGGCCATCGCGCAGCCTCCCTCCTGGAGCACGCCCTCTCGTGCGTGGCCGCACCTGCCCCGGATCGACGCGAGGTGATCTGGGAGACCGGGGACGCCTTCCCCTCCCTCTTGGCCCTGGGTGCGGCGGTGGCGCCCGGCGAGTCAGGCTGGAGATCGTGGTGGCGCCTGTGGCGCCGGAGCGGCGCCTCCCTCCTCCACCCTCCCCACCTCCTCGACGGTCGGGACGTGGCGACGCTGCTCGGCCTGGAGGCGGGGCCCCAGCTGGGGCGGGCCCTTCACGACCTCACCCGCGCCCAGGTCCGCGGCGCGTTCCGCTCGCCCGCCGGCGCCCGACGCTGGCTCCTACACCGGTTCCGACGCCCCTGACGGGCTCACTGGACGATCTCCCAGAGTGCCGCCATCGCCGTGGCGAATGTCGGCTCGAACGCCCCGCCCGCGCCCGCACGCAGCGTCGAGGCGATCTCCTCCCGGTCGATCCGCTCCCGCGGCAGACGCACCGTCGCCATGATGTCCACCGCTTCGGCGACGGCCACCAGGGCCGCCGCCGGATGCGGCGCCCGCGGTTCGGGGAGGGTCGGGTAGCCTCCGCGCTGGGTGAGGTGGTGGTCGAAGGCCACGATCTGCGCCACTTGCGGCACCCGCGGAATGGCCAGGAGGCGCTCCAGACCGATCCTCGGATGGTCGTAGTTCAGCTCCCACTCGAGGCCGCTCAGCGCCAGGTCCTGGTCGATGATCTCCTGTGGCAGGCCGAACTTGCCCACGTCGTGGAGGATCGCCGCCACCCCCAGGTCGTGCCGGCTTGAGGGGTCGTCGAGGAAGAGGACGGCCAGGGCCAGGCTCAGCACGGCCGTGTTGTGGGCATGGATCACCACCCAGCCGCGACGATCGGTGAGCTCGGCCATGTGGCGAAGTGGGTTGGACGTGCGTTGGAGCCGCTCGTCCAGCTGCTGCACCATTCCGTAGAGCAGCGTCATGGGTGGCGGTGTCCCCGCCACCACCGCCTCCACCAGGCTGGAGACCACGTGCAGGCGCTGCTCCAGATCCAGGTCACCGATCTCCGCCTCGCCTCCCTCCTCGGAGACCTCCTGCACCACCACCGGCCGCCGGATGCGGATGTGGGGAAGCCGTGGCGGCGATGACAGCGGCGGTCCGGCGAGGAAGCCCACGAACTCGCCGATCTCCTCACGGGAAACGCCTCCCTCCAAGCTCACCTGGTCCACCCGGTGGCGATGGAGACTGCGCACGAGCAACGCCATCTCCTCCCCCTCGCGGGTGACCGTGCGCTCGCCCAGGAACACCTCGTCGTCGACCACCGTCAGGTCGATCACGGCGGCGGACGAGATTTCGGGAAGCTCCACGGCGGCGCCCAACAGCTCTTCGCAGCGCTCGGCGATGCGCCGTCGCGCCCGCAGCGCCCGGGGATGCTCGACCGAGTAGAGGCGGCAGGTCACCACCCCCACCGCGAGCTCGCTGAGGAAGTCGACGACGGGGTCCGAGCTTTGGCCGCGGCTGCTCACGCGCCCTCCTCCTGCCGGCGGGCCAGGATCTGCCGGGCCAGCTCGGCCGCCGGGTCGTGGCGGCGGGCGATCCGGTTCAAGATCTCCTCCGCGGCAGGCGACGGCTGGTGGGCGGCCGCCCGCGCCACCGCCTCCCAGACCGGCGTCAACCGGAACGGGTACCGCCAGTTGGGAAGATCCGCGAGCCTGCGGAGCTCCTCGGACACCTCGGGCAGGGGGAACCGGCCGAGGGCCGCGATCAGGTCAAGCGTCTCTCCGTCGGCCAGCCGCAGCCCCTTGCGACGGGCCAGCTCCTGAAGCAGCACCCGGCCCAGCCCCTCGTCGCGCAGGATCGAGGCGAGCGTGAAGGCCTCTCGCCGGGCAACGGAGCTCTGGCGTCCCATCAGCTCCCGGAAGCGCTCCTGCCATCGGGGATCCCCGGCCACCGCCAGGCACCGGATGGCCTCGGCCGCGACCTTGGGCTCGGCGTGGTCGCTCAAGGGCGCCGCCAGCGCCGCGAGGTCGGGCGCCTTCAGGTGGCGCAGCACGAAGAGGCCGTTGCGCACCACGTACCAGCGCTCGTCCCGGAGCCACGCCTCCACCTGGGGGATCGCCGGCGCACCGATGGCCAGCATCATCTCCAGCATCCGCCGCCGGTGGGACATGCGCTCCTCGGTGGCGAGGGCGCGGCCGATGTGGGGCACCAGGCGCACACCGATGAGACCGGCGATCCGCGCCACCTCGCGCCGATGCTCCTTGCCCCACACGGCGAGGGCCTCGAGGAGGGCTTCCAGGCCGTCCCCTCCCGCGAGGCGATCCGGGAGACGAGGATCACCGGCGGTCACCAGGTCATGAGCGATGGCGAACGCGGGCTCGAACTCGCCCAGCTCGAGGCGCTCGAAGTACCGTCGCACCAATCCGTCGTGGGCGCGCGCCGCGATCTCGCTCTGGGGCCACATGCGGTGCGCCGCCATGAGGATCAGGTCGACGTGGCGGCGCACGGCGTGGTCGCCGAGCTGTTCCTCCGGCCAGCCCGGGGGGCGCTTGGCGAGGGTCTTGCGAAGCAACGGATGGCGGTGGTACGCGGGGACTCGCGCCGACTCGGGGGTCCCCTGGCGGCGCTGCCCGAAGCTGGACTGCTCGAGAGGAGCGTCCGCCGGCCGCTCCTCACGACCCGTCGGAGGACGCCAGCCCGGGGGGATCGATGCGGGCACCTGCACGCGGCGCGGCGGCGCGACCGCGGTCCGGGGCCGAGGCGTCACGGACGCGCTCCGGAGCCGGCTGTCCTCCGCGCCCCCGACCTCGAAGAGCTCGTCGGTTCCATCCAGCACGGAGGCGGCGTGCCGTGCGGTGCCGTGGTGCACCCGACTCCCTGCGCCCGCGAAAACCCTCTCCATGGCCAGCAGCAGGTCGCTCCCGTCGCCCGCCTGGTCCGGCGGGCGGTCGAGGAGGGCGAGAAGCTCGTCGATGGCGTCACCGTCGCCACGGGAGGTGACTTCGACGCCCCCCTCCGCGACGCCCGCAGGGTGCACGCCACCACTCCCCCGTCCACCACGGATCATCCGGCCGGCCCCTCCAGACCGCGGGGCCCCCTCGCCGGGAGGCGCGTCGCTCGATTCGTCGTCCTCCACGTACACCAGGCCGTCCATGGCCACCGGCAGGAGATCCACCTCGTCCAGCTCCTTCTCGTCCTCGAGAAACCTCGCGCGGTCGTCCTCGCTGGGCCTGTCCGTCAGGTCGGTGAGAAGGTGCAGCAGGCGTTCCACCACGTCCGCCGCCACGGGAGGCCGGACGCGCACCGCCTTGATGCCCAGTCGCCAGAGCTGGGAGGCGAGGTGCACCGAGGCCTTGGCCAGCGCGCCCAGGGAGCGGCCGGGCAGCTCGAACCCCGTCGGCGTGACCAGGACCACGAGCTCCCTCTCCGGCAGCCTCGTCGTGGCCAACCAGAGCTGCTGTCGGGCGCGCATGGTGGCGCGATGCTCCGGGTCGTAGAGGCGGCACATGCGCCGCGCCACCTCCAGGCGGGCCAGCCACTCGCCGACCACGTCCGGGGCGGCAACCCGTCGCCTTGGCTCCTCCGACATGTTGGACGCCATTATGCGACGACCCGCGGGAACGGGACAAGCCGTGGCACCATCGGAGTGCAGGAGGTGAGCCGAACCATGAACGATGGCGCGCCCCATGGGTGACACGATCTGGACCGTCGGTACGGGGCATCGCGGCTTCGAGGAGCTGGCGGCGTTGCTCGGCGAGGGTGAAATCCAGGTGCTGGTGGACGTGCGCTCCTACCCCAGGAGCCACCTCCCCCACTTCACGGGTCCGGCCCTGGCGGCCGCTCTTCGCCGCCTCGGTCTCGCGTACGAGTGGCTGGGGGACGACCTGGGGGGACTGCGGCGCGGAAGCTACGAGAAGCACATGCAGACGGAGATCTTCACCCGCGGGCTGACGCGTCTCGAAGCCCTTGCCCGCGGAGCGCGGGCCGCCATGTGCTGTGCGGAGGTGGAGCCGGACCGCTGCCACCGCCGCTTCATCGCCGACGCCCTCGTCGCCCGGGGATGGCGGGTGGTGCACTTGGTCCGGCCGGGCGAGCACCGGGAGCACCGCCCCCTCCCGCGCCAGGGGGCCCTCCCCCTGGACGGGTGAGGCTGACCCCCGGCCCGGACCTCCGTCCGTCGGGGGCGGACAGCTGCAGAACCCGGCTTGCAGGGAGTATCCTGGGGAGAGCCACGACAAAGGGGGGCGGCAATGGGCAAGGGCGACCGGCGTTCGCGAAAGGGCAAGATCTGGCGTGGCAGCTTCGGCAAGACGAGGCCCAAGAAGAAGAAGTCCCAGAAGCCGGAGCCGGTCACCGCAAGGAAGAAAGCGCCGTCCCGCGCCCGCAAGAAGACCACCTGAGGCCTCGGGCCTGCCGCTCGCCTCAGTGATGATCGGGCGCAGCGGGCACTGCCGCGCCTTCCACCTCTGCGAACCGGAGCTCGCTCGGCTGCTCGGTGCGCTGCAGCCGGGTCGCCACCGTCTCGGCCTCGGCCATGACCCGCAGGAGGTTCTCTCCCGCGACCTTGGCGAGATCTTGACGGCTCCACCCGCGACGGGCCAGCTCCGCGAGCAGGTCGGGGTAGCCTGACACGTCCTCCAGCCCCTGCGGCGTCGCCGAGATGCCGTCGAAGTCCGAGCCCAACCCGACGTGGTCGATGCCGGCCACATCGCGGATGTGCTCGATGTGGTCGGCCACCGCCGCCACGGTCACCTGGGGGGCGGGGTGGGTATCCAACCAGGACTGGAGCTCACGTTCCACCCGTTCGGGATCGCCGGGATACAGAGCCTTGAGGCGCGCCTCTTCCCCCGTGGCGGCCGCCCAGCGCCGGGCGGCGTCGCCGCTCAGGAAGGCGGGCGCGAAGGTGGCCATGACGACCCCGCCGTTGGCCGCGACGAGGCGCAGCACGTCGTCGGGCACGTTGCGGGGATGGGGATCGAGGGCGAAGGCGTCGGAGTGGGAGAAGATCACCGGCGCGCGACTCACCGCCAGCGCGTCGCGCATCGTCTCCTCTGACACGTGGGAGAGGTCCACCATCATGCCGAGGCGGTTCATCTCCCGGACCACGGCCTCGCCGAAGGGGGTCAGCCCGCCGTGCCGGGGAACGTCGGTGGCCGCGTCCGCCCAGTCGGTGTCGCTCCAGTGGGTGAGGGTCATGTACCTGGCGCCCAGGGCCCAGAGCTGGCGCAGCACCGCCAGGGAGTCGTTGATGGAGTGGCCGCCCTCGACCCCGATCAGGGAGGCGATGCGGCCCTCGCGGTGAATCCGCCGCACGTCGTCCGCGGTGAGCGCCAGCTCCAGGTCGTCGGGGTAGCGCTGGACGAGGCGGTGGACCAGGTCGATCTGCTCCAGCACCGTAGTCACCGCCTCGCCGCCGCTCAGGTTCGTGGGGACCCACACCGACCAGAACTGGGCCCCGACCCCGCCTGCACGCATCCGGTCGAGGTCCGTCTGCATCGGCTTCCCGAGCCCGCTGGTGTCATGGAAGTCGAACTGCGAGAGGTGGTTGGAGCATCGATCCCGGATCGCCCAGGGGGCGTCGTTGTGCCCGTCCACCAGGGGCACGGTGCGCAAGAGGTCGGAAATCTCCGCCGTCGCGCCTGGATTCGTTGCCGGTGCCTGGGCGCCCACACCCGACACCATCGCGAGCGTCAGCCCACACCCCGCGACGATCGTGATCCACCCTCTTCCCATCACGTCCCTCCCTCGACCTTGTGCTCCTCGGCCCACTCCCGCCAGTACTGTCGCCGTCGCTCCCCCTCCTCGCCCGGCCCGACCAGGTCGTGCACCTCCTCGAAGGAGGCGGCCCAGTCACCGGGAGGGGGATCGTCGCCCACCACCAGCACCGACGCCCGGTTCGGGTTGCCAGGCTCCGACAGGAGGGCCACGGGGTCGTCGAGCTCACCCAGCTGTGGAGTCCACACTGCGTGGGGCACGAAGGAGAGCTTGCGGAACGTCCACAGGTAGTCGTCCAGGATCTGCAACCGCCCCTCGTCCGCCACCCAGACCACGAGCCGCCGGTCCTGCTTGTACAGCTTCTCCACCAGCGCGGCGAGCTCGCCCGCCCGCTTCTCCCCCGGCAAGGCATGCAGCAGGAGACGCTCGGTCATCGGCTCAGTCTACGAAAGCCGGCGAGGGCCTGCAAAGGGTCACCACTGGTGGTAAGGTCTGCCCATGAGCGTGCACCGTCGCAGCGTCCTGGCAGAGGAGGAGCACTCCTTCGTCATCCGTGGCGGCCGGCCGATCCACGGCACCCTCGTGCCGGGCGGCAACAAGAACGCCGCCCTGCCCATGCTCGCCGCCTCCCTCCTCACCGAGCACCCGGTCGAGCTGCACAACCTCCCCCCGATCCGGGACGTGCAGGTGATGCTGGAGCTGCTCGCCGACCTCGGGGTCGAGGTGACCGATGCAGGTGATCGGAGCTGGCGGGTGAGCGCCGCCAACGTCAGCCGCCACGAGGCCGACGCAGACCTCTCCGGAGAGATCCGAGCCTCGTTCCTGCTGGCCGGACCGCTCCTGGCGCGCCTGGGGGGGGCGGTGGTGCCGCGACCCGGCGGCGATCGCATCGGGCGCCGGCCCCTGGACACCCACATCCACGCCCTCCAGGCCCTGGGGGCCCAGGTGCGGGTGGAGCCGGACCGCTACGTGCTCACCGCCCCCCGGGGGCTCGAGGGCACGGACCTCTTCCTGGAGGAGATGAGCGTCATGGGCACCGAGAACGCGGTCATGGCCGCGGTGCTGGCGCGCGGCACCACCGTCATCCGCAACTCGGCATCGGAGCCCCACGTCCAGGAGCTGTGCGGTCTGCTCAACGCCATGGGCGCCCGGGTGGAGGGGATCGGCACCAACACGCTCCACGTGGAAGGGCAGCCGGTCCTCGGGGGCGCCGCCGTGCACATCGGTCCCGACCCCGTGGAGGTGGGCAGCTTCATCGGCCTGGCGGCCGTCACCGGCGGCGAGCTGCGCATCACCAACGCCCTCCCCGAGAGCCATCACCGCATGACCGAGATCGCCTTCGGCCGCCTCGGCATCCACTGGGAGATCTCCGGCGGCGACATCATCGTGCCCGCCGGCCAAGAGCTCGCCATCCGCGACGACCTGCACGGCGCCATCCCCAAGATCGACGACGGCCCGTGGCCGGCCTTCCCCGCCGACCTGATCAGCATCGCGGTGGTCCTGGCGACCCAGGCTCGTGGGACCATCCTCATCCACGAGAAGATGTTCGAGAGCCGCCTGTTCTGGGTCGACCGCCTGATCGCCATGGGGGCGCGCATCGTGCTCTGCGATCCCCACCGGGTGGTGGTGGTGGGGCCCGCTCTGCTCCACGGCCAGGTCCTGACCAGCCCCGACATCCGCGCCGGCATGGCGCTGGTCATCGCCGCCCTGTGCGCCGAGGGGGAGAGCGTCATCCACAACATCCACCAGGTCGAGCGGGGCTACGCCGACCTCCACCAGCGCCTCGCCGCCCTGGGCGCCGACGTGGAGCGGATCCAGCGCTGACGCCGCCGGCTTCGGGAGCGCCAGAGGCGGCGCCTGGCTCCGGCCCTGACGTCGCCGCGTGCATCGCCAAAGTGCCTGCGGTTGACCCTCAGGGCGTCCACACCTTGGGCAGGTCCGGGTGGGCTCGGCGCAGCTCGGCGGAGAGCTCGCGGACCTCGTCGTCCGCGATGGGGCGGACCTTCTCGAAGACCTGCACCCGCACGCCGCCGTCGAGCAGGAACCGCTGGGGAAGACGCCGGAACGCGCGGGCC
>Ga0315542_1001435_pt1 | contig 14844 bp, 15 predicted proteins | sample SalMarSW160120MG_FD_202541 | JGI IMG/M metagenome (GOLD analysis project Ga0315542, IMG submission 202541) | Salt marsh sediment microbial communities from the Plum Island Ecosystem LTER, Massachusetts, United States - Salt Marsh Sediment SW1601-20 ...
GGCTTCTCCGCCCTGTGGTTCCCGCAGCCTGAGTGGGCACTGGTGTACTGGGACGACACCGCCATGGTCCTGGTGAAGCGCGCCGCCGCTCCCCCCGCCCTCCTGGAGCGATACGAGTACCGGTGGATCCGCCCCGATGACCTGGAGCACCTGCGCCGGGTCCTGGCGGCCGATCCCGCCACCCGCCCCCCGGTGGCGGCGGAGCTGGCGCGCAAGCTCGCAGAGGAACCGGGCAACCGGCGGGCCCTGGCCCTCTCCCGGTTCCTGATCGACCTCGGCGGCCGCTGACGGCGGATCCTCAGTCCCAGCGAATGCGCTTGTGGGGCTCGAGCCGGCAGTGCTCGCGGTCGATGCGGTAGGGGTTTCCCACGTAGTCGGTGGGAGCCCGTTGCAGCCAACCCAGCTCCACCAGCTGCCGCCAGCTGTCGGGGCAATGCCCGAAGCGATCCCGATAGGCTGAGAGCAGGGGGTCGAGACGGCGACCGTCGACCCGCGCGACGGCGTCGTAGAGATGGCTCTTGGCGAGGATCACGTCCGGCTTGCGCACGGCCTCCGCGAGCACGGCCTGCCAGTAGGCGAGCGAGTCCTCGGGCGTCCACTGCCCCGCCTTCTCCTCCCAGCGGCCGTACACCCTGCGCAGGCGCGGCGGAGCCCCTGGAATGGCGGCACCGATCTTGGCGTAGTGGATCGCCAGCTCGGGGTCGCGCAGCTGCTGCAGCGCGTCCCAGGCCGCCACCTCGGCCAGCTCCCAGCTCGACGGCATGTTGCGCAGACCCTTGTCGTAGAGCCGGCGCACCGCCTCCCGCCGCTCCGCAGCGCTGGCCGAGGTGTCGATGGTCATGATCATGGCGCCGACCCGGTAGGCGTCGAAGTACAGGGGATCCAGGTCAGTGATGAGATCGAACACCTTCTCCAGGTACAGGAACTGCTCCCGGGGCTCAAACTGGGAGTAGTACTGGATCGACCACAGGTACACGAGGTCAGCCGCCAGGCCCCGGTTGCCGAGGCTGCCCAGGCCGAGCATCTCCGCGGTCGGCAAGTAGAGCAGGCGCTTGCCGAGGGGGTCGGCGCGCTGGATGGAGGACAGCCTGACCTCGGCGGTCACCGCGACCGCCAGCAGGGTAATCAGGGCCGCCGCGACGGCGAGGGCCCGCCTCACGCCAGGTCCTTGTGTCCGAAGCGCACGCAGGCCAGGAGCAGGATCACTCCGGTGTAGGCGAGCCCGTACACTACGGCCCAGCCCACGGCGGCCGCCGGAACGGGAAGGGAGTGCACGACCTCGGTCTTGAAGTTGAAGCGCTCCAGGTTCGGCAGCAGGTAGTAGGCGGCGCCGATCAGCCACCGCACACCCTCGCCCTGGAGGTGACCGGTGAGCAACCAGAGGTCGCGGGTCAGATGGCCGATCACGAACACCGCCAGGGTCAGGACCGAGCCCAGCATGGGTCGGGTGAGGACGGCGAAGAGGGTCGCGAAGGCGGCGACCACCGTCATCTCCATCAGAGTCATGGCGCCGGCGATCAACAGGCGGGCATCGAGCTGTCCCTCGTACAGGAGGACCACGAGCACCAGCAGTGCCACCATCAACGCCAGGTTGACGAGGACGGTCGCCAGCAGGCCGGCGTACTTGCCGATCAAGAACTGCCACCGGGACACCGGTTTGGCCAGGATGTTGTACACGGTGCGACTGTCCACCTCGCGACTGATGAGGAGCACGCTCATGAGCACGGCGATGAGCATGGAGAAGAACTGGACCCCGAACAGCCCGAGGTCCTTGATCACCTTCCCCTCGTCGCCCACCGTGAGCATCCCGAACAGCTTGCTGCTCACCAGGAGCAGCACGGCGAAGCCCAGGAACAGGTAGAGCACCCGGTCACGGAGCGCCTCACGAAGGGTGTTGACCGCGATCGCCCGGATCGCCCTCATGGCTCCTCCTCGATGGCGAACTGCCCGAGCAGGAAGTCCTCGAGCGAGCTGCGCACCGGCGTCAGGCTCACCAGACGGGCGTCGATCGTGGCCAGCTCGCGGATGAGCTCATCCCGGTGATCGGACTCGACCCGCACCCAGGACGCGTCGCCGCCGACATGGGTGGAGACCAGGGGCGTACGGAGGCGCTCGGGATCCGTGCCCACGAAGGTGGCCTCATACATCTCGGCGCGACGGGCGACCAGCTCGTGCACGCTGCCGGCGGCCCGCACGCGCCCTGCGATCAGGATCGCCACCCGGTCGCAGATGGTCTCCACGTCCGGGATCACGTGGCTGGAGAAGAACACCGTCGTTCCACGCCCCTTCTCGGCGAGAATGATGTCCCTGACGTCGCGGCGTCCGAGGGGATCGAGCCCGCTCATGGGCTCATCAAGGACCAGGAGCTGGGGGGAGCCGAGGAGTGCCTGGGCCAGGCTCATGCGCTGCAGCATCCCCTTGCTCAGGGACCGCAACGGCCGGTCGGCGTGGTCCTGCATGGCGACCCGCTCCAGCACCTCGCCGCTGCGCCTTCGGATCCGATCTCGGTCCATGCCCAACAGCTCGCCGTAGAAGCGAAGCAGCTCGCGACCGGTGAGATGGTTGTAGAAGTAGGGGTTCTCGGACATGAACCCGAGCCGACGCTTGGCCGCGGGGGCGGCGTGGGCGTGACCGCCGATCTCGATCCGGCCGCTCTCGACGGCGATGATGCCCGTGATCGCCTTGATGGTCGTCGTCTTGCCGGCCCCGTTGGGTCCCAAGAAACCGAAGACCTCGCCGCGCTCGACCTCGAAGGTCACCCCCCGCAAGGCATGGATCTTCCTCCTCAGGAGGCCTGGGTCGAAGGTCTTGTGGACATCCCGAACTGTCAGCTCATACTCGGCCACGCCGGCGCCCCCATCGCTCGAAGAAGTATATACCTCCGGCATCCACTGGCCGGCATGAGATAATGGGCTGTTGGAGGAAGGCATCATGTCGGAGCTGTCGGCACTGGACATCCTGGGCAAGCAGTTCGGACGCCGCCTGCGCGGCTACTCCCCCTTCGAGGTGCACGAGTTCCTGTCGCAGATCGCCTCCGCCATGGAGGGGCTCACCAAGGAACGGGGCGAGCTCCGGCAGCGGGTGCACCGCCTGGAACAGGAGCTGGCGGACTTCCGGGAGCGGGAGTCGGCGCTGCACGAGGCCCTGGTGGCCGCCCAGCGCAGCGCGGAGAGCACCATGGAGAGGGCCGGGGAGGAGGCGCAACGGATCGTGGAGGAAGGCCAGGTACTGGCCGAACGGGTGGTCCGGGAGGCCCACGAGCGTGCGCGCAAGATCGAGACGGTGATCGGCGATCTGCGGGATCGCCGGCGGGAGGCCCGCGCCGACGTCATGCGGCTCGTGGAGCTCCTGGAGGGTCTGGTGCGGGACGACCAGAAGCGCGAGCACGACGAACGGACGACCCCCCAGCTCGCCATCCTCAAACGGCGCGACGCGGATCCCTCGGAGAACCAGGCATGAGCCTGCTCGTGCGGGGTGGCCACCAGCTCGCCACCCCAACCGGCGCCGCAGCCCGTCGCGGCGCCGACCTCGGCCGCCTCCTCGTGCAGTCGGAGGTGGTGGTGCGCGTGGAGGAGGGGTCGATCCGCTTCGTGGGTCCCCCGGCCGAGCATGAGGCTCGTTTCCCCCCCGCCGACGAGGAGCTCGACGCCGCCGGCGGTTGCATCCTTCCCGGCTTCGTGGATCCCCACACCCACCCGGTATGGGCGGGCTCCCGGGAGGAGGAGTTCAACCGTCGCCTGCACGGCGAGACCTACATGGACATCGCGCGCTCGGGCGGCGGCATCAACGCCACCGTGGCCGCCACCCGCGCCGCCTCTCAAGATCAGCTCGTGGCGGGCGCCCTGGACCGGCTCGACCTCTTCCTGAGGCACGGCACCACCACCATCGAGGCCAAGTCGGGCTACGGCCTCGATCTGGAGACCGAGGTCCGGATGCTCGAGGCCATCGCCGAGGCCGACCGCCGCCATCCCGTGGACCTGGTCCCCACCTGCCTGGCCGCCCACGAGATCCCGCCGGAGCACCGCGCCGATCCGGAGGCCTGGGTGCGCCGGCTCATCGACGACATCCACCCGACGATCGCACGCCTGGGGCTGGCGGAGGCGGTGGATGTCTTCTGTGAGGAAGGGGTGTTCGACCTCCCCCAGACGCGGCGACTGCTGGCAGATGCCCGGGTCCACGGCTGGGGGATCCACCTCCACGCCGACGAGCTGACGCCCCTGGGCGGCGCCGAGCTGGCCGTCGAGGTCGGCGCACTCTCCGCCGACCATCTGGTGCACGTGAGCGAGCGCGGCATCACCGTCCTCGCCGCGTCCGACACGGTGGCGGTGCTCCTGCCGGGGACGTCGTTCTTCCTGCGCTCGCCATATGCCCCGGCGCGGCGGATGGTGGAGGCCGGGTGCGCCATCGCCCTGGCCACCGACTGCAACCCGGGCTCGTCCCCCACCGAGTCCATGCCCGCGATCCTCGCCCTGGCCTGCCTGGAGATGGGCCTCTCCATCGAGGAAGCGCTCACCGCCGCGACCCTCAACGCTGCCGCCGCCCTCGGCCGCGCCGACGATATCGGCTCCCTCGAGGAGGGCAAGCGTGGCGACCTGGTGGTGCTCAACGCCCCGACCTACCATCACCTGGTCTATCACTACGGCGTCAATCAGGTTCGCCACGTGGTCAAGAATGGGCGCGTGGTGGTCCGCGACGGCCGTCGGGTGGCGTGATCGTCGCGCGGTAGCCCCGGTTGCAGTGGAGCCGCACTCGGGTGGAGGCGACTGACGGTGGAGGGGAAGACAGGGTGACCGACGGAACCCACGGCTCGGAGGCGACTCGGGGCGCCTGGACCTGGCGGGGTTGGGCGGCAGCGGCAATCCTCTACCTGCTGCTGGCCCTCGTCCTCACGTGGCCCCTGCCCGCCCAGTTCGGAGAGGCAATGCCCGCCGACCACGGGTCCGGCGCCACGGTGCCCCTGTTCAACCTGTGGACTCTGGAGTGGAACGCCCACAGCCTGCGGCACGGGTACGCCGGCTACTGGAACGCCCCCATCTTCTACCCCGACCGCGGCGTGTTCGCCCTTTCCGAACCTCTGCCCCTTCCCGGCGTGGTGTTCACCGCGCTGGAGGTCGTCACGAGGAGCCCCGTGGCCGCCTACGACACGCTCCTGCTGCTGGCCCTCGTCCTCAACGGCGTTGCCGCGCTCTGGGTCGGGCGCCAGCTCGGGCTGCCTCCCATCCCCTGCCTGGTGGGCGGCCTGCTGGGCGTCGCCCTGCCCTTCGTGCTCCGCCAGCTCGGGGTGCTGCAGCTGTCCATGGTGTTCCCGCTCCTCTTCGCGCTCGGTTCGCTGCACCGTTTCAGCGCGCGGCCCGATCGCGCAAACGCCGTCCTCCTCGGCGTCTCGATCGGGATCACGTACCTCTGCTGCGGGTACTACTTCGTCTTCCTGACCCTCCTGCTGCCCGTCGCCGCGGCCATCCACATCCGGCGTACGCTGTTGCGGCCCGCCGCTCTCGGCAACACAGCTCTGACCTTGCTGGTGGCGGCCGCCCTCGTTTTGCCCTTGGCCACCACTCAGGCGGCGGTGATCGCCGGCTACTCGCGCACGGACTCGTCCATCGCCGGCAACAGCGCTCGCCTCGTGGACTACCTGGAGCTCAACCCCGGTGCCTGGGGCGCAGGCATCATGCCGTGGCTCGCCAGCGGCGTCGGCACCGGTGAGCGGCTGTACCCGGGCACCGGCCTCCTGCTCCTAGCGGTTGCGGGAGGGATCATCGCCTGGCGGACAGGACGGCGGCGGTGGGTGGCAACGGCCGTCACCGGCGCCGCGCTCGCCGTGGCCGTGAGCCTCGGGCTCCACCTCTCCGTGGGGGGAGCCGAGCCCTACCGGCTGCTGATGGCCTTCTGGCCAGGCTTCCGGACCCTGCGCAATCCATGGAGGATGGCGGTCATGGTCCAGGTCTTCGCACTCTGCCTGGCGCCCTTCGCCATCACCTGGCTGTGGCAGCGGCGCGTCGCCGCGGTGCGGTGGCTGGGCGTGGCCGCGGTCACGCTGTCCGTCCTCGAGGTGATGCACCCACCCATCGCGATCTGCCCCTCCCCCCAGGCGCGGCTCGAGGAGGCGTGGGTGCAGTGGCTGCACGACCAGCCCGCCGGCGCGGTGGCCATGGTGCCCTTCGCCGATTCCCCGCAGGCCCGGGCGTACGAACCCGTCGTGACCGCCATGCTGCAGGGCCTCGAGCACGGCAAACCCCTGGTCAACGGGTACTCAGGCTTCCTGCCCCACCGCTACTGGGCCCTGCGCAACGTGATGTTGCACTTCCCCGACACCGCCAGCATGACCGCCCTGCTGGCCACCGGTCCGTCCTACCTGGTTGTGGACCGCAGCTGGCTGAATGGCGTCCGGAACCGGGCACTCGAGGGCGCGGGGTTGACGCCCCTCTACGCCGACCTCGTCAAGGTCGTCTATGGCTGCCCGGAGCGGGCCACCTCTCCGGCTGCGGCGACGACGGCGGCCAGGACCTCGTCCACGGCGAGCTGATCGAGAGGCCGCCGACCATCGGCCGAGGCGGGAGCTGCCACCACCCGGCACGGGGTCGCCATGGGTGAGGTGCGCGCAGGGTCGGTGGGACCGAACAGCGCGATCACCGGCGTCCGCGTCCAGGCCGCCAGATGGACGGGGCCCGAGTCGTTGCCCACCAGCAGCCCGAGTCTCGACAGCACGCCGGCCAACCCGGCCACGTCGGCTTCCAGCCCAACCACCGGAACCGGGCGCCCCGCAGCCGAGCGCACCGCCTCCACCAGCGCGTCCTCGCCCGGTCCCAGAACCAGAACGGACTGGCGCCCGAGCGCGTCCAGGCGTCGCACCAGCTCTCCGTAGCATTCGGGCGGCCACCGCTTGGCCTCTCCGGAGGCGGCCCCCGGAGCGATCCCGATCACGCCCTGGCCGTGAGCACCGGCCCTCCTCAGGAGCTCTGCACCTTCGTCCTCGAGGACCGGTGGAAAGGGCGGGTAGGACCATTCCGGGCTCGCTGGCAGCCCGAGGAGCGCGAGCAGACCGTCGCCATCGTGCACCTGGTGGCGTCGGCGGTCCACCGGGGCCGATGCGTCCAGGAGCAGTCGCGACCCGCCTCCGGCGCTGCCCACGGCCCGGCGCGACGCCAGACGCAGGAAGATCTTGGCGCGCGGGGCATGACGGAAGGTGATGCCGACGTCAAACCGGCCAGCACCTCTGCAGGCCGCGAGCGCGCTGGCCACAGGGAACGCCTTGGGCGGGCTGGTGATCACCCGGCACGGGGCGAAGGCCAGCTCGTAGACGCGGCGTGCCCTCGGCCGCGTGTGGAAGGTGGTTTCGCCGCCGCGATTGGCTGCGACGAGGCGACCCACCGCCGGCAGGGCCAGCGCCTGGTCCCCGACCCAGTTGGGCAGGTCCACGAGCAGCCGGGTCGGAAAGGGCGGGGTCAGGAGCCGTCCCATGGACGGCGGCCTAGGGGCCGTCGCAGCGGACTCTGCGGATGGCGACCGCCAGGCCGGTGGTCTCATCGGCGTCCACGATGGCGCCGCGCAGCTGCAGATCGCGCTTGGCGGGCTCGAATGGTCGCGGGGTGTTGTACAGGAAACGTTCGAGAACCCGGTCCGCACGCATGCCGATCACCGACTCGTACGGTCCGGTCATGCCCACGTCGGTCTGCAGAGCGGTGCCCTGGGGCAGGATGCGCTCGTCCGCCGTGGGCACGTGGGTGTGAGTCCCGAGCACCGCCGTCACCCTGCCGTCTAGGTACCAGCCCATGGCCTGCTTCTCCGACGTCGCCTCCGCGTGCATGTCCACCATGACCACCTTGGGGCGCTCGGGCGAGGCGGCGATCTCCTCCAGCACGCGGTCGGCGGCCCGGAAGGGATTGTCGATGGGGTTCATGAAGGCCTGGCCCTGGAGGTTCACCACCGCCACCGGCACGCCACCGGCGGTCTCCTCCACGCACCACCCCCGCCCCGGGTTGCCGTCCGGATAGTTGGCGGGTCGCAGCAGGGCGGGGTGGGAGTCCAGCAGGGGGATCCCCTCCTTCTTGTCCCAGACGTGATTGCCGGTGGTCCAGACATTGACCGGGAGCCGCTCCAGCTCGGCCAGCACCTTCACGGTCAGACCGAAGCCGCCGGCCGCATTCTCGGCGTTGGCGATGACGAAGTCGATCCGCTCCCGGTCCACCAGGCCCTCCAGATGGGCCTCCGCGGCCCGCCGGCCGGCGGAGCCGAGGATGTCGCCGACGAACAGAATGCGGATCAACGAGCGTACTCCACGGCCCGGGTCTCCCGGATCACCGTGACCTTGATCTGCCCTGGGTAGGTGAGCTCCGCCTCGACCTTCTTGGCGACGTCCCTGGCCATCCACAGCGCTTCCTCGTCGGAGATGCGGTCCGACTCGACAACGATGCGCAGCTCGCGTCCGGCCTGGATGGCGTAGGCCTTGGCCACGCCCTTGAAGTCACCGGCCAGGTTCTCCAGCTTCTCCAGCCGCTTGACGTAGTTCTCCAGGATCTCCCGCCGTGCCCCCGGTCGGGCCGCCGACAGCGCATCCGCCGCCGTCACCAGCACCGCTTCCACCGAGGTGGGCTCGTAGTCCCCGTGGTGGCACTCCATGGCGTGGATCACCGCGTCGGCCTCGCCGTATCGGCGCAGCAGGTCCCGGCCCAGCTCCAGGTGCGTGCCGTCCATCTCGCGATCCACCGCCTTGCCGATGTCGTGCAGCAGCCCCGCCCGCTTGGCGACCTGCGCATTGACTCCGAGCTCGGCGGCCATATGGTGCGCCAGCCAGGAAACCTCCAGGGAGTGCTTGAGGGCGTTCTGGCCGAAGGAGGAGCGGAACTGCAGCCGCCCGAGCAGGCGATGCAGCTCCGGGTGGAGGTCCGGGATCCCGGCCTCCAGGGCCGCCGCCTCCCCATCCGCCAACAGCTTCTCGTCGACCTCGGCCTGGACCTTGGCCACCAGCTCCTCGATGCGGCCCGGGTGGATACGGCCGTCCTGGATCAGGCGCTCGAGGGAGCGACGAGCGATCTCGCGCCGCACCGGCTCGAAGCAGGACAGGATCACGGCCTCGGGGGTGTCGTCTACGATCAGGTCGACGCCGGTCGCCTGCTCGAAGGCGCGGATGTTCCGCCCCTCGCGGCCGATGATGCGCCCCTTCATCTCGTCCGACGGCAGGTCCACCACCGACACCGTGCTCTCCACCACGTGGTCCGCGGCGATGCGCTGGATGGCCATGGAGATCACCCGCCGTGCTCGGTCCTTGGCCTTCTCGGTGGCCTCGTCCTCGATGCGCTTCATGAGGTTGGCGGCTTCGATCCGGGCCTCGTTCTCCATCAGGCGCATGAGCTCGGCCTTGGCCTGCTCGGCCGTCAAACCGGCGATCTGCTCCAGCCGCGTCCGCTGGGTGGACAGCGCGTCGCCCAGCTGCTGCTCCACCTCAGCGAGCTTGCCCTCCCGCTCACCGAGATCACTCTCCTTGGCTTCCACGGCCCGGTCGCGCGCGATCAGCGTCTCCTCCTGCGCCACCAGCTCCGCCTCACGCTCCTCGAGCTGCTTCTCGGTCGCGCCGAGCTCCAGCCGCTCCTCCCTGGTTTCCCGTTCGAAGTCCGTGCGGGCGGCCAGCAGCCGCTCCCGCACCAGTATTTCGGCGTCCCTGAGAATCCTCTGGCCATCGATCTCGGCTCGGGCTTCGATCTCTCGCGCCCGTTTCTCGGCGGCGAAGACGACCCGGTGGCCTGCGCTCCGAACGCGGCGCCAGAGCCCCCACTCGACGATCAGACCGAGAAGCGCCAGGGCGGACAGCCCAATGGCGACAATCCACATCAACGTGGTCACGGTGCACCCCCTGTCAAGGAGCAATCCGGCCAACCAGTTGGGGGTGTCAGGCGCAGTGCTCGCGGGAGGAAGTGGAGGTCCCCGCTACGGCCGTGTGAGCAAATCTATTTGAACCTGCGCTACCACAGGTGGGCGCCTGTCCTCCACCCGTCTTCCACCTCGCGGCAGACATCGGGATGAAGGAACCCGGCAGCCCTTCAAATAGGTGTTGGTTCAACGATAGTGTTACTCATCACCAACCGCGCAGGGACCTCCGATCTCATCATTCACTCTCCCGGGTTGTCCCGGTCACCATAGCTTCCTCGAGTTTGAACACGAGTCGTTCCGCCTGCTCTTCCAACCGTTTGTGCCGTGCATCCTGCTTCGATTCACGCTCACAAAAAAGCTCGTCCGCGATGTTCAACGCGGTCAGAACTGCAATCTTGACCGTGTCCACGCTGGAGCTGCGATCCGCGACCTCGCGCATGCGCCCATCGACGAAGCGCGCCAGCTCTTCCAAGCGCTGCCCATCGCCGTCAGTCCGCACGCCGAGACGCTGTCCGAAGATCTCGATCGTGGCTCGAACGGTCGTCATCGGCCCTCCAAACCACCTCAAGTATACCCCATCGGCAGAGGGAATTACGGGACGTGTCAGGAGGCCTCGGGCGAGCCCGCGGAGAGCGCGGAATCGATGGTCTCGAGCACCTTGCCCAGCCTCTCAGCGAGGTCGTCTCGTTGCTCCTCGAGCCCGCGCAGCCGCTCGGTGTCCGCCGAGCTGTCCGCCAGCTGCGCCTCCAGCTCCGCCACCCGGCTCTCGAGCTCCGCCACCCGGGCGGTCGCCTGTTCGTGGGCGCGTACGAACTCCTCGATGCGCCCCTCAAGCTTCTTCAGGATCGACTCCATGGGCATGTCACTTCCTCCTGGAAAGCGGCGCTGAACGCCTCATGCGAAACCCACGCCGAGGCGCCGCGCCAGCGCCTCCCGCAGCCGGTCCTGGGCCGCGTTGACCTCGTCCTGGGTCAGTGAGCGCTCGGGGTGCCGGTAGACGAGACGCAACGTGGTGCGTACGACCCGGCCTTCCAGCTCATCGCCGCTGTAGCGGTTCTCCAGCTCCATAGACTCCACCAGCTCACCGGCCAGTTCCTCGACGGCGCCGATCAGCTCCCGGTACTCGAGCCCCACGGGGTGCTCTACCGTCATGTCGGCCGTCACCGCCGGGAATCGGGGCAACGGTCGGTACTGGGGCATCGGCGGCGTCGCCATGGCGGCGCCGAGATCCAGCTCCGCCACGTACAGCGGCTGTCGCAGATCCCAGCGCGCGGCGAGCTCGGCGGCGAGGAGCCCGGCGCACCCGATGGGCGCGCCCTCGATCTCGAGCGTCGCTCCCTGGTCCTCGTCCAACCACGGCGATCCTCCGCGGCGCCACTCGACCACGGGAAAGCACGTCCCGTCGAGGATCGCCTCCACCCGCCCCTTGAGATCGGCGAAGTCCACGACCCGGCCGTCCTCGGTGGTGCCGGAGAGCACCACACCGATGCGTTCCGCCTCGCGCGGCTGTCCATCCTCGGAGGCGAACACCCGTCCTTCCTCGAAGACGGCGAGGCGCCGTTCGCCCCGGTTGAGGCTCGCCCGGGCCGCCGCGAGGAGCCCGGGCAGCAGGGACCGGCGCATGATGGCCTGAGTTTGAGCCAGGGGGTTGGCCAACGCCAGGGGAGATCCGGGGCAGCCGGGAAGGCCGTCCACGAGGGCGTCGTCGTCGGGGTCCACGAAGGACCACGTGACGACCTCCGCGAGACCGGCGGCGATCGCGGCCTGCCGCCCCCGGTCCACCAGCTCCCAGTTGGGGTGGCGGCGGCCGGGCTCGGTTCGCAGCACGGGCAGACGGGCCGGCACGGTGCCGTAACCCACGTGGCGCAGCACCTCCTCGTAGAGGTCGGCGACCCGCTCCACGTCCACCCGGTGCGACGGCACCGTGACCGCGATCCGCGGTCCGTCCACGGCGGGACCGAAGCCGAGGCCGTCGAGGATGGCGGCGGCGCGGCTCGGGTCGATGTCGAGGCCGGCGAAGGCGGACAGGGCGCCCACGTCCAAGACGAGCCGCCGGGCCTGCCACGGCCGTGGGTACACGTCGATGCGGCCCCGGCACACCCGGCCACCGGCCAGGCGGGCGATCATCTCCGCCGCAGCGTCCGAGGCCACGGCCGCGATCTCCGGGTCGGAGCCGCGCTCGAAGCGGTGCGAGGCCTCGGTGTGCATGCCGAGACGACGGGCGGTCCGCCGCACCGTCAACGCATCGAAGTGGGCGCTCTCGATCAGGACGTCGGTGGTGCCCTCCCCGATCTCCGAGTCGGCACCGCCCATGATCCCGGCGAGGGCCACCGCCCGCTCGCCGTCGGCGATCACGAGGTCGGAGGCTTGGAGCCGCCGACTCACCCCGTCGAGGGTCGTGAGTCGCTCCTCCTCGTGGGCGCGGCGGACGACGATCCTCCGTCCCTCCAGGCGGGCGAGGTCAAAGGCGTGCAGGGGTTGCCCGAGCTCAAGGAGCACGTAGTTGGTGGCGTCCACGATGGCGTTGATGGGTCGCACGCCGCAGCGTTCCAGGCGGCGCTGCAGGGCCTCCGGGGACGGCCCCAGTCGCACCCCGCGCACGATCCGGGCCACGTACCGCGGGCACAGCTCGGGATCCGCGATCTCCACGGCAGCCACATCGTCGGCCGCCTCGTCGCTCTCGGCGAGGGCCACCGCCAGCGGCCGCAGGCCCGAGGTGACCGCCACCGCCGCCTCCCGCGCCAGACCCCGGTGGTTCATGGCGTCGGGACGATTGGTCGTGATCTCCACATCCCACACCGCGCCGCCGGCCACATTCTCCCTCAGCTCCACCAGGAAACCGCTCGCCGTCAGCCGCTGTGCGAGAACATCAGCGTCGGGCTCGGTCGTCAGGTGCTCGGTCAACCAGGCGAGGTCGAACTTCATGACAGCTGCCTCGTCAGCCTGGGGTCCCCCTCGAAGAGCTGCCGCAGGTCGGGGATGCCGTAGAGGAGGATGGCGAGCCGATCGAGCCCGATGCCGAAGGCGAAGCCTGTGTAGCGCTCCGGGTCGATGCCCACGGCCTCGAACACCCTGGGATCGACCATCCCCGCACCCAGGACCTCGATCCAGCCCGACCCCGAGCACATCCCACATCCGGAGCCGTGGCAGAAGATGCAGCTGATGTCCACCTCCGCGGACGGTTCGGTGAACGGGAAGTACCCGGGCCGCAGACGGATGTCGACGTCATAGGTCCCAAAGAGGTCCTGGAGGAAGGCCTCCAGGGTCGCCTTCAGGTGACCGAAGGTGATGCCCTCGTCCACCAACAGCCCCTCGATCTGGTGGAACATGGGCGAGTGCCTGAGATCGGAGTCGCGGCGGAAGACCCGGCCCGGGACGATGATCCGGATGGGCGGCTCACGGCTCTCCATGACCCGCGCCTGGACCGGTGAGGTGTGGGTGCGCAGGAGGGAGCCTCCGGGAAGGTAGAAGGTGTCCTGGTCGTCACGCGCCGGGTGGTCGGGCGGTATGTTGAGGGCCTCGAAGTTGTGCCAGTCGTCCTCCACCTCGGGTCCGTCCTCCACGTCGTACCCCATGCGCAGGAAGATGGACTCGATGCGGCGGCGCACCATGTGGACCGGATGCGCCGCGCCCCGGGGCGGTCGACGTCCCGGCAGGGTGACGTCGACGGGCCGGCGGCCGCGCCCTGATCCGGCCGTCCGGGCCTGCTCCTTCGCCGTCTCCAGGCGCTGCCCGATGAGCTCCTTGAGCTCGTTGAGGGCGCGGCCGTACTCCCGCCGCTCCTCCTTCGGCAGCTCCCGGAGGGCGGCCGTGAGCTCGCCGAGCAGCCCCGACCGTCGGCCCGCGTAGGCGACGCGGACCCTCTCCACAGCCTCGGGGTCGTCCCCCGCGGCCGCCAGATCGCGCTCGAACGCAGCGCGCGCCTCGTCCAGGCGGCTCGTCGACATCCCGGCCTCAGGCGTGGACGTCCTTGGCGAGATCCACGAGCTGGCCGAAGGCCGCCGGGTCGTGCACCGCCAGGTCTGCGAGCATCTTGCGGTCGAGCTCGCAGCCGGCGCTCTTCAGGCCGGCCACCAGCGCACTGTAGGTGGTGCCGTGCTGGCGGGCGGCGGCGTTGATACGGGCGATCCACAGGCGCCGGAACTGGCGCTTGCGCTGCTTGCGGTCGCGATAGGCGTAGCCGAGGGACTTCTCCACCTGGAGCTTGGCCACTCGATGGAGCCTGGACTTGGAGCCCCAGTAGCCCTCGGCGAGCTTGAGGATCCGCTGCCGACGATCCTTGCGGTTGGTGGAACGGGTGACTCTCATGGCGCCTCCTCAGCGTCCCGCCGCCAGCATGCGGCGCACCACCTTGGCGTCACTCGCCGACACCAGCGTGGCCTTGCGCAGCCGACGCTTCCTCTTCGTCGTCTTCTTGGTCAGGATGTGGGTGTGGTACGCGCTGTGCCGCTTGAACTTGCCGGTGGCGGTTCGTTTGATCCGCTTGGCGGCTCCGCGGTGCGTCTTGAGCTTGGGCATCGCATCTCTCCTTGCTGTCAAAGCTCCAACGAGCGGCCGCGGACGGCATCCACCATCCGCTCGGCCACCTCGTCCAGGCTCGCCGCGCCCTGATCGCGCCCGTGGCGCAGACGCAGCGAGACGGTTCTCGACTGCTCCTCCCGCTGGCCGACCACCAGCAGGTAGGGGATCTTCATGGTCTCTCCGTCACGGATCTTGTACCCGAGCTTCTCCGAGCGGGTGTCGGCCGAAACCCGCAGTCCCCGCTCCCTGAGCGTGTCCGCCACCGCCTCGGCGTAGCCGTTCACGGCGTCGGTGACCGGCAGCACCCGCGCCTGCTCCGGCGCCAGCCAGGCTGGAAGATCGCCGCCGAAGTGCTCGAGCATGACGCCGATGAAGCGCTCCAGGGATCCCAGGATGGCGCGGTGCACCATCACCGGCCGCCGCTCCTCGCCCTCGGAGTCGACGTAGGTGAGCCCGAAG
>Ga0315542_1001437_pt1 | contig 14828 bp, 15 predicted proteins | sample SalMarSW160120MG_FD_202541 | JGI IMG/M metagenome (GOLD analysis project Ga0315542, IMG submission 202541) | Salt marsh sediment microbial communities from the Plum Island Ecosystem LTER, Massachusetts, United States - Salt Marsh Sediment SW1601-20 ...
GGCCGATCAGGAAGCTCGGCTTGGCGTACCCCCCCTTGAACGCCTGCGAGGAACCCACGGACCACCCTGCGATGCGGGGTGGTCCTCGTTTGCCGCCGCCCCCGTCGCGGCCGAGGCCGCGCCGCCCTGCGGCGCGCTGCTACACTCGCGGCATGGGTCAGACCCCACCCTCCATCAGCGTGATCGGGGCCGGCATGGCCGGCAGTGACGCGGCGCTCGCCGCCGCGCGCCTGGGCGTGCGCGTGCACCTGCACGAGATGCGGCCGGTCGTCATGACGCCGGCCCATCAGACCGGTGACTTCGCGGAGCTGGTGTGCTCCAACAGCTTCGGGGGCGAGGGAGAGTCCAACGCCAAGGGATTGCTTCAGGCCGAGATGCTGGCGGCCGGCGGGGTCGTGATGGAGAGTGCCCACGCCTGTCGCGTACCGGCCGGTGGGGCCCTGGCAGTCGACCGCGAGGCCTTCAGCAAGCGGGTCACGGAAGCCGTGCGCGGGCATCCCGGCATCACGGTCCACAACGAGGAGCTCGCCGAGCTGCCGGAGGGGATCGTGGTCCTGGCGACGGGCCCCCTCACCAGCGACGCCCTTGCGGCCGCTCTCCGCGAGCGGCTCGGAACCGAGCTGCTCGGCTTCTACGACGCCGCAGCACCCGTCATCGACATCGACAGCGTCGACATGAGCGTCGCCTTCCGCAAGGGACGCTACGGCCAGGCCGCCGACTACCTCAACCTCCCCTTCACGCGGGAGCGCTACGACCTGTTCCATGAGGCCCTCACGGCGGCACGCAAGCACGTGCCACACGACTGGGAGAAGCTCGAGTTCTTCGAGGGCTGCATGCCGATCGAAGAGCTGGCGCGGCGGGGGTACGACACGCCTCGTTTCGGTCCGCTCAAACCGGTGGGCCTGGAGCACCCCGAGACGGGCGAGCGCTTCTTCGCCGTGGCCCAGCTTCGCCAGGAGGACGCGCAGGGTCGCATGTGGTCGCTGGTCGGGTTCCAGACGGGGCTCAAGTGGGGCGACCAGAAGGAGGTGGTGCGCGCCATCCCCGGGCTCGAGCACGCCGACGTCGTCCGCTACGGCGTCATGCACCGCAACACCTACCTCAACGCGCCGCGCCTGCTGCACCCCACGCTCGCCTTTCGCGACCATCTCGACTGGTTCACCGCAGGGGTGCTGGCGGGTACCGAGGGCTACCTCGAGTCGTCGGCGACGGGCTGGCTGGCGGGCACCAACGCGGCACGGCGAGCGCTCGGCCTTGAGACCGTCGTCCCTCCGGAGGAGAGCATGCTCGGCGGGCTGGTACGCTTTCTCGCCGGCGCCAACCCGGACGGCTTCCAGCCGATGAACGCCAACTGGGGGCTGGTGCCCGCCGCCCCCAAACGTAAGGGGCAGGGCAAGAAGGAGCGCCGTGCCGCCATGTACCGGCGCGGGCTGGCCGCGTTCGAGGCGTGGCTGGCAGACGAGCGCGGGCCCCGGGTCGTCTCCCCGGGAATAGCCGCCGGCTGAGCGGGCCTCGCGCGAGCGAGGTACGCGGAAGGAGGCGCCATGTTGGATCTCGCGGCCATCGAGGCGGCACGTGAGCGGATCGCATCCTACGTCCGGCGCACGCCCTTGGAGCACAACGACACGCTGTCGCAGGAGCTCGGCTGCGAGGTCTGGCTCAAGCTGGAGCTCTTCCAGAAGACCGGTTCGTTCAAGCCGCGTGGCGCCTTCGCGCAGCTCTTGGAGGCGCTTCCCGAGGCGAGGGAGCGGGGAGTGGTGGCGATGAGCGGGGGCAACTTCGCGCAGGGGGCGGCCTATGCGGCCCGCGAGCTCGGGGTTCGTTGCCGCGTCCTGATGCCGCAGGCGACGCCGGCGAACTACCTGGAAGCCACCCGCGGCTACGGTGCGGAGGTGGAGCTCGTTCCCGACATGCCGGCCATGTTCGAGCGCTTCGAGCAGATTCGCGACAACGGCCATGTTGCCCTCCACCCGTTCGCTCCCCCATCCATGATGGCGGGCAACGGCACGCTCGGCCTGGAGATCGTCGAGGACCTGCCGGACGCGACGGACGTGGTGCTCAGCATCGGCGGAGGGGGGCTCTTCGGGGGCGTTGCCACAGCCCTGGTCGGTCGAAGGCCCTCCGTTCGCGTGTGGGGCGTGGAGACCGAGGGCGCGGACGTGATGGCCCGCTCGCTGGCCGCCGGGGGCCCGGTGACGATCACGCCGACCTCGCTGGCGCATACGCTGGGCGCACCCACGACCTCCGATCTCGCGCTCGACGTGGTGCGCCGGCTCGCTCAGGAGGTCGTGGTGGTGTCCGACGCCGAGGCCTACGCCGGCACGCGCTGGCTTCTCGAGCGCGCCAAGGTGGCTGCCGAGCTGGCGGCCGGCTGTACGGTCGCGGCGGCGCGACGGCTGCGCCGGGAGGGCCGCATCGGCGAGGACGCCCGGCTGGTCCTGGTCATCTGCGGCGGCAACGTCGACGTGTCCACCCTGTGCGAGTACCGGGAGCTCTTTGACGACGCATGAGCGTGGGGTAGCATGCCGCCATGCGCGTCATCGACCTTCGGAGCGACACCGTCACCAAACCCACTCCGGCCATGCGCAAGGCCATGGCGGAGGCCGAGGTGGGGGACGACGTCTACGGCGAGGACCCTAGCGTCAACCGGCTGCAGAGCGTGCTGGCCGAGCGGGCCGGCTTCGAGGCTGGCCTCTTCATGCCCAGCGGTAGCATGAGCAACCAGGTGGCCATCGCGACGCACACCGAGCGCGGGCAAGAGGTGATCGTGCCCGAGGGTGCCCACGTCTACGAGTACGAACTGGCCGCGCTGGCGGTCGTGAGCGGCGTCGTACCCCGGATCGTGCCTGCGCCCGCGGGCGTACCGCGCGTCGAGGACGTGCGCGCCGCCATCCACCGCAGCCCGCACCAGGCGCCGACCGGGCTGGTCTCGCTGGAGAACACCCACAACGTGGCCGGAGGAACGGTGGTGCCGCTGGAGGTCTCGCGCGCCGTCTCCAAGCTCGCGCACGACGAGGGCTTCCCCGTCCACCTGGACGGTGCCCGGGCGTTCAACGCGGCCGCAGCGCTCGAGGTGGGGATCGACCAGATCTGCAGCGGATTCGACTCGGTCTCGATCTGCCTCAGCAAGGGGCTGGGCGCACCGGTGGGGAGCGTGCTGCTCGGGAGCCGCGCGTTCATCGCCCGGGCGCACCGCTACCGGAAGGTCCTGGGCGGCGGCATGCGCCAGGCCGGCGTGCTGGCGGCGGCGGGCTTGTACGCCCTGGAGACGATGCCGCCACGCCTTCGGGAAGACCACGCGCGCGCCCGTCGCCTCGCCGAAGGGTTGGTGGGCGTGCCCGGCATCGAGATCGACCTTGCCACGGTCCAGACCAACATGGTGTTCCTGCGCGTGGCCGACGGTCAGGCCTTCGCCGATCGCTGCGCGGCCCAGGGGGTGCGCTTCAGCGCCATGGGGCCGGGACGCGTGCGGCTGGTAACGCACCACCAGGTGAGCGACGCGGACGTCGAGTACACCCTCGAGGTGCTGCGCGCCCAGGCGCAGCCGGCGGCTCCAGCCTGAGTGTGATCGCCGACGTTTCCTTGCGCGCGGTCCGCTGCGGCCGCGGGAACCTCGGAACCGCAGCATTACCGTGACGCGCCGCGTGCTCCTGTTCGCCCACCCCGCCGGGCACTCGCTGAGCCCGGCGATGCACAACGCCGCCTTCCGCGAGCTCGGGCTCGACGCCCACTACCGGGCGCTCGACGTGGCGCCGGAGGGGCTGGCGGACGCGGTGGCCGCGCTCCGGGCTCCCGACGTGGCCGGTGCCAACGTGACCATCCCGCACAAGCAGGCCGTGATCCCGTGGTTGGACGGCCTCACCGATGCGGCCCGCGCCGTCGGAGCCGTGAACACCATCACGCCGACCGGCCACGGCCTGGTCGGCGACAATACCGACGTCGAGGGGTTCCTGCGGGCGCTCGCCGAGCTGGGTCTGGACCCGCGCGGGGTGTCCTGCCTGGTCCTGGGGGCGGGCGGGGCCGCGCGAGCCGTGGCGGTGGGGCTGCTTCGCGCCGGAGCGCGGTTGAGCCTCTACAACCGCACCGTCGCGCGGGCCGAGCGCCTGGCCGCCGAGCTGGTGGACGAAGGGGAGGTCCGCGTCGTGCGTGGAGGAGAGCTGGCGGCATCGGTGCGGGACACGCGCCTGCTCGTGCACGCGACGCCGGCGGGCATGGAAGGGGCGACGGAGGCGGTCGACCCGCTTCCCCACGGTGTGCTTCCACGGGAGGGCGCCGTGGTGGACCTCGTCTACCGCCCCCCGGAGACCCGGCTCCTGGCGCGAGCGCGCCGTGCCGGGCTCGTCACGCTGAACGGGCTGCCGATGCTGGTGCACCAGGGTGCCCTCTCCTTCGAGCGCTGGTTCGAGCGCCCGGCGCCGGTCGCCGTGATGCGCCGGGCGGCCGAGACGGCGCTTGGTTGAGGCCGGCGCGGGGGGCCCTGGTACAGTGGAAGACCGTGAGGGTCGCCATCATCGCCGACATCCACGCCAACGTTCCGGCGCTGGAGGCCGTGCTGGCGGACCTCGCGACGGTGCACGTCGACCGCGTGGTGGTCAACGGCGACATCGTCAACCGGGGGCCGAGCAACGTCGAGGCCATGCGGCTCCTGGGTGAGCACCTGGGGAGCTGCACGCTGGGCAACCACGACGACCTGATGCGGATGTGGGTCGAACGAGATCCGGCGCTCCCCGGCGAGTGGTTCGACGACCCGTTCTGGGCCAGCGCGGGCTGGGCGGCGCGGCAGCTCCAGGAGGCGGGTTACATCGACACCATCCGGCGCCTCCCGATGACGGTCCGTATCGCCGTCGACGGCGCGCCTAGCCAGCTCATCTCCCATGGGAGCCCGCGACACTACCGCGAGGGCTACGGCAAGTACCTCACGGACGAAGCCATCTCGGAGATCACCCAGATGCACCCTGCCGACGTTCTCGTGGGCTCTCACACCCACCGTCCGATGCAGCGGCGCTGGGGGCACTACCTGGTGCTGAACACCGGCGCCGTCGGATCGCCCTTCAACGGTGACCCGCGGGCCCAGTACCTCGTCCTGACGTTGGAGAACGGGCGCTGGACGCCGCAGTTCCGGCGCGTACCCTACGATCGGGACGCCGCGCTGGACGCCTTCGAGGCGAGCGGCTACCTGGAGCAGGGGGGCCTGAGCGCCCGCATCTTCCGGGAGGAGCTGCGCAACGCCCGTTCCTACCTGGTTCCGTTCCTGATGTGGTGCGAGGAGCAGGGGCGTCCGCACGAGGAGGCGGCCTGGAACGAGTTCCAGCGTCGTTTCGAGCAGCGCTTCAAGATGCCGGCGCCGGTGGTGGGTGCCGTCGAGGTCGTGGCCGAGGGCTGAGCCCGCTCAGAGATCCTCGATCGCGCGGCCCTGGCTCTCCTCTCGGTCCTGACGCTGCAGCACGCCGGCCACATCGGCCGGCCGCCAGCCCTCCGGTCGCAGCTGCTTGCCGTCGGCCCGTCGCGGCGCGCCGACCTTGCGGAGGTTGGCCGCGTGGACCTCCGCGAAGACCTCGTCCGCATCGATGCCCAGGGCCACGAAGGTTCCGTAGACCACGTAGAGCAGGTCGGCGAGCTCGTGCGCGGCCGCCGCCTGGCGCTCGCGGTCGTCGCGGTAGGTGGCGCCGGCAAGGGCCTCGAGCGCGCTCAACGCCTCGGCCGCCTCCTCTCGCATCAGCCGCTGGCGCAGCGCCAGCGTGTCGGCGTCCGGGCGATGTGGCGCACGCGGAGGCTCGTCGCCGATGCGGAGGTGGAACTCGAGCGCGCGCCGGTAGTTGCTCACACCGCCTACGCCGCCCAACGGTCCCGTCCGCGCAGCGTGGCGAGCAGCAGCGTGATCAGCGTGAAGGCCGTGAGCGACAGCACCGGAATGCTGATGAAGCCGAGCCAGTGGATGTAGTGCAGGCTGCAGGGCACACCGGCGCGGCACAGCCCCGGCGCCCCGAACCCCGGGATGTTCTGCTCCAGCACGTGGTAGAGCGCGAACGCCATGCCCAGCACCGAGAGGGGGAGCACGTAGTTGCGGATGGTGCGGTCCTGGCGATAGCTGGCGATGCCCAGCACGATGGCCAGCGGGTACATCAGGATGCGCTGGTACCAGCACAGGGTGCATGGGATGAAGTGGCGCACCTCGGAGAAGTAGAGGCTACCCAGCATCGCCACCAGCGCCACGAGCCACGCGAGGTAGAGGTTCGGCCCGCGCATCAGCTGCCGGAGGACGAGGACAGCGCTCCATCGATCGCCTTCTTGACCGTATCCCAGGCGGCGTTGGAGACCATCTTGCCGTTGACGAAGATGGTGGGCGTACCCTGCACCCCCATCGCCTGCCCCATGGCTTGGTCCTTGGTGACGACCGTGGCTCCGGTGCCATCGTTGACGCACTTCTGGAGCTTCTGCTTGTCGAGGCCGGGTGCGTACTGCGTGGCGATGTCGATCGCCTTGGTGGTGTCGAAGAGTTGCTGCTGGGCGCGCATCAGGATCTGCTCGAGGTCCCAGAAGTCGCTGTTGCTCTGCATGTAGACGCACTGGCCCAGGCCCCCGATGATGGGTGACTGCGTCTGGCTGATCACCGGGAAGTAGAAGAACACGGCCTTGGCCTTGCCGGTGTCGACGTAGTCGCGCTTGATCTGCGGCCACACCTGGTCGCTGAACTCGGCGCAGTGCGGGCACAGGAAGTCCTCGAACATCGCGATGGTGACCGGAGCGTTGGCATCGCCGATGGTGGGTTGGCCCGCGTAGTCGAGGGTCGCGCCCGTGCTGCTCGAAGCGGTGGATGTCCCCTTGGTCCCGCTCGAGGTGAGCCGGGGCACGACCACGACCGCCGCCAGCACCACGATGGCCACGACGATGGTCAGGAGCGTCAGCCTTCTCGGATTCATGGTGTGCAGTGTACAGGAGGCGGGGTGAGAAGGGCGGCAGGATCTGGCGCACCGGTCGTCGGCGATCGCCCGCGCTAGCATGGGCCCATGGCCGCCTCCGACGTCCCAGAGACCTTCCGGGCCCTGCGGGTCGAGCTGGAGGGCGAGCGCGTCCGTCGCTCGATCGCCGAGCTCGAGACCGGGAGCCTGCCCGACCATCCCGTCACCGTCCGGGTGGCGTACTCGTCGCTGAACTACAAGGACGCGTTGTCCGCGAGCGGGAACCGCGGCGTGACCCGGACCTACCCGCATACGCCGGGGATCGACGCCGCTGGCACGGTGCTGACGTCGCGCGATCCGCGCTTCGCGCCCGGAGACCGGGTGCTGTGCACCGGATTCGACCTCGGCATGGACACGCCGGGCGGTTTCGGCGAGCTCATCCGCGTGCCGGGCGACTGGCTCGTGCCGTTGCCGGAGGGGCTGGACGAACGGGAGGCGATGGTGCTCGGCACGGCGGGGCTCACTGCGGCCATCGGCCTGGAGCTGCTACAGCGCGTGGGCGCGTCGCCCGAGCTGGGCCCCTACGTGGTCACGGGCGCGTCGGGCGGGGTGGGGACGCTGGCGGTCGCGCTGCTGGCCCGTGCCGGCTACCGCGTGGTCGCCAGCACCGGAACCGACCGCGCGCGGCGGCTGCTCGGGCACCTCGGCGCCGAGGACGTGCTCGATCGCGCGGTGCTCGGCACGCCCACGCAACGCCCGATGCTCAAGGGCCTCTACGGTGGCGGCATCGACACGGTAGGAGGCGATACCCTGGCCGGGTTGCTCAAGCAGACGGTGGTGGGGGGCGCCGTGGCGGCCTGCGGCATGGTGGGCGGCGCCGAGCTCAACGTCAGCGTCTTCCCGTTCATCTTGCGCGGGGTCGCGCTGCTCGGGATCGATTCGCAACACTACGCCATGGAGCGCCGGCAGGCGCTGTGGCGGCGGATGGCGGGTGCGTGGCGCATCGAAGGGCTCGCCGACATCCCGGGGCTGGTGACCGAGGTCGATCTGGACGGGATCGAGCCCGCCATCGAGGACATCCTCGTCGGGGCCACCGTGGGCCGCGTCGTGGTGCGCCTGGCCTCCTGAGGCGGCACCCGTAGCGAGCGCGGGCGCGCTCCCCCCGGTCGGAGGCGCAGGCGGTGTGTAGCCCCCGTCGCGCCCGACTGCGTTGATGCGGCCGGCGCGCGCCGGAGCGCTTGGAAAGAGGAGGCTCGGATGGACCGCATCGAGATCGTGCAAGGCGACATCACCCGCCTGGAGGTCGATGCCATCGTCAACGCCGCCAACCACAGTCTGCTGGGGGGCGGCGGTGTCGACGGCGCGATCCACCGCGCAGCGGGGCCGGAGCTCCTGGCGGAGTGTCGGACGCTGGGGGGGTGTGCCACCGGGGACGCGAAGATGACGGGTGGCTACCGCTTGCCCGCCAGGCACGTGATCCACACGGTCGGCCCGGTCTGGAACGGTGGCCGCTCGGGGGAGCGCGATCTCCTGGCGAGCTGCTACCGGCGCTCGCTCGAGCTGGCCGAGACGGCGGGGCTACGCTCGGTGGCATTCCCGTCCATCAGCACGGGTGTGTTCGGCTACCCGATCGAGCATGCGGCGCTCGTGGCCGTGGCCACGGTGCGGGCGTTCCTCCAGGACCATGCCCTGCCGGAGCGGGTCGTGCTGGTGTGCTTCTCGCCCGCCGACCTCGAGGCGGTCCGCGCCGCAGCGGGCGGACCCGGTCGCGGGCCCTGAGCATCGCCGAGGCAATGTAGGCTCGGAAAACGCGCTCAGACACACAACTGCTAGACTCGTCACAATCCGGAGGCTCATCCGGTTCGCCCTGACATTCCCACGTTCCCACGGGAGGAGAAGCATGGCCTTCAAGCTGCCCGATCTACCCTATCCGAAGGACGCTCTCGAGCCGCACATCGACGCGCGGACCATGGAGATCCACCACGGCAAGCACCATGCCGGTTACACCAACAAGTTGAACGGGGCGCTCGAGAAGCACCCCGAGCTTGGCGACAAGAGCATCGAGGACCTGCTCGGCAACCTCGAGAGCGTGCCCGCCGACATCCAGACCGACGTGCGCAACAACGGCGGCGGCTACGCCAACCACTCGCTGTTCTGGCAGATCATGGGTCCCCAGGGTGGCGGGCAGCCCGGTGGCGAGCTGGCCACGGCCATCAACCAGACCTTCGGCGGCTTCGACGCCTTCAAGCAGGCCTTCGCGGGCACGGCCGCCGGCCGCTTCGGATCGGGCTGGGCGTGGCTCGTTGTCGACGCCTTCGGCAAGCTCCAGGTGTACTCCACGGCCAACCAGGACTCCCCGATGATGAACGGCCACACCCCGATCCTGGGGCTGGACGTGTGGGAGCACGCCTACTACCTCAACTACCAGAACCGCCGGCCCGACTACATCGAGGCCTTCTGGAACGTCGTCAACTGGGACAAGGTCGCGGAGAACTACGCCAGGGCGAGCTAGCGCGGCGCGTCCATCGCATCGGGGCCGGAGCGCAGCTGCGCTCCGGCCCTTCCTCATGGTGCGCGCTGTCGTGGCGGTCGGCCCGCGGGTCACCTCAGGCCGCTGCCCGCACGCCGGGCACGCGCCGGGGACAACCCAACACCCGCCCATCACCCCCTGAGGCCGGCCGCGCCGCCCCCCTAGGGTGGACGCATGCGGCTCGGCGAGAACGCACTCACGGCTTTGCTCCTGGCAGCGTGTGTGGCGCTCGCCGCGGGCACGCTGATACCGCGGTGGATGGAGCATCCCGCGCCGCTCCGCGTGGAGCGGCCGCGGCTCACCGTCTCGGTCGAGGGCGCGGTGCCCAACCCCGGCGTCTACCGGCTGCCGTGGGGGGCGCGCGTGCAGGACCTCGTCGGCGCCGCGGGCGGTCTGCTTCCCTCGGCCGCGCGTGAGCTGGTGGCGCTGGCGGACCCGCTCACCGACGGCGAGGTCGTGCAGGTACCGGGCGCGCGCTCACCGGCCGGGGACACGCGGGTCCGCCTCAACGAAGCCAGCATCGACGAGCTGACGCGTCTTCCCGGCATCGGCCCGGCGCTGGCCCGCCGCATCGTGGCCGCCCGTCCCTTCGCCACCCTCGACGAGCTGCTCCGCGTCCCCGGCATCGGCCCCAAGACGCTCGCGGCCCTTCGCGCGCGGGTGCGCCTGTGACGGGCGAGGAGCGTTTCGTGCCGTGGGCGCTACCTCTGGCAGCCGGGGTGGTGGTGGGCGTGCTCGCGGCGGGCGCCCGGCCCGCTCTGGGGGTGGTCGCGGGGGGCGCCACGCTGGTGGGGGCGTGGCTCCGTCCCGGCGTGGCGCGGCCGCTCCTCGTGCTCTTCGCGTTCGGCGCCCTGGCCGGGGGAGGGCGGTCCTGGGTGTGGCAATCCCGGCCCGACAGGGTCGGCCCTCTCGTCGGTCAGCGCCGTGTCTACGGCGGCGCCAGCGACGGACGTGTCCTGCGGCTGGACGATCCCCGGGGGGTGCGCCTGGCGCTGGTGCCGGCGGGCGCGGTACCTGCCGGCCGCGTGCGCGTGCGCGGCGAGATCGTGCGCGCTTCCGGTCGCCGCAACCCCGGTGGCTTCGACTACGCGGGCTACCTCGCTCGGCGCGGCATCGAGGGGGAGCTGCTCGTGCGCAGCGTGGTCACGGTGAGGCCGCGTTCGCGCGTGATCGACCGCTTCCGGCGGGGGGCGACCCGCGGCCTCGGCCCGAGCCAGGCTGCCCTCATGGAGGCGATGACCCTCGGGGTGCGCGAGGATCTGGGCGAGCTTCGGGGGCGTTTCGCTGCGGCCGGGCTGGCCCACGTGCTGGCGCTCTCCGGGCTGCACGTCGGGGTGCTGGTAGCGGCCCTCGGGCGGGCGCTCGCCGGCCTGGGTCGTCGCCGCTACCCCGTGCTGGCCGCCGCCACCGTGGGGTACGTGGCGCTGGTGGGGCCGAGCCCCAGCGTGGTTCGCGCCGCCGTGATGGTGTTGGCGGGGCTCGCCGGGCTGGCCGCGGGGCACGGGCGCATCCAGGCATGGCCCTCGCTGGCGCTAGCGGCCACGGTGTCGATGCTGGTGGCGCCCGCCCAGCTGGCCGACGCCTCGTTCCAGCTGTCGTACCTGGCGGTGGTCGGGATGCTGGTGTTCGTCCCGCCGTTCGCCCGCCGGCTGGCCGACCCGGTTCCGCCGACGGCGGGCCGGTGGGCGCCGCGTCGTCTCGTGCTGCCGTCCCTGCTTGCCAGCACGGCCGCCCAGCTTCCCAGCCTGTCGCTTGTCGCGGGCAGTTTCGGCCGCGTCCCGCTGGCCTCACCGCTCGTGAACCTGGTGGCGATCCCGCTCGCCGGGCTGCTCGTGCCGCTGGGGTTCCTGTCCGCGGCGGTGGGCGCGGTGGCTCCTCCGGCGGCCGCGCTCCTGAACCACGCGATCGGTCCCCTCGCCTCGCTGCTCCTCGTCCTCGCGGACGTGGGGGCGCGGCTTCCGCATCTGACGTGGGGCGAGGTGCAGCCGCTGGGGCACGGCTGTTACGCGCTGGCGCTGGTCGCGCTGGCGCTCGCCGCGCACGGTATCCTCCGTCCCTGGCGGGCGCTCCTGGTCGTACTGTGCGCGGGGTCGGTCAGCGCGGCGGTTCCGCCCGACCACGCTCCGCCCGAGGTCGTGTTCCTGGACGTCGGACAGGGCGATGCCACCCTGGTCCGGCTGCCGGGTCGGTTGGAGGCGCTCGTCGACGGCGGCGGCACGCCCTTCTCGAGCCGCGACCTCGGCGCGGACGTCGTACTTCCCGCGTTGCGGGCGTTGGGCGTGCGTGCCCTCGACGTGGTCGTGGCGACGCACCCCGATCTGGACCACGTGGAGGGCCTGGTGACGGTGCTCGAGCGCGTGCCTGTCGGCGTGCTCGTGATGGGCCCCAGGTGGCCGGGCGCCGCCATCGATCGGCGCCTGCGGGCCGTCGCGAAGGCGCACGGCATCCCCGTTCACCGTGCCGTGCGTGGCGAACGCCTGCTGCTGGGGCGCGGGCGTCAGAGTGCGGAGATCGACGTCCTCCACCCCGGATTGAGGCCGCTGCCGACCACCAACGAGAACTCGGTCGCGCTGCTGCTCCGCTACGGCGGGGCGCCGCAGGTTCTGATGCTCGGGGACGCGCCGGCCGGCGTGGAGCGGACCCTGGCGGTGCCGCACGTACCGGTGCTCAAGGTGGCACACCACGGCTCGCGCTTCAGCACCTCCGCGGAGCTGCTCGCAGCGGCGCGACCGAAACTTGCCGTCATCTCGGTGGGCGCCAATCACTACGGTCATCCCAACCCAGGCGTCCTGGAGCGGCTTTCTCGAAGCGGTGCCGCGATCGCGAGCACGCTCGACGGGGGTGCGTTGCGCCTCCCGTTGTCGCCGCTGGGCCCCGGACCGCTCACGCCAAGCGTATCGAAGGGCGCTCGTCCGTGACTTACGTCACATACGAAGGAAGCGCGTCTGGTAGCTTACGTGGGAAGGCTCGAACGAATATTGTTCGTCAGCGACGGTCGCGCCGCGGCACGAAGGAACGGGGGCCCACATGACGCAAGCAGGGGCACAGTTCAGGACCGTGGCCGGCACGTGTGATAGATTGTTCACAATGCTCACGACCGTTCGCGTGCTGGCCGAGCAGGGCCCGATCAAGGTCGAGCTCGCTCGCTGGCGCGACCGACTCGTGGTCGTGAAGCGGTTGCAGGGGCCGCACCCCGTTCTGGGGGAGCGCCTCCGCCGCGAAGCTGAGGTCGTGGCGAAGCTCCAGCACGACAACATCGTGCCCCTCCTCGGAGCCGAGGACGGGGCGCTCGTCTATGCGTACTGTCCCGGGGTCAGCCTGGCCGAGGCGCTCGAGCGCGGGCCGCTGCGTCTCCAACGCAGCCTCAAGATCGCACGCGACGTGCTGGAGGCGCTCAGGTACGCGCACGCGCAGGGGATCATCCATCTCGACGTGAAGCCGGGCAACATCCTCATCAAGGGGGAGCGGGCCCTGCTCACCGACTTCGGCTTCGCCAAGGACCTGGCGCTCACCGCGATCACGGGCCAGGAGGTGGCCCTCGGGACGCCCAGCTACATGGCGCCCGAGCAGTTCCAGGGAACCCGCACCGATCCACGGTCCGACCTCTACGCCGCCTCGGCGGTGCTCTACCACATGCTCACGGGCTCCCCGCCCTACGGGCGGCAGGTGCTGCGCTTCCTTACCGGCGACGACCGCGTGCCGCTCGAGCCCTTGCCGGAGAGCGCGCGAAGCCTCGAAGACGTCGTGTCGCGTGGCCTGAGCCGCGATCCGGACGAGCGGTACGAGAGCGCGGCCGCCATGCTGGAGGCGCTCAGCCTCGTTCCCACGCGCGCCTGAACCGCCGCACGCCGTGATCCTGATCTTCAGCGGAGACCCGTTCCTGGCCCGTCGTGCCGCTCGCGCCGCGCTGGCAGAGCGAGGTGTCGGCTCCACCGACATCGTGGCTTTCGGCGAGGGCCTGGAGCTTGCCGAGGTCGAACGGGCGGCCACGCAGGGAGGGCTCTTCGGTCAAGTCGCGCTCTTCCTCGACTTCGACGAGGCCTTCACAGGCCAGGCCGGGGTCAAGCCTCGCAACGACGCCGTCGCCCTGCTCGAACGCCTCGATCGGCAGGCGCTGGCGGTGGTGCTCGACAGCGGCGCCACGCCCGCGCGCCAGAAGCGCTACCGCGCTCTGGGCACGCTCGCCCATCTGCCGACGCCCCGCTTCGAGCGCTTGCCGCGCTGGGTGGCGTCGGAGCTCGAGGGCGCCGGGGTGCGCTACGAGCGGGAGGTGCCGCAGGCGCTCGCCGACCTGTTCGGCGAGGACCCGGCGGCGATCGCGTCGGAGGTGGCCAAGCTGGCGGTGCTCGACGAGACCGTGAGCGCGGAGCGGGTGCGTGTGCTGGCCAACCGTCCGGCCGCCCGCAACGCGTTCGACCTGATCGAACGGATCGTCGAGGGGGACCGTGCCGGGGCGGTTGGCATCGCCCGCAACCTGGTGGAGCGCGGCGAAGCGCCGCAACGGGTGTTCGGAGCGCTCGCCTGGCAGTTCGGGCTGGTGGCGCGGGCGGTGGCCCTGCGAGACGCCGAGCCCGGCGTCGATGCAGGACGCGCGGCCTCCGCGCTCGGGGCCCATCCCACGGCCGCGCGCCGCGCGCTGGCCATCGCCGAGCACTTCGACGAGACCGGGTTGCGGCGTGCCCTGCACGTGCTGCTCGAGGCCGACGGTCGCGCCAAGAGTGGCGGAGATCCGGAGTGGGCGCTGGAGGGGGCGGTGCTGACCCTGGCCGGATTCTTCCCGCCCCGAGGGGTGAGAGCTCAGGGCTCGGCCAGCGGGCCCGGCGACCAGGTGCGATAGCGGGCGTACGCCTCGCGGAGCGCTTCGCTCGCTGTCGGCTCGTATCCAGCCACGGGCCGCAGTTGCGGCGCCACCTCGCGGCCGATGCCGCGATGGGCCAGGAGGGCCGCCCCGTACGCCGCGCCGGGAGCGCCTGCGAGCTGCGTCAGGGGGAGCTCGAGTGCGTCCGCGAGGAGTTGCAGCCAGAAGGGGGAACGGCTGCCACCGCCCGTCGCCAGCAGCCGGCCCGGTGCCGCGAGCGGACGCATGACCTCGAGCGAGTCGCGTTGGCTGAAGACGACGCCTTCGAACACCGCCCTCACCAGGTCGGCCTTCCGGGTGGCGAGCGTCAGGCCGCGCCAGGCGCCCCGGAGGTCCGGGTCCAGGTAGGGGGTGCGCTCGCCCGCCAGGTAGGGCTGGAAGGTGACCCCGTTGGCGCCGACGGGGCTGGTCTCGGCCAGGCTCGCCAGCTCTGCGAAGTCGGAATCCTCGAACAAAGTGTCGCGGAGCCACTGCAGCGAGCCCGCCGCGGCCAGCGTCACCCCCAGCAGGTAGTAGCCGCCGTCGGCGTGCGCGAACAGAT